>ERZ824480.394-NODE-394-length-59763-cov-6.442169_pt1 | contig 59763 bp, 38 predicted proteins | sample MGYA00519861_ERZ824480 | MGnify/ENA primary metagenome ERZ824480 (study PRJEB31778, sample SAMEA3449152) | human gut metagenome | biome: human gut; feature: human-associated habitat; material: faeces | place: United Kingdom | collected 2010/2012 ... | reverse complement strand
CTATGATAGAATATAAATAATATCATAGGAGGAATTTTTTATGGCAAGACGCAGACGAGAAAGAATGAGTGAAGGTAAAAAGAATATCATAGCCGGCTTAATTGAGGAGTACAACATCAAAACAGCCGAGGATATTCAGGAGGCACTGAAAGACCTGTTAGGCGGCACGATTCAGGAGATGATGGAGGCAGAGCTTGACGAGCATTTAGGTTATGAGGAATACGAACGCAGTGATAACACAGATTATCGAAACGGCGTTAAACACAAGAAATTGCGCAGTTCGTATGGTGAAATACCGATTGATGTTCCGCAGGACCGTGACGGAGATTTTAACCCGCAAATAGTTCAGAAACGCAAAAAGGACATATCCGCAATAGAACAAAAAATCATAGCGATGTCGGCAAAAGGCATGACAACAAGGCAAATTTCGGATATTGTAGAGGACATATACGGCTTTGAAGTAAGCGAAAGCATGGTAACCGCCGTCACAAACAAAATACTGCCCCAAATTGAAGAATTGCAGCAAAGACCGCTATCGGCGGTATATCCGATTGTTTTCATTGACGCAATACATTTTTCTGTTCGTGATGAGCATATAGTTAAAAAGATAGCTGCATACATAATTCTCGGCATTAATGACGAGGGCGGAAAAGAAGTGTTAAGCATAACCGTTGGTGAAAATGAGAGTGCGAAATACTGGCTTGGCGTGCTAAATGACCTCAGAAACCGAGGGGTACAGGATATTTTGATTTTGTGTGCAGACGGACTTTCCGGCATAAAAGAGTCAATTTCAGCGGCATATCCAAATACCGAACATCAGCGCTGTATCGTACATCAGGTGCGCAATACTCTGAAATATGTTGCGGAAAAGGATAAAAAGTCATTCGCAAATGACTTAAAAAGCATATATCACGCACCCAATGAAGAAACCGGATATGAGCGTATGCTTGCGGTTACGGAAAAATGGCACGACAGGTATCCGAACGCCATGAAACGCTGGGACGAAAATTGGGATGTAATATCACCGATGTTCAAGTTTTCAGCAGATGTCAGAAAGGTTATGTACACGACCAATGCGATAGAAAGCCTGAACAGCGCACTGCGCCGATTAAACAGCCAAAGGAGCGTATTTCCGAGCGATACGGCACTTTTAAAGGCACTGTATTTGGCAACTTTTGAGGCAACGAAAAAATGGACAATGCCGCTCAGAAATTGGGGCAAAGTCTATGGTGAGTTGTCAATCATGTATGACGGAAGGCTTAATTAGCACAAATTTTCCGCCATGTACAAGGGTAAAATTCACGTTCTCTTGCGAGGGCTCCCTTGACATGCCGTAAAATCCGTGCTATATTACAGCTAAGGCAGAAAAGCTGTAATATGGCTTTTCTGCCCATAAAAAACAAATATTTTGTCATAGAAAAATCTAATTTACAGAAAAAGTCTCACACTCCCGTATTTAAAATTAAGAAATTTAATGTGGGGTATAAATTTCTTTTGTGGCAAGTGGGAATAATGTTGTTGTATCCCATTTAAACAATTTGAGTGCTGAATATTCCTTTGACATGGGTATTTCGTATTCAAAAGATTTATTTTCCTCTAAAGGTTTTATTATGCAATTTATTATAGAATTATTGCTATCATAGAATACTGCTATAAGTGAAGCGCTTTTGCTTGAATTATTTCCTGCAATTTTAACAGCGCTTTTTTCAAACGAAACTTGTTCGGAAATTGGTTTATTTCCGCAGTTTTCTATAACAAATACTGATACGCTGTGTTTTGGAATATTCAATGATTTTAATGATTGCTTGCCTTGTGTAAATTCTTCGTAGATTTCATAAATATCATCTGAAATCAAGTTTCGTTCCGAATAAATATCATTTGCATTCATTGTATACTTGCTTTTTATTATATATTGATTACTTGAATTTATATTTATTTTGTAATCTTGTTGTTCTGATAAGTTTGATACAAAAAGATAAACAGTAGAATTATTTTTCACTGCAAGTGTAGATATATCTCTGTTAGAAGATTTATTATCTGTTTCAGTTAAAATTATGTTTCCGTTAAGCCCTTTGCTATACTTTTTCATAAGGTTTGAAAGTGCTGTATTGGTATATATATTGGCAATTTGGTTGTTAACAAGATTTTTTCCTGCGGTTGATAAAAGGTTTAAATTTTTAATTTCTATATCTGCATAAGTATTTGTACCGGAATTTTTTGCACCGACAACAGATATTTTAAGATATGCAGTTTTTTTGTTTTCTATCGATGATGGGATTGTAATGTCTTTAGTGTCAGAAGTGATACTGTTCCATTCGCCGTCATTGTAATTTTCAAATACTCTTGAATAAGCGGTGATTAAGTAGTTTTCGTTGTCATACCACTCAAATTTCACCTCAAAGGGTTCGGTTGTATTTGCTGTAAATTTAATATCGTATGATATATTATAGCTTTTCGTTGTTCCTATGGTATGATTGTTTTTCAAAAACTCTGTGAGCGGTATTTCTTGAATAACTCCGTCTGCCCAATAACTTCTTCCACTAACCTGAACTCCGTTTTTTTCATTGTTATCAGTCACAGATACTTTGCTTCCGCTTTTTTTCCAACCATAGTTTGAATAACATAATTGAATAGCTGAGCCGAAATATTGGAAAGAATCAAGATTAGAAAATTTTGATATTCTATTTATATAATCAGCAAAGCTTGTGCACATTGCCAACGAGGTGTTTGAAGGTCCTGTGTATGTACTTTGAAATGTTGACAAACCGCCTTCGGTTATAAAGTATTTAAGATTAGGATTTTTAGAATTTGCTATGGCAGTTTCTATATTTTCAAGTTCGGCAATAGAATTTGATATTGAATAATATCCGTAATAGTTGTGCGTTGTAATATAGTTAATTTTAGTGCCAAGCGAATTTATAATATATTCAAGCCAATCACTATATCCCGGTTTAACATTAACGGCAAGTTCAACATCAGGAAATTCTTTCTTTACTGCTTCTATTATGTAGTTGCAAATTTTTACATAATTTTCGCCGGATATTCCTCTTAGATAAAGTTCATTTCCAAGCTCCCATAAAGTTACATTAAATGGGGAAGAATGTCCTAATTCTACACGCTTTTGTGCCCATTCTATTCTTGGTGCTGTTGTATCGGTTGCATCAACAGTGCAAAACGCTATTAAATCAAGCAAATCCCGTGTAACTCTATCAAGCACATCGTAATTAATATTTCCCAAGTTATCTACAACAAATTCAGGGGTTATAGGTGTTTTATACTTTTTATTGTAATCAGTATCAGCCGGAAGTGCGCTAAATATGTTAGCACACATAATTATTTCATTATTTCCGCCAAATGCTTCTGCTAATTTAAGCCGTTCGTATGTGCCGATATATTCAATATCTTTTCGCCAATATTTTTGATTTGACCACTCAGGTGCAATCTGATATGTTGGGATACGATTTTCCAAGCTGCCAAGATTAGCTTTCCAAAATTCGTAGTTTGTACTGTATCCTCCAATTCTGATTTTTGGCATTGTGTATTCTTCTAGTTTGGTTATAAATTCTTGTTTAAATTGGTTTGAACCTTCGGGCACGACTGCTTGTTCATCATCAGAGTGCCAATATGCCCCCTCAAAGCTGTAGCCAAGTATAGAATTATCAACACTTCTAATTGTTTTTGTATCATCAATGGTAAGATTTATTGTGTCATATTTGCTATATTTTTTTAATGAAAAGTTTGAAATGGTAAAATCGCTGAAACTACTTAATTTCTGTTCTTTAATTCCTTGAATAATTATTTTAAGATATGCATTATCTGTATTTTCGTTAATTATTTTTGGTATGTTTAAAGTGATATCTTTATTTACAGCAACTGAATCGTCTATTTGAACAGAATATGTTGAAGTAGTATTAAAGTCATTGGTGGTTATATATTCTTCAGTTAAATTTCCATTGCTATCTTCAACTTCTTTTACCCATTTGAATATTAGTTTTAATGCTTCAGGCGAACTTTGGTCTTTGTTTAATGATATATTGTAATTGAGGTTATAAACAGAGCTATCTCCCGGTTTGTCACCGGTTAATTTGCTAAAGGTATCAAACGGAATTTTTTGCATAACACCGCTGTAATATCCTTCTCTTCCTGATGCTGTGTTGCCGTTTTCATCAGTTGACAAATTGCCTAAATTACCATATTTTTGCCACGATGATTGTAAAGTCAATTCCGACATAGGTTCGCTTTTTTGTGAATTGTCGTTAGATGTTACGAAAGAAAATTCAAAGTTATCAGCAACAGAGCTTTCAAAAATTATATTATTCAAATGAACTTTGTATTCTGTGAGTGGCTTAAGTTCTGAGCAAGATATAATGATGCTGTTTTGATAAGCAGTTACAGAACTTTGAATATCTTCTATGTAAACATTATTATTTTTAACACTGCTTTGGTCAATGTTTTGGTCGAATACAATCTCAAATTCGGCATCTGTGCATGAAATATCGTAAATATATTGCGATGTTTTTACAGTTGCTGTTTGTTCTGTGTTGTTGAGTGTAAACTTGATATTCTTTTTAAAATAACTATCACTACCTTCATTTGGTGTGTATTCTTTAATAAAGTAATAATTGTATAATCCATTTTGACTAACAAGTGCAACTGCATATGCATTTGTTATGTCATCATCAGCACTGATTTGTTCAAAAGAAGAATTATAATAAAATATATTTTGTGCATCTGTAGATGAAATATCCAAATCAGATACTTTATTTATTGTTTGGTAGTATAAAATATTGTTGTCTGATATTTGTGCGTTGCTTGAAATGGAAGTAATATCAGTATTTGTTTCGCCGTTATATCCTATATCGCCTGCGCTCACTGTTATATTGTCAAGATATATTCCGTAATTTTGGTCTTTATCTGCCAAAAATAATAGCCAGCCATATTCTGCAAAGCCATAGCTTTCTTCTGAGGTTGCCCCCGAAACATATTCTTTTCCGTTTAAGTATATTTTATAGGTGTTGTCAATGCCGTCAGCACCCATCACCAAAGCAGCACGGTTCCAAGTGTTTGCAGGAACATCTTTTCCAGCAGTGAGCTTCATATTTGTTGCTACACCTGCATTATGCTGTCTGCCTCTGAATGCAATCGAAGTGTTGTTTTCGGTTAATTTAAAGTCAAATTTAACAGTAAATTTTTTATAAGAGGTATTGTTTATTTTTGTAAAATTAAGACTTGTATAGTTTTTTCCTGCTTTATCCGATACACAGCTTTCTGTAAATATACCGTGAATGTATAGGGCAGGGTTGTCCGAACTGTCAAATCCGGCATTTTGAACTATCTGTGATGTTAATCCTTGATTTTTCGTTATCACAAGTGCATCCGACTGGGTATTTGCATAATTTTCATAAAGAATTTCGTCACTTGATGCAAAACCAACTTGGGAAGGAGTAATCATTTCCAACATCATAACAAAGATAAGTGTTTTTTTGAGGATATTCATTAACCAAATTTTCATTTCAAACCTCCAATTAAATTTTTCTACATATACATTGTATAATAAATTTTAAACTTAAATATACTATTAAATTATTATAATTTTGAGAAAAATTACTTTTTTGAATTTTCCTATCATAAAATTTTGATAAAAAAACAGTATTTTTTTATATTAATATTGTGAAAAACTATGATAATATGAGGATAATGGATAAGAAAATATTTAATATACGAGGAGCGTGTAGAAATGAAAAAAGTTATATCCCTTATAGTTACGCTTGCCATGGTGTTAACTATCGTAAGTACGGTAGGAATTTTCAGTGTTAGTGCTGTGGCAGACAGAACTTTCTTTAAAATTGATACGATTAATGGAAAATTTGAAAAAGGTAAATACACAAACATGACCGTAGAAAATCATAAAGGTTTTGAAATATACGGTGATGCTGGTGACACAATTGTAAAAACAACACCAGATGTGGGAGATGACGAGGGTATTGGAACAGGTAAGGCATTGCAATTTAATACATCATATGACGGTGTGTCACCTGCTATTTCAGGCGCAATGAAGCTAACAATTCCAAAAATGGATCCCGGTATTATTTCTAATTATAATCTTTGTTATGGCAATTTTCTTAAGGCAACCGGATATAGTTCTTATGGCTCTATTGAAGCTATGTCTGGAAAAACGGTATTTCAATTAACTAAGGAAGATGCGACAAATGCTTACGGAAGAGTTGAGTTTGAAATTGTTTTTACCGAGGATAATATGGCAGTTCTTTTTACCTCGGGTAAAAGTACAAACGCAGTTGCGTTCGGTGTTGGTACAGCTGATGTGCCTACAAGCGCTGCTGTAAAACGCTATAAAAAGGTTAGTAAAAATAAAGTTATAAATGCTGTAATTGAGTATAAAAACATTGATAATTCCTATGGCAATAAGGTGAAACTTATTGTAGATGATGAATTAATTGGTGATGTTTATTTTGATAATAATAACCAAGCTCTTTATTATGATAACTGTCGCTTAAGAATTTTAAACGAAGGTTCGAAATCGGCTGATGCATATATGACAAAATTGCAGGTTATTGGTACAGATAACGAAATTAGTCTTGACGGAATTATTAGCATAGGCGATATTGCTGATGCTACATTTGATAACGAGGGCAAAACTATATCTGTTCCTTATGGTACTACAGGTGCAGAGCTTACAACTGCAGTAAGTGTAGCCGGTGGAACTTCAAAAGAAGTTTTAAACTCTGGGGTGTTAAGCACAGGTGATAAATTTACTTTAAAACCTGAAGGTAAAAGTCCAGTTGAATATACAATTATTGTAAATGAGATTGATGACAAACAAATAAGCAGAATAGATTGTGGAACAGGAAGAATGTATAATAAAGCTACAGGTGCAAATGGCAATGTTCCTACTTGGGCGCTTAACTCAACAGATTCTACTAATGGTAATGTTCTGCAATCAGTTGGTTTTGAATGGGATTCAAATGATAGCATTGATCAAATGAAAAATCAGCTTAAACTAACACTTCCAAATACAGAAGGCAAGACGGCAGGTGATTTTAACTTTAGTTGGGATGCAGGTACGCTAAAACAATTAGCAGGTAAAAACTCATATCTACCTGAAGTTGACGCCTTGCAGTATGAATATGGTATACTTGAATATCTTGTTAATTTTGGCGCAGGAGAAATGGCAACAATTTTAAAAACATCTAATGGCTCCGGAAAATATTTTGCTTTTGGAATAGGTACTGATAAAGATGCGCGAAATGGATTGAATTATGTAGAGGTTAAACCCGGTACTACTCACAAAGTTGTAATTCAGTATCCAAGAGAAAATACAAGTAACAAATATATTAAAATGTGGGTCGACGATGAACTTAAATATGCAATTAAAAATACAAATACAGCGCTTAATATTGCAGAAATGAATTTTGCATTTTTTAATGGAAACAACGAAAAAGAAGCAGTTTATATTGATGAATGGAAGGTTACTGCGTCAAATGTTGAATACGCACCTACAACACCAATAGGCGGTGTTTATGCATTTGTAATTGACGATAGCAATGCAAAGCTTGTAGCTTCAAATGCAGCTGATACCGCAGTTAATTATTGTATGATTGTTGCACAGTATGAAAGCGATTTATTAACTGATTGCGAAATTGTTAATATTGCTGTTCCTGCAAAAGCAGATAAGGTTGTGTTTAGAGGTAAAAAGAATTTAACCGGCAAATTAAGAGCATTTTTAGTTAGAGATATGACATCTATTATACCAATTAGACCGTGTGCAGAATAATATTAATTATTTAATATCTAAAAAAAGACGGCAACTCATATTGAGTTGCCGTTTAAAATGAGATAAAACTCAATATATATTATAGATAAAGGAGAATAAGTAAAATGTCAAAAATTATTTTTATGCCACACGCAAATATTCAATATTCGCAGTTAGCACCTGAAAGAAGATATTGGGTAATGAAAAACTGCTACGAAAAATTGTTTGATTTAGTAGCAGGCGGAGATTACAAAATTGCTTTTGAGGCAAGCGGAATTACAATCGAAGAAATGGCAAAACAGGCACCTGAGGTTTTAGAAAAATTAAAAAATCTTGTTGCAGAAGGTAAGGTTGAACCGGTATCAAGCCCATACATACACTTTATGCTTGCAAATATTCAAAAGGAGGTTTGCTTACATTCGTTAAAACATTCACTTGATGTTTGGGAAAAATATGTAGGTAAACGCCCTGTAATAGGTTGGAATCCGGAATGTGGATGGGCAAGCTATATTCCTGATATATATAAAGAAGCAGGTATGGAAGCACTTGTTATGGATGCCGACTCATTAATGCTTTCATTTGACGAAATAAGACAAGCAACAGGCTTACAGTTTGATGTTGCAGGACATTCTAACAAAAATCATCTTTTCAAAATCGAAGAATATATTAAAGATAAGCCTGATTTCTTGAAATTTATTACAAATCCGTCAGTTGCTCCTAACGGTTTAAAAATGATTTTTAGAAGCGACTGTATGGCAAACCTTTTATTGTGGTATTTAATGGGTGCAACGGAAGGCTTAAGAGAAGAGCCTATCAATATGAACGAAATCAAAAATATGTTTAAAAACTGGCAGGATAGAATTAATGAAACAGGTTCGTTCATTATGCCGTATGCAGAAGATGCTGAATATATTGGTTCAAGTGCATACTTCTATGTTAAACAGTTTAATCAGGCAAGATTTTTTGAAGAAGAGCCAAACAGTGTAGCAAGATTTAAAGAAATTTTAGATGCCGCAAAAGAATCAGGCTATGAATTTGCACTTCCAAGTGAAGTTTTGGCAGAAGGCAACCTTTTAGAAAATCCATATGTTGACAACATCGAAAACGGTGTTGCATGGCACGGCGGTACTGCAAAGGCATGGGCAAACACAGAATATTCAAGAATTATGGACCCTGTATGTATGTCTATTTTAAACGGCATTAAAGCAGTTGCAGAAAAACTTGGTGAAACCTTAGATACACTTGATATGGATTTAAACAATGCTATGATGGCATTAGCATCTGCTTGGGTATCAGACTCAAGATGGCCTCCTGACCCAACATCACCGGGCAGATTTAATGTAAGAGAAAGCCTTGATGATATGTATAAAGCAAACAATGCAATCAAAACAGCTATGGAAAAAGGCGGTATTGCAGAAAAACGCGGACTTTACTCACCAAACCTAATGGAAACACAAATTAAAGCTATCGACAAAAAGCTAATGGATATTAAATATTTTGGTGAAGAATAAAATTTGAAGAGGGGGGCGGACATATTCTTGGACTCTGGAAGGAGTAAAATATATATGTACACAAAAGAGCAAAAAGAGCGTGCATTAAAAGAATATGAGTGATTAGGTTCTGGAGTCAACACCGAATTTTGTGTAAAGTCTTTACTAAACCTCCAAAATGATGTATGATAAAAATATCATTATGGAGGTTTTAATTATGCCAAGGTACAAATTAAGTCCCAAGGAACGGGCAGCGGAAAAAGAACGCAAGGATTGAACCATAGTCAAGTAAGTAGACACAAAAAAAGCACAATTTTTATAGGGGATCAGGCTATTTTGTCTGTTCCCAATATAAAGCCTCCGCTTCATTTGGCGTAAGCATATTAAGCGTTCCGTGTGGTCTTTTTGTGTTGTAATACCCTTCAATATATTCAAAGACAGATAACTGAAGTTCCGTCAAAGAGTGATAACATTTGCGATTTGTTTCTTCTTTTTTGAGGTACTTGAAAAAACATTCACAGCAAGCATTGTCAAAAGGATAACCTTTCTTAGAAAAAGACTGCACAACATTAAGAGAGTCGAGAAGCCGCCTGAAGGTGAAGGCAGTATACTGTGAGCCTCTATCAGAATGAAACATAAGCCCATACGGAGCATTTCGTTTTTCGTAAGCCTTTTTAAAAGCTGTAATAACCAATTCAACATTGGCTTTTGAGGATATATGCCACGAAATCACCTTTCGTGAGAATAAATCCATAACAATACACAAATAGTACCATATTCCTCCGGCTTTAATATAAGTAATGTCGCTAACCCACACAAGATTAGGAGCTTTCTGATTAAATTTCTGCTGCAGATGATTGCAGCAAGCTTCGGTATCAGAAGAATTGCTGCGGACAGCAGGTTTATCCGTAGACATTTTTGGCAATTGCAATTGTTTCATCAAGCGGTACACTCGTCCGACACTGATGTTTATGCCATAATCACGCTGAAGAACATAGGTAATTTTGTAAGCGCCAAGCCGTTTGTTGTAATCAGCATAGATATGAAGAATTAAAGAAGCAATATATTGATTTTCTTTAATTCGTGGAGAGGATTTAGCAGAGAAGTGCTTGTAATATGTACTCCTGTTTACTCTGAGAACTTTGCACAATATTTTAATGCTATGTTGGAAGCGGAGCTTATGTACGGCATCTAATATTTGTTTGAGTGTGGCGTGAATATGGCAATCGCTTTTTTTAGGATTAAATTTTCTTCTTCTAATTGTGCATTACGTTTTTGAAGTTCCTTTACTTGTTTGGCAGTAAGCAGCTCGCCATCGCCGACTTCAACGGTAGAGTATTGCTTTACCCATTTTCCAAGTGCGGATTGAGAAACTCCATATTCTTTACAGAGCTGAGATTGAGTTTTTCCGTTTTGATGCAGAGAAACAAGGGATTTTTTGAAATCCTCGTCATATTTGGTATAATTGTTGTTACCCATTGTCTTTCCTCCTGTTTTTGTGTTTATTTTATTATATCATATTTTGCATATTTGTGTCTACTTTTTTAATATAGCACCAAGACTGTCATCGGTCGGAAATACGCTTTTGTTTTTTGTAACCTTGCGAAGCTGTCGGTTAAATCCCTCTATCGTATTCGTTGTATAAATCAAGGTTCTGACCGCCTCCGGATACTTGAAATATGTCGATAAATTTGCCCAATTTGCCCGCCACGAAATAGCTATTTTAGGATATTTGCCGCTCCATTTCTCATCAAAACTATCAAGCTCCGAAAGTGCAGTTTGTTCGTCAACCGCTGCATAAACCCTTTTCAAATCAGCCATTAATGCCTTAATATCTTTGTATGATACAAACTTTGTTGTATTGCGGATTTGATGTATTATGCACTGTTGTATTTCTGTCCTTGGATATACTGCTTCTATTGCGTTTGTAAAGCCGGTCAGCCCATCAATGCAGGCGATCAGTATATCTTCGGCACCGCGAGTTTTTATACTGTTTAAGACCGAAAGCCAAAACTTTGCACTTTCATTTTCGCCAACCCACATTCCAAGGACTTCCTTTTGCCCTTCCATATTGATTCCGATTGCGATATATACAGCCTTTTTGATAATTTGCCCTTCACTTCTGACGTGGAAGTGTATTGCATCCATAAATACAACTGCATATATTTCTTCAAGCGGTCTTGACTGCCATTCACGCACGATTGGCAGTATTTTATCGGTTATTCGACTTATGGTTGTGTCTGAACAGTCTAAACCGTAAATATCCCCGATATGAGCTTCTATATCGCTTGTAGTCATACCTTTAGCATACATCGATATTATCTTTTCTTCGATGTCGCCGGTCAGCGTTGTTTGATTCTTCTTTACAAGCTGCGGCTCAAATACACCGTCTCTGTCTCTCGGTATTTTGATTTCCGTCTCACCAAAGCTTGTTTTAAGGGTCTTTTTGGAATAGCCGTTGCGGCTATTTTCACCCTCTTTGTTGCGATAATCATACTTGGTGTAACCCAATTCATCATCAAGTTCTCCGTCAAGACCGTTTTCTAGCATTTCTCCGACCATCATTTTGAATACATCTTTCAGGTCATCAAAATTCTTCACATCGAGTCCTTTCATGATGTTACGCAAATTCTCCTTGCGTTCTTTTTCCGCTGCCCGCTCTTCGGGACTTAATTTGTACCTTGGCATAATTTAAACCTCCAAAATGATATTTTTATTATATATCATCTTGGAGGCTTCGTAAAGACTTTACACAAAATTCGGGGTTGACTCTTTTATCCTGCCATATGTTTTCAAAAATTATAACTCCAATTCATCCTCATCATCGTGAGAAAGCTGATATTTCTCGTGTTTTTGTTCATTTTGCTGTTGTTTATAATTTTCAAGCTGTCGGCGGACAGAGTAAATCTCGTTACCATCAATAAAATTGTCGGTTTCGGATTTTGCTGTGCTGAAAATACCTCGTGAAAATGAAACGCCGTAAATATCATATAATTCCGCTTCGGTGTCATATTCAATTTGCGGTCGGATATTTCGGCGAAGCTCACAAAACTCATCAATGTCAAAATTACGAGCCTGTTCCTTTAACTCGGCATATTCCTGCCCGGCGTTGTCAAGTTTTGCGACACTTTCAGCAGAGTGCCGTTCCATAACAGGCATCGCCTTTTGAATATCGGTAATTTTGTTCTTAACTGTCTGAATGTCATTGGTGTTGAAATTTGCTAAAATCGTGTTTTTCTCGGTTTTCAGTTCCTCAATTTGTTCGGATAGTTCATTTATTTGTTGAGTTAATTCACAATACTTGAAAATCTTAATTGGCGGCGTTTTCTCTTTTTCGACTTGTGCTACCTTGCGTTCGTCAATTTTAGATTTTAATTTGGTTGCAACAGATAAATAATTGTCATAATTTGTTTTTAAGCGTGCGGCTTCAAAAGATTTTGCGGTTTTCCACTTATCCGCAAAATTTATAACATATCTGCAATGAATCATAGTTCCACGCAATTTTTCAAGAGCGTTTGCAAGTGATAATATAGTATGTACGGCGGTTTCAAGCAGCTTCTTTATCGCTGCCTTGATTTCACGCAACACTTTGTTATCTGCCTTAATCTGTCGGTTGATTTCGCAACGCTCTGAAATACCGCCGTTTTTCTCAATTCTTCTTGCATAAACACCCTCGTGTGCGGTCGGCTGTTCATCAATGCCTCTTGTTTTATTACTTCGGTGGTCGATACGGTTTTCCGACTTTGTGATTTCAAGATATTTATTTGAAATATCCGCCCAGTTTTTTCGCCATATTTGCAACTGCTCCTCGCTGTTCCAACGCTCCGTTATGGGGTTTGCCTGCCGTAGCGTGTGCTTTTCGGATATTTTGAAACACGCTCCAATCCCTCTGCCTGCGATGGCGGCATATATACTTTCTTTTTCCCGACAAAATATTGATATTGCTTTTCCCAACCATCAGTCTGCGCCGTCTTAAATTCCGCCGATGTAAACCCTTGTTCTGCACCGTCTTTTATACATAAATATTCTTTCTCGGTTTTGTTCTGCCATTTGCCGTTTTTGTCAAGCGGTCGAACGGTCAGCATAATATGTGCGTGTGGATTGTGTCCGTCAGTATCGTGAATACAAAAATCGGCACACATTCCGTCTGCGACAAAACTATCCTTTACATATTCGGTCAGCAACGATATATTTTGTTCCTTGCTCAACTCAACAGGTAAGGCAACAACAAATTCTCGTGCAAGTCTGCTGTCCTTTGATTTTTCCGCTTCTTCAACGGCATTCCATAAAACGCTTCGGTCTTTCCACTCCGGCGGAGCTTGCGGCGGTAGCAAAACTTGCTCATAGACAAGCCCGTGCTTTCTTGTGTAATCGTGCTGAACTCCGTCATAATCGTTGAAAATTTTGGAACAGCTCATATATGCGGAAGCTGCAACGGCACTTCTGCCGACACCTCTTGAAATGACCTTTGCTTCCAAATGATAAATTGCCATAGTGATTTTCCTTTCCGTCTGCTCCGTGCAGACTGTTTTTGTTTCTTTTCCTAAAAAAGAAAGTGGGTGGAAGCTGCAAGGCAGATAACGCACATTTGAGATAAAAGCTATAAAATAGGTTTTATCTTTGGTCGGTGGTATAACCTTGTACCAAATTGGAATAATGTTATTATTTCAATTTATCTGCAAAATGCAGATGTGCCGACCATTACAGACAATGCAATTTTTGCGTTGTCTGCTGGCCCTCCGCCAAAGGAGCGCACGATGCAAAGGCATAAGCCGAAGCATACCACCGCTTGCCTACGGCAAGTGGTGAGTAAGTGCACCCTTCGGGATAAAAAAAGAGGAACGCTCCGATTTCTCGGAACGCTCCATTGAAATATTACCCCAGCTTCTCTTTTAGATATTGGCTTAAATCTTCAAGCTCCATATTAACAGCTTTAGGAAACGCTTTCTCTAAAATAGCACCCTCTTGTATAAGCCGCCGTGTCCGTGCGTTTCTCTCTTTCGCTCTGTCCAGTGCCTGTGCTTCTTCAAGTCTGTGCTGTACCTGTAACAGCTTTTTCTCGTTTTCTGTCATTTCTTATACCTCTTTCTGTTAGAATTTTTATGTTTAACAGTAGAAAACATAAAAATAGCAGTAACCGCACTTTTGATTAAAAGGTAGTGGTTACTGCCGTATGTTTTTCTGTCAAAACCTTGTTTCGTAACAGTATTTTAATAAAATTTACTGTTAAAATCCATCCGCAAAGTTCAGGGCAGCATCTGTATCTTCTTCGATGTTATGCTGTACTTGTGGTTGCTGTACTGTGCTTGCAGATAAAAGCTGTATAAGACCGCTTATGTTTCCGGCGGTCTTTAGTCCTTGTTCTATGGTATCAAGTACCTTTTGTAAAAATATATCCTCTTTTTCTCTCGTTTCAAGGTATGAATCAGCTTCAAGTCTTTGTTGCCGTTCAAAATGTTCAATTAAAGCTATTACAACGACTTTTGTGTATGATTTATACTTTTTTCTGTCCATATTTTGCAAATAGTTGTATGCTTTGATGTCATCAGCATTGTTAAGATTAAATCAAATATTTGTATTTACGATTTCTCTATTCATACCGCACCGCCTTTTCTTCGGAATTTAAGCTCGGCAAGATATTCGTAGCCTTTTGCCGTTGCACAAATATCCGTATTTATTATAACTCTATTTGTGTCATATTCTCCGAAATTTTTTATCATACAGCCACCGCCGCCGACGATATACAGCCGCATAAGCTCGGAATCGTATTCGTGTTCCCGAAGTATGCGAAATATTCCTTTCACATACTCTGTTACGGTATCTCGAATAACCTTTGCATATTTCTCGCTTATATCCGCTTTACCCGTCCTGATAAACCGCTCAATAACTGTATCGTCAACCTTTGTCCCAAACTGCCGCATAATATTCTCACGGATTTGCAGAATACATTGATTTGTGCCGTATTTCTCGGTAAAGCATTTCTTTTCCAGCGGTCTGCACTCGTTTATATACATAACATTCATTGTGCCGTTGCCAATGTCTGCAAGCATATTTACACCCTTAAACTCTCGAAGTCTGTCCGCCACTGCGGAAAAGCCTTGCGGGAATATATCAACCCCTGTGATTTCGATATGATAGGATATATTCCTAAAAATAAAATCAGCCGTTTCATTCTGCATAAGGTATGCCTTAAAGGTTTCTTTCTGCTCGCTTACCCAAGTGAGTGGAAGCCCTGCGGCGATATGTACCTTTGCAGAAGTTATGTGCCGGATATTAAGCTCCTTTGCAACAGCCGCAAGAGTTAAAATATAATAATCGTTATCTGCTATTTTATCTGATAAAAATTCCTTATGTTCCTCGCCGACAAGATAATACTTGTCATCATACACAAGCAGACTTTCCTTAAATGTAGGCTCTTTGTCATACGATGCCACACCCGACCTAAAACAACAGTTTCTTGTTTTGCAGTTGCCGTAACCGTGGTCTATTCCTATAATTATAGGTTGGTTATTTGTAAAGTTCATTATATTGTACCTCCAAAATTAAATTTTCGCATAAGAAAAGACGGTCTGCTTAAATTTGCAAACCGCCTTAATGATTAAGTTTTATGCCGATTCTTCATCAACTGTTTTTTTCTGTTCCTTTGCCTGTTGCGCGGCAAGTCTTCGTTTTTCTTTCATTTTTGTCTGATAACGATTGACTGCCTCTCTGTTCCTTTTTCTTTTTAGCTGTATTTTTTTCAACTCCTCTAATTCTTCCGGTGTAGGCTCCGGTATAGGCAATTCAAAATTACCTCTGCCGTCTTCCCAGATTTGATGGACAGAAAAAAGTGTGATATAATGAAATGGACGCAAACAAATTCAAAATCACAGGAGGAATTTTTATGTCAATCAAAAAAGGAACAATGCCACCTCGTTATGACGAAACATTCAAGAGTGGCGCAATCAAAATGGTTACTGAACAAGGCCGCCCATCAAAAGAAGTTGCCGCCGAGCTTGGTATTTGCGTTGAAACCCTCAAATCATGGCTCAAACGTGCAGGTTTTCAACCCGGTGCGACCGACAGACAAAATCGTAACGACAAGCGTCAGCGTGAACTTGAAGCGGAAATACGCTCGCTTCGCAAGCAGCTTGCCGAGAAAGATGAGGTCATTGATGTATTAAAAAAATCCGTCGGCATATTTTCAAAACTATAGAAGATAAGTATCATTTTATTGATGCTATTTGCTCCGAGGTCTCTATAGATAAATTATGCCGTCTGCTCGAAATCTCTCGGAGCGGCTATTATGCTTGGAAAAATCGCAGCGTGTCAGCTCGTAAACTGCACGAACAAAAACTTTTGCGTATTTTAATATCACTTCATGAGAGGTATCCGGCAGCCGGGCTTGATACTTTGGCTGCAATGATAAGAAAAGAGTGTCCGTGCTCTCGAAACACCGTACACCGACTTATGAAATTATATAACATACACTCAATACGCAAAAGAGCCTTCAAAATTACTACAAACTCCAAACATAATTATGCCGTTTCGCCAAATCTTCTTAAAAGAGATTTTGCGGCAGACAAACCGAATCAAAAATGGGTCGGCGATATTACCTACATACCGACTGATGAAGGTTGGCTTTATGCCGCAATCGTTAAAGATTTATGCCTTAAGAAGATTGTAGGCTATGCCTTTTCAAGCCGCATTGACACCAATCTCACAGTCTCTGCGCTTAAAATGGCCGTAAATCGTCAAAGACCTCAAAACGGCCTGATTTTTCACAGTGACCGCGGTGTTCAGTATGCATCCGCAGGTTACCGCGAAGCATTAGCAGAGTACAATATTACACAAAGCATGTCAAGCAAACCGTGGAATAAATGCGGTCGGTTTGCGTAAATTAACGAAATACTGCGATTCATTTCGTTTTTTTGAGCTTTTTTGTGTCTATTTTTACTGGGATGGCACAATATGACTTGTGGTGTTCTTTCAAAAACTGTCTGCGTAAGTTACCGTACTTTCCGATTATGTATTCCTTTATATCGGATACCGTTAAATCGGGAAGGTAGTAATCTCCGCATTTTGAATAAGTAATTTTGTCTTTCATATTGTTTACGACCTCCGTTTGTGATAAAATTGTTTTACAGCTTAATTGGTTGGATATCACCGTCCTTGTTTTCTGTATATAACTACATTTCAATTTGTCACAAATGAGCCGCAGCCATATACTTTATTTAGGGATGGTATGAATACCACCCTTTACAGTATAACGCTTCTGCTCGGTTGTGAATACTGTTCATTTTCCGCACCCACAACATTTGGTCTGTTGCTTTTAGCTGTTCCGTAACACCTTCTTGTTCTGCCATTTTTGTTACCATATCTTTTAGGTATTTATGACAGGTTTCGTCTATTTCTGCAAGATGTTCAAACAGCTTACCTTCCATAAAAAGAGCTGTATAGTATGATTTATGATGTTCTTTCAAAAATATTTTTCTCAAATTCCCATACTTACCGATATTGTATTTCTTTGTGTCGGGTACTGTGATGTTAGGGATATAGTAATCTCCGACCTTTGTGTATGTTCCGCCGCTCTGTTCAAATATTGATTTCATTGTAAAATCCTCCAAATTTTAATTTTCTACAATATCGTATCAATCCGGCTGTATAACACGTTTTTACCTTTCTTCCTTATCGTCATTTAACATCTGCTAAAATACAAATGCTATACGCAATTAAAAATCCAATACAGATGTAACAATAACGAAACAGCGAAAATCCCGAAAGCCTTATTTTAAGCGGTTTTCGAGATTTTTTATTATACATTTTCTATTCGGTTGTTACAGAGAGATTTTGAATTGTGCAAAATCCTTGAAAGGCGCAATATTACGCCACTTCTATATAAAAAGTTTCCGTCTTGTTACAACTGTATGGCACGAGTTGCGTGAAAATTTTGTCGATGCCTGCAATACCGCATCACTACAGGCTTTTTGGCCTTTGAGGGCGAAAAAGCCTGTAATATAGGGCGGTTGAGGGGTTTTTGTTTCGCGTATACCTGTATCTATTATATTTTTTAAAAAGTTGTTGTATTTTACTTAAAATTATGATACAATAATTACAACAAACATAAAGGAGGGCATTTTATGCCAAATATCAGACCGGTTTCGGATTTAAGAAATTATGCAGAGGTTTTAAAGGAAATTGCATTTGACGAACCTGTTTTTCTTACGAAGAACGGAAGAGGTCGTTATGCGATTGTTGATATAGAAGAATATGAAAAGACAAAAGCTATAATCAAGCTCATGGGCAAGCTTTCTGAAGGAGAAAAATCCGCCAAAGAAAACGGATGGCTTTCTAATGATGATGTTATGAAGGCATTGGGGGTATAACCATGCCGAAAATCCGTGTTACTCCTGCTGCGCTAAATGATTTAAAAGAAATAAAATCTTATATTGAAAATGATTTAGCAAATTCTATTGCGGCAAACAATGTAGTAAAAAGAATAATAGAAGATTATAGCCTTTTAGAAACATCTCCACATATGGGACCGGTGCTTTCTGCAAAAATTCATATCGAAACTGATTTTCGCTTTATAGTGAGCGGAAATTATATAGTCTTTTATAAAGTTGATGAAACTTATGTTTCTATCTATCGCATTTTATACGGCAGAAGAGATTATCTTAAAATTATTTTTGAAGATATGACCTTTGAAGATGAGGAATAAATTTATCTGAGTTATACTATAAAAATATCATCTGCGCATATCTCAAAAATCCAATACAGATGTAACAATAACGAAACAGTAAAAAATCCCGAAAGCCTTATTTTAAGCGGTTTTTGGGATTTTCTGTTATGCATTTTCTATTCGGTTGTTACAGAGAGATTTTGAATTGTGTAAAACCTCTGAAAGGCGCAATATTACGCCACTTCTATATAAAAAGTTTCTGTCTTGTTACAACCGTATGAACGGTCGTCATTAAAATGATACTTTTTGTCAAGCCCTATGTCGGTCAGAAGCCTTAGGTATATGTCAACCTGTCCGCTCGGCGATACTTCAATTCGGTCGATAACCTGTTTTAACATCTCGTTTGTAATCTCGGCGGAGTTTAATATGTCGCCGATGGTTTTGAAGGTATCAACAAGACCGATTTGCAGTTTGTCGCCCTGTGTAATTCCGTACCGCGCCATTTTCAGCTTTTCTTCAAGGTGTTTTATTTCGGCATTTATCGAAGATGTTTTCTCTTTTAAATCGTCCATTGATATGACTTCATTGTCGTACATATCAATGTATTTCTGACGGCTCTTTTTGATCTTTTCTATTTCTTTTTCAAGCTCTTTTTCCGTTTTTCGGTTCTTGTTCATCGGCTCGTAGCTTTTGTTGAAGTCGGATACGATTTTTTTGATAACTCTCTGCTTGTCCGAGATAAGCCCCGAGAGATATTCTTTGATTGAGGTTAATAGCTCGCCCTCGTCGATAACGATTTTGTTATTGCACGTATCCTTGCCCTGTGAGTTTCGTCCGCAGCACACCCAGCTGATTTTTTCGCCGTTTTTAACCTCGCGCTTTGTACGGCGGAAAAAATGTCCGCAGTCGGCGCATTTAATCAGGGTGCTGAATATGTTCTTGCAGCTTTTTCTTGTGCCGTCTGCCTTGAATTTCGCTGCGCTTTCCGCCATAATGCGCTGTGCCTTTTCATAGGTTTCATGGTCTATGATTGCAAGGTTTCGCCGCTCGAAGATTTTCCATTCTTCTTCGGGTTTGTTAATCCTCTCATTTGTCAGAAAATCGCCGATTTCCTGTTTCCCGTTTACAATTAAGCCGGTATAAATTTCATTTGCTATCAGTCTGCAAATTGCGTTTTGTGACCATTTATATCCCCGTTTGGTTTTTATGTTCCTTTCGTTCAGTGTTTTTGCTATTTTGCTTGCACCCAGATTGTCGGTGATATACATTTTATAAATCTGTCGAACGATGTCCGCCTCAAATTCGTTGATGTTAAGATTAAAATAGTCGCCGATAATTTTATCATAGCCGTAGACAAGGTTCGGGACTCGCCCTTTTTCGGCATTCAGACGCTTGCTGAATTTTATTCTTGACGAGGTATTTCTGCTCTCCTCCTGTGCAACGGTCGCAAGCATTGTCAGCATCATTTCGCCGTCCTGTGTGGACAGGTTCGTGTTGACAAACAGAACCGGTATCCCCATTGATTTGAGTTTTCTGATAGATTGCAGAAAATCCAGCACATTTCTTGCCATTCGTGACACGTCTTTTGTCACGACCATAAAGTTGAATTCATTTTTCATATTCTCCTTCAAAAACTTATCTTCGTACAGTCTGTAATCTCTGCATTTTTTGCCGCCGGGAGTTGTGTAGCAAATAGATTTTCGCTCATTTGTCCAGCTGACTTTATAAACTCCTGCCATGACACATCATCAACGATTTCAACAAAATCCTTCAAATGAATTGTTTGCGTAATATCGGCATCGGCACCATAAAACAGAAGAGGCAAACGGATAGATACTGCTCGCAGAAGATTCGTTACTTTCTTTTGCTGTTCGCGCAGTTCTTTCATTTTCTTTAAAAGTTCCTCTTCTTCAAAAGTCCTTTCTCGCTTTGGTTTTTTCTTAGCTCCTTCAGCCTTTTTATATTCTTCATCAGTCAACCCTTTATCATTGATAATAACCTGAGTTTGCCTTTTACCCTTCTTTTGAGGAGCGACAACATTACTAAGCTGACGGATGATTTCCGCATCAGTTTCATTCATATTTATACCGACGTCTTTGTTGTAAATTGTCTCATCTTCAAATCCGCTATTGATTGCATGTTCAACAGAAATGCGTTTAATTTGACGCATCATGTTGTCAACATCATATAATCGCATAACGGTTCCTTCAACAGATATAATAGGACAGAAATTTAAGAATTCGCCCATTTTGACTTTGTCGGTATCATCAGAGCCTTCACCCTTAACAGAAAGGTTATATGCATTTGCAACAACCTTCAACGATCTGTCGGGAGCAAAATCAAAAACATAGCAATTCTCCTTTTGTTTTCCGTTAATACACCCTGGTGATTGAACCCTAAATATTGTTTGCATATATCCGCTTGCGGAAGTATTAGATGATCCTGCAAGCATCATAACTGCAGTCCATTCTCTGACTGTTATCGCAGGCATTACCGTTGACGGCTTAACCTTGAGCGAGAGCGATTATGACATTGTTTCGGGCAGCACCGCAACGGATGTCGGCGAAAAAATCCTTAAAATTCAAGGCAAGGGTAATTTCAGCGGAAACGCGGAAAAGAAATGGTCGCTTAAGAAAAAGAATTATGACGGCATTAAGACGGCGAGCGCAAAAGTGCGTTACGACAAGCATATGAACATTGCGGTTGAACTGCCCGAAATTCCGAGCGGTGCAAGCTACGGAACGGTTAGATTGAGCCGGGCAAAAAATGCAGATGGCACGGATTATCCATACAATATCTCCCCGAGCGATCAGAGAGGAATTGAGGGAAATACACTGTATATCACCACCGAACCGTCGCAGCCGGGTGTTTATGCGGATATAACCGCACCTGTTATTAATGCGGCAAACTATAACGATTACGAAATAACGGTGAAATTAACCTGTGTAGACCGCAAAACGGTTACATTCGGCGGAATTGACGACAATCAGACGTTTGTGTATGACGGCACGGCAAAAGCGCCTGCCGCAGACGGACTGACCGTTTCGGATGTCACCGGGCAAAACGATTTTTTAAAAATTTAATACCCCAAATAGACCTTAAAAGCTATCTGCTTCTAAGGTCTAATTTTTTTATAGCTTAGCTGATAAACCTCATAAACACGGGATTTTTGACAATAAAATCGTAATTTTATTGTAATTAAAAAGTTTGTAAACCCTCAAAGTAGGGGCAAGATTTTTTTACAAAATGGGTTTGTCCCTTAACATCGGACAATGTGGACAAAAACACGTTGAATGTTAAATACGAAAAAGTAACCGAGAGCGGTGCGGCGGATATTTCGGCAAGCGAGATAACCGAGGTCGGCACATACAAGGTGACGTATTCCGTTCCCGATACAAACGATGAATTTACGGGAAGTGTAACTTATACTTTCACCGTAGAACCCAAATCAATCAATGACGCGGTTGTAACACTCGGCGAAAGCCATAAATACAACGGAAGCGAGTAGACGCAGACCGTTGCAAGCGTTAAGATTGGCGATATGACATTGAGCGCGAGCGATTATGACATTTCGGACAACAAGGCGGCAGATGTAAAGGCAGACGGAAATTACGTTCTTACAATAACCGGAAAAGGCAACTTTAGCGGAACAAAAACCGCGGAATGGAACATTATGCCGACAGAACCGACAGAGAGCGCCGACAAAAAGACGACCGCAAGGGTGCGCAGAAGCAGAACATTGTCGGATGCGGACGTGACATACGGCGAATTGCTGGCGGTTGACGGAACAACCGTTCTTGACGGCACGTTCTTGTGGAATGACGGCACAAAGGTTATTAATGAGGACGGCACGGAACAGATGACGTTTACTCCGACAAGCAAAAACTATTTGCCGATAACTGTTAATGTTGCCGTAAGCGCATATTCCGCTGATGGCGGTTCGTCATCATCTTCGTCATCTTCGGCTACCGTATATACGGTTAAATTTAATACAAACGGCGGAAGCGATATTGAAAATCAGACGGTTAAAAAGAATGCCAAGGTGTCCGAGCCGACCGCTCCCACGAAAGACGGATATAAATTTGGCGGCTGGTTTACCGATAAGAACCTCAAAAACAAATATAATTTTGCATCAAAGGTAACAGAGAGCTTCACGCTTTATGCCGCTTGGAGCGAGGTTAAAACAGATACCGATTCAAATCCGACCGATAAGCCGGAAAACCCCGAAAAGGGAGATTCCGAAAAGGACAATCTGTTTGACGATGTTAAAAAAGACGACTGGTATTATGACGATGTTATAAATGCGGTTGCAAAAGGCTTGTTCAACGGAACGGAAAACAAAACATTTGCTCCGAACGACATTATTACAAGAGCGATGTTTGTAACCGTGCTTTACCGCGCGGAGGGAGAACCCGAAGTTAATGCGGCAGTTCCGTTTGCAGATGTTGAAGCCGGCGGTTATTACGCAAACGCGGTAATCTGGGCAACGCAAAACGGCATAGTAAAAGGCGTTTCGGAAACAGAATTTGCTCCGAACGAAAACATTACAAGAGAGCAGATTGCGGCAATTATGTTCAGATGCGCAGAATATAAAGGCTATGACGTGTCGCAGGGCGGTATGCAAATTCGTGAATTTAACGATTACGAAAGCATTTCCGAATATGCTATGCCGGCTATGGCTTGGGCGGTTAATACGGGACTTATGAAAGGCAAAACCGAAAACGCATTAAATCCGCACGACAGCGCAACACGCGCCGAAATCGCGCAATTTTGAACAGATTTATTGACGGCAATAAATAAAAGTCAAACAGAAACAAATAAAAGTTAATACGAAAAAACAGAGGTGCGATTTGCAGATAAGCAAATTGTACCTCTGTTTTTATGCGAAAATAATAACCAAAACTCCGATTTTGACAGGCGGAGTTTTGGTTTTCGGCTGATGTGAAACGTTATATCAAAAAGATTGACGAAAAATCCGAATATGCGGATTTATTGTCATCAGCAGCAGACAACCGCTTTTAAATCGCCCGACGCTTCTATTCGGTCATCACTGTTAAAAAACATTCTGTCGCCTTTTTTGACGTCAATGCCGTTTATTTTTCCCGCGCTGCTTGTGATGATAATTGTTCCGTTTTTTCGCGGAGGAGTGAATTTTCCGCCGTTTTCGACTATGTGAATACTGAATTTATCGGTTGCTCTTTTGCTGATTATTTCATAAACACCATCGTCGATTTTTTTGGGTGAATACATATATTTTTCCTTTATTTGTTCAATGCTTCTGCCGGTATAATCAAACATTTTGAGCATATTTTCAAAACCTATTCCGCCGTGGAGCTTTATATCCGCAATTTTGTTGCCGGACGGTGTTTTCTTTTCAACGACGCCCATTAAATCGGAGGGTTCCTGAACTTCTATCATAAAGCAGCCCTCGCCGATTGCGTGCGGAACCCCGCCTTCGACAAGAACGCAATTGCCGTTTTTGACGGGTAATTTATTGAGCATAGCGAGCATTGCTTCCGTATCCTGGCGATAAACCGCCGAAATCCAGTCATCTTTTGTTATGCCTTCCTTAAAACCGAGATAAACGTGTGCATTCTCCGAGCAGTTTAAAAAATACCAACATTCCGTTTTTCCGAATTTTGAATTAAAGTATTTTTTTGCGAAATCAACAGTCGGATGAACCTGTATAACCAAACGTTCCGCCGAGTCCAAAAGTTTTACAAGACAAGTCATTTCGCCGCTTATCAGATTTTTTATAATTTGACCGTCGGTTGTTATGCCCTCGCCCTCGATAATGTTTTCGCGTCCCGGGTTGAACGCGCGCACAACCGAAGCAGTCCAATCCTCCGGAAAAAATCCGTCTTTGCAGCGGCTTTTTCCGTAAAATTCATCAATGTGTTTTCCGCCGAGGTATGTTCTGTAAACTCTGTTTTCTTTTAATTTGTAAATCATTTTTTTCACTCCTGCGTATAATTATTTTTTTAATATTTTTTATCAATGCCCTGTTTAAATTATTTCGTGCGGCAATTTTGTCCTTTGCTTGAACGATTTTTGAGCTTTTACGTTTTTTCTGTATGTATTCGGCGACAAGCCGTATTCTCTTTTGAAGCTGCGCAAAAAATGAGAGAGATTTTTATATCCGCATAAAAAACATATGTCGGTTACCGAATCGGAAGTTTCGGCAAGCAGTGCCGCCGCCTTTCCCAATCGCATACGAACCACATATTCGGCAAATCCCGTTCCCGTTTCGGATTTAAAAACCTGCGACAGATACTGCGGCGTTATGTAAAGACTTTTTGCAACCGATTGCAGAGTTATGCACGAGCAAAAATTTTCGTTTATCATTTTAACCGCCTCCGAAGCGGCTTTATATCCCCCCGTTACCGAGGCGGAGGATATTTTTTCGCCGTCCGTTGAAATTCGGTAGACAATGGCATTTATCAAAGATTTAAAATACACTTTTTCGTCGCGGTGCGCGTACGCCTCCGCAAACAGTGAAGCAAGAAAACCGTTCGGATTTATGCCGTCGAGCCTGAAAGATGTTTCCGGAACGTTGCCCTTTGCAAGGCAGCCTTCGTCGAACGAAATTTTTATGTATTTTGCACCGCAATCGTTTTTTACGTCTATTTTATGAAAATCAAACGGATTTACCAATATGGCGGTAACGGTATCCGGAGAAATGTCTTGGTTATTGACCGATATATTCCCGTCAAATGGAGAATAAAGCGTCATTTCGCAATAGGTGTGAGTATGAATCGGATAGCTGAAAACCGTTTTGGTTTCCGCCGATGTTTCTCCGGCTTTCATTTTAAAATTTTCCATATTTTTCCCCTTTTTAAAAAGTGTGGGCTTTAATATTAAAAAATGTACTATTTATATTAAAAAAGTGCAATTATAACGACTGTAAACACGATATAATTATATCATAACATTAAAAAAAGTCAATATCGACAAGGAGGAAAATATGAATATCGAAAACATTTCAAGCGAGTTTTTTACCGGAATAAATTACTGGGGTTCGGAAAGCGCAATAAATATGTGGGAAAATTTTAATCCCGATTCGATTGAGAATGATTTTAAAATTCTTTGCGGTGCGGGCATAACGCATTTGCGTGTGTTTCCGCTGTGGTCGGTTTTTCAGCCGCTTAAAGCATTATACGGACCGAGCGATGTATATGAATACGGATTCGGTGAGGAAAGTCTGCCGGATACCGACGCAGGCCGCGCCGGAGTAAGCGAGGAGGCGTGCGAAAAATTTGAAAAATTCTGCGCTCTCGCTCAAAAATACAATTTAAAGCTTATCGTAGGGCTGATAACGGGACATATGTCTTTCAGAACATACACTCCGTCGGCATTTGAGGGAAAGGCACTTTTGAGCGATCACAACGTTATGAGATGGCAGCTGCGTTTTGTAAAGTATTTTGTTTCAAGGTTTAAAAAATATGATGCCATAGTCGGCTGGGATCTCGGAAACGAAGTAAAAAATATGCCTGGTGCAGAGGACGCGGATACTTTTTATGTTTGGTGCAGCGCCATAGCGGACGCAATAAAAATGTGTGATGGTACAAGACCCGTTATATCGGGACTTGACCAATCGGGCATAGAAGAAGATGCGTCAAATTTAAAGGATATAGGCGAGATGTGCGACATTCACACTATGCACCCGTACAATATATTCAGAACGGCTTCCGACCCTTTGTGCACAATGAAGCCTGTTATTGATCTTGCTTTTTTGTGCAATTTAAGCGAAGATGTATCGGGACTGCCGACTTTTATTCAGGAATTCGGCTCTATCGGTTATATGAATTGTTCATATAAAACGGAAGCGGAATTTTATCGCGCGTGCCTGCTTACATCTCTTGCGCACGGCTGCCACGGTGTTATGTGGTGGTGTGCCTTTGACCAGGGACAGTTTGAATATGCGCCGTATCGCTGGAACACTATTGGCAGCAATTACGGATTTTTTGACAAAAACCTCAACCCCAAGCCTATAGTTGATGAAAATCTTCGTTTTAAAGAAAGGTTAAATCTTATTCCGAACAAAAAGCTGCCGCCGAATACAAAAGAAGCCTGCGTGCTTGTACCGCGTGACGACGGCGGCATTGCGCTCGATACTCTGCGTGCGTCGTATATGCTTGCAAAACAGGCGAATTTTGACATAAAGTTCGGTTATGTAAACGACAAAATTCCCGATTCGCAGTTATATATTTTCCCGAGTATCAGCAGCAACAAGCCGATTACGTTTGCGGCACTCAAATGCGTTCTCGATAAGGTGCGCAGCGGTGCGACGCTCTTTATTTCCGCAGATACCGGACTTATACGCGACATACCCGAAATTACGGGAGTGGATATTGCATACAGAGAAGCGGTTAACCAAGAAATAACGGTGATTTTCAAAGATAAGCAGCTTCCTGTAAAAACCGAATTTTTATATAAAATCGAAAATTCGCGCGCGGAGGTGCTTGCAACGGACGAAAACGGTGAAGGAGTATTTTTAAAAAACAAATTGGGCAGCGGAACGGTATATTTTCTTACCTTGCCGCTCGAAAAATATCTCGGCGAAAAACAAGGTGCGTTTTTTAAAGATAATCTGCCGGATTATTCGGTTATTTACCGCGAGCTTGCAAATAACGCCAAAATTGAGCGTATGGCAGACTGCGACAATAGATTTATAAGATTTACCGAACATATTATCGACGAAAATTCGCGTTATGTGCTTGCGGTAAATTACAACAACAAACCCGAGAGTGCTGCGTTAAAATTAAAATGCGGATATGACGCCGAGGCAGTGTTCGGAACCTCTTTTTCGGGCAATATTATGAACATAGAGCAGAATGACGGCATACTTTTTAAAATAACAAAAAATAAATAAAATAACAATAAATAAGACAAAAACCTTTAAATAAAACAACAAAATCCGGCATAGACGCTGCGTCAAAATCGCGTGTGACTGTGCCGGTTTTATTTGTTTTGAAAAATACCCTTTCCCAAGTTTATTAACTCGGAAAAGGGTATTTGAATTATCTTGACATATATTTGTCGTATGCTTTTTGCTGAATTTCAATTACCTTGTCAGATTTAAGCTGCTTAAGTGTGTTGAGATATTCGTCATATTCGCTGAACGGCTTCACACCGGTGATAAATGCCGCCACTGTTTCGTTGCGGTATTTTACAATTTCATTGTACCAGCTTGCATAATCCGAACTGTCATCGCCCGAGATTATAGTCGGGGGAAGTTTCTTTTTAAAGGTTTCGTCATAGCTTACCGACCACTGCTCGAGTGCTTTTTTCTGCTGGTCAAGGCTGTAATACTGCTCGATGTAGCGTTTGTCCTGAATGAACGGACCGCAGAATGCAGCTCTGGTGTATTTGCTGAGCGCCTGACCGAACGAAAGTCCTTCGGAATTTTTTGTAACCGTTTCGGTATAGGTGGGGTAGTTGTCTTTCATTGTGTAGCTTGTTCCCTCTATTCCGAAGTTGTTAAGCATATGTCCTGCTTCGGAGTAACCGAAATCGAGCCATTTTGCAGCTAAATCGGCATCCTTGCAGTTTGTTGTTATTGCAACGCTGCCGTGCGATGCATAAAAATCGTTAAAAGGAGCGAATGAATTTTCGCTGCCGTTGGCGGCTTTGGGGAATTTAACTCCCACAAGGTCAAATTTTGCGTCCTTGTCTTTCATAGAATTGAGCCATTTGCCGAGGTCCGCACCGCCTCCGCCGAAGGTTGCGCCGGATACACCGTTGAGAATGTTATAAGTGTTCATAGACGAGTCTGTCGATATGTAGTTTTTGTCAATCAAACCGTCGGCAAACCATTTGTTAAGGCGGATAAGAGCTTCTTTAAATTCGGGTTCCGCACATCCCAGTTTTACTTTGCCGTCCTGAACATAAAAATCGGGAGTTGTATTGAATATGAAGTATAAGAATTTTGATGTGCTCGGCGATACCGAAAGAGGAGCCTGCGCGCCTTTTTTATCACGGAACGCGGTAAGCACGTTTTCCCATTCCTCGATTGTCTGCGGAGCGCTTAAACCGAGGTCGTCCAGCCAATCTTTTCGGAATATCGGTCCCTGTGAAATAAGAAGCGATTTATCGGATCTTATAAACGGAAAAACATAATAATTTCCGTTATCGGTTTTTATGCGTCTGTCAATGTCGGGATTTTCGCCGAGATATTTTTTAAGATTGGGAGCGTTTTTGTCCATAAGGTCGTTGAGGGGAACGATTACTTCGTTGTTTATCATACCCTCCGGACCTCCGACTGCGTTCTTCCAATCATATTGCACCATATCGGGATAATCACCGGAAGCTATAAGGATACTGAAGTTTTCGTATTCCTGTCCGGCTGCTGGATGGGTGTATTTAACCTTTACGCCGGTAAGTTCTTCAAGTTTTTTTGCAAATTCAGTATCTCCGAGATTTGTGTAATTTGCCGAAACGTTCGGGTCAAGCGCCGACCAAAATTCGAGCGTTACGTTTGTGGAAATAGGGTAATCTCCATAGTCTTTTCCGGATGAAACGGACTTATTGCTTTTTCCGCATCCGCTAAAAAGCGTCGATGATGCCAAGGCAGTACAAATGAGAAAAACGACTGCTTTTCTTTTTTTCATTATATCCAATCCTTTCACAAAGTGATTTCTGCGCGGACTTGTAAAATATCCGGCTTGTTTGATAAATAGAGTATATCACAGTGCAAAAGAATATGGAATAGACATATTTTTGATTTTTGCGGACAATATGTTGAATGACCGGTTTTTCGCATTAATAACTAAAAGCAAGATGTCCCCCGCCTCTATAGGCGGCGGGTTCCTCCTTGCTTTTTTCGGTGATGGTACAATCCACCACCGAAACGTTGAATGACGGGGCTAAAGCCCCTTATTGAAGCGGTTTATTTCGGATTTGTTCTGAATTCGGAGGGGGTCATACCCTCGTATTTTTTGAAAATTCGGTTAAAGGTTCTTATCTGCGCATATCCCACCGCTAAAGCTATGTCGGCTATTGAATTGCCGCTTTTTGACATAAGGTCTTTCGCTTTGGATATTCTGTATTTGTGTATAAAATCAAATAGCGAAATGCCGTATTCGTTTTTAAAAACTTTTGAAATATATGCGGCGGTAAGGTTAAAATGAAAACCTATTGCGGCAATGTTAAGGTCGGGATCTTGATAATTCATATGAATGTAGTCGATTATTTCCGAGCCGAGTGCTTTTGGCTGCCCGCCGTTTTCCGAAAAAGCGTATGAACATATCTTAGCCGCGGTTTTGACAAGAAAATTGCGCATATCGCTTATGCTTTGCAGCGAAAACATACAGTCCAGCATATCGCTGCTGACTTCTTTGTCCGAGCATTTTAAAATGCAGCCGGCAATATCGTAAAACACAAGCTTTACAAAATTGGTATTGTATTCGTTTTCGTTTGAAAGACGATCCATAATTTCGTTTATTATAAAAACGGAGTTTTCACTGTTGCCGTCTTTTATAAAATCCGCAAGAAGTTCGGCTTGTTTTTTCGAGAATAAATACGAAGAATTTGTTTTTTCTTCGGATATTTCCGCACTTGTTATGCCGTTTTCCAAATTGTGCATTAAAATATGATTAATGCCGTGCATTGCCTCACCGTAGGCGGTGTCGATTTTGCTTAGGCTTGAGTGCAGGGCGGAAACCGAAAAGTTAAGATTTACGCCGAAATGTTCGTATAAAAATTTTGTTCCGTATTCCGAAATGTCTTTAAGATTGTGCAGTACGCTTGCATCGTTTTTATCGGTGTTTACTATTGCGACAAAGTTGTTGCTTACATCGGTCAGATAAGAGATATATCCCTTGTTTGAAAAAAGTTCTTCAAATATATTTGACATAATATATCGCATTTCAACGAAAATCGCGCGTGTTTCCCTGTCAAAATTCTCGTTGTAGAGCTTTTTTATATCGCGCACATAGAATACGATTACGGCAAAAAAATCAAATTTAAATTTTATTCCGTGATTTTCAAGCACCAATTTATCGCTTTTTTCGTCATAGCCTTTTTTGATTATGGAGGACAAAACCGAATACCTGAGCTGCTCTTTCTTTTGCGAAAATGCGGTTTCGAGCTTTTGATAGTCGGTTGAGTTTTTGTCTATCGCCCTTATGAGAGTTTCGTAATTGTCGCACATAGGGTCAAGCGAAAACTTTTTGAAAACCGGCACTATGGAGCCGTAATTTCGGCTTAAAACGCATATCCCCGCCACAACGGTAAGAAGCAGCAGAATGCATATGAACACAAACGGAAGCTTGTTCATATAGGATATGTTGCTCATAAGAAGCGATTTCGGCGTTGTTATGCTTACCGTGACGCCGGTAGTGTCGGAAACGGATATGTTTTTCGATATGACGATTTTATCCTTGAGGTTGTCGTCGGTTTCGTTTGAATTTTTTGAGAAAAAGTGATACTGAACGTCGCGGTCGATTATATACACGCTGCACGATTCGAGCCATCTGTAATCGCCTACGGTTCTGAAAAAGTTCTGCTTATCGGTAGATACTCCTATTGTTAAATCGTCCGCGCCGATAATTCTTGCTTTTGATATGCAAAAAAGTCTGTTTTGCGAAGAATTTTCCGGTGCGATGCTGACATACTGCCTTAAAAGACCGGCATTTTGATTAAGCTTGCGCCATTCGTCAAACGGCATTGAGGGGTCGTTTATGTAGACGTTATAATATTTAAGCGACGGATATATGCCGCTCGAGCATATAATCGTATCGGTTTTTTCAATATATACATACACGTCGCTGATGGTTCTTAACTGTGTATATGCCGATATTGATTTCACAAGATTTTGTGCGCTTGCGTTTTGATGATATTCATCGGCATTGTTAATTCTGAGCACATTGTTTGTGCCGTCATTTGACACTATTCCGGAGTAAACGTTGTTCATATCCGTCAATATGCTTTCGATATTGGACACGATTGTTTCGGAAACATAACTGTTAAGATTTTGAGCCTGCAAATTGAGATTGTTTTTGTATGTGAAAAACAAAACCGTTGATACTGCGGTGAATACGGTGAGAATTACCGCATAAAAAATAAGCCATATTCTGTGAAACGGCAGTTTGCTGATTTTTCGCATATAAAAATATCCTTTCTCAAATATTTATCAAGACTGCAAGCCTAAATTGAGCTGCTCATATCATTTTACATAATTTTAATTGCGATGTCAATCAAAAATATTACCATTTCAGGATTTATCCACTTTATTCTACATAGTGTCTATTTAGTTTTAACGGTCGGTATGTTAGAATAATTTATGTGCAAATATACATTTTCAAAAAGGAATGATACAAAAAATGAATACAAAAACGAATGTAAAAACAAATGTAGAAACAAATGCTCTTGAATATGCGAAACTGTGCTGCGACACCATAATAAAAAAATTCCCCGACGCAGACTTGCCGCCGGTAGGAAAATTTCATTATCACGCAGGCGTGTTTCTTTCGGGTATGGAACGCGTGTATATGATGTGCGGTGACAAAAAGTATAATAATTACATAAAAAAATGGCTGGATTTTTATATTGACAAGGACGGCAATTCGGTCGGTGTAAACGATGAAGAATTTGACGACATTGAGCCGAGCAACCTTGTTATAAGATATTTGGAAAACGGCGAGGAGAGATACAGAAAGCATCTTGAACGTTATGTTCCGCTGCTTTTAAGCTGGAAATGCAACGAACTCGGCGGATTATGGCACAAAATGTGGTTCCCCAATCAAATGTGGCTTGACAGTTTGTATATGGCAGGGCCGCTTGCGGTGAGATACGGCATTATGACCGGCAACAGAGAATATATAAAGCTTATACACCGCCAGCTTATGCTGATGTGGGAAAATATGCGCGACGGTAAAACGGGACTTTTGTATCACGCGTGGGATCAATCGAAAAAAGCGGAGTGGGTTACAAAAAGCGACGGTTGTTCCGAAGAATTTTGGGGCAGGGCGATAGGATGGTATTTGGTTGCGACATGCGATATTTCCGAACTTCTTTCGGACGATGAGCCGCTTAAAAAAGATTTTACCGACAATGCGGCTGCGCTTGCAAAGTCGCTTATAAACTTCCGCGACGAAAAAAGCGGCGCCTGGTATCAGGTTGTGGATAAGGGATACCGAGATGACAACTGGATAGAAACCTCGTGCACCTGTCTGTATATATACGGAATATCAAATCTTGTGCGCCGCGGACTGCTCGGCAAAGAATATGAAGAATATGCCGATAAGGCATATAAGGAAATTATCGAAAACCAAACAGAGATAAAAGACGGGCAGCTGACAGTTAAAAACATTTGCATAGGCACCGGTGTGGGTGATTATGAGTTTTATATAAACAGACCCCGCACTCAAAACGATTTGCACGGCACAGGCGCTTTCACTCTGATGTGCACCGAATATGCCGCTATGAAAAATCGGTAACGGCGGCGGATATGATTTGAGCGTAATTGGTTAAAAAGGGAGGCTTTATGTTGAAAGACGCAAAATTTGCTTTGAAAAGATTGCTTGCTGCGGCAATATGTGCCGTGTTTATGCTGGAAACCGCGGCATTTGCCGAAGATGAGCTTAAAGTACATTCAAACATAGATTTTTCCGACACGTCGATGATTGGAAAAATGCAGGCGGAGGGATATTATTATGCAAAATCGCCGTGGTATTACGAAAATATGGGCGCGGCTCGCTGGAGCAGCACGACGCTTGCGGATATTGAACCTGCCCAGAAGCTTGAGATAATCGGCGGATTGGGACAAAGGGAAAAAAGCGATAATTCACTTTCGCTTTCCTATTACGGATATACGCATAAATCGGGCAAGAGCATAACCCAGGCGGTGAATTACAAAACTTCGGTATCAAGCGGAATTCACACGTTTGAGGCGGAGGTATATCTCGGCAAAGATATAAGATTTAAAAGAATATATCTTTCTTACGCTTATGACGGCGGAACGGAAAAAATTCCGATTGAACTTAACGATTACGCAACAAAATTCGGCGATAACGAATTTATTAAATTAAACGGCGAAAATCTTATCGCTGAGGAAAATAAATGGCATACCGCTGCGGTAACATCTGATTTAAACAACGGCAAAGCTGCTTTTTATCTTGACGGAAATCTTGTAAAAGAGTATTCGTTGGGACAAAAATTTACCGAACTTAAAACGGTTACATTTCAAACTCAGACAGATGAGGGATACGGCAGCATAACATCGAATTTTGCGGCTGACAATATTGTTATTTACGCCGGCGGATATATGGGTGCGTCAACCGTCACGGCGGACAGTGCCGATATTATTGTTGACAATTCATCAAATACAATATCGGTTCCGGAGGGAACAACCGGCTCGCGTCTTAAATCCGCGCTTGCCGCCGTCAGCGAAAATTACGGTATTTCGGTAAGCAGTGACGGCACTTTGACAGGCGGCGATTCGGTTACGGTATTCTGCCGAAAAAACAGTAAGCTGCGCCGCGTTTACAGAATATCGGCAAAGACAAACATTATCGTGTCTGAAAATTTTGAAGAAAACAGTGTGCTGGAAAAGTATACCGATATAAATATGTATTATCCGAAAGATAACACCACGGGTACGGGCTGGGATTTTTATAACAACGGTAAATCGCTTACATCTTCCGCAAATACCGACGTTATCGAAAAAACGCAGGTCCTTGCCAAAATGAGCGGAATAGGCGGCAGAAGCGATAAATCGCTTGCGCTTGTTGTCACGGATTATAAATCCGTGTCGGGCGGAGCAAATTCGCCGTATTTTCAGTTATACACTCCCGCCGCTGCGGGCAAAAGCAGGTTCACGTCAAGTTTTGATTTTTATTTGAGCGGAAATGCGAATAAGTGCAGTGTCGGTTTTGTTTACAAAAAGAGCGACGGCAGTGAATTTCCCGTTAATTTTACCGTATCAAGCATAAAAAGCACATTCGGAAACGCTCAGATTAAAGAAAGCGGCGGACCGCTTATTACGAGAGGCGATTGGCACACAATCGCAGCCGATACCGATATTTCGGCAAAAACCGTTACGCTTTATGTTGATTCAAAAGCGGTAAGTACATACAAATTTGCCGACAATGTATCTATCGGCGGTTTGAGCAGAATAAAGTTTGCGCCGGAATACAATTTGTACGAGGTGGGTAAAAACGAAAATTATTCCCACACCGATATTGCAAACGGTGTAACCGCCGCCGACAACATCATTATATATGACGGTGCATATTCGCTGAATTCGGCTTTGACGTCCGCAACGAAAGAGATTGCGGCAGACAGTGGTAAAAATATAATAACCGTTGCCGAGGGAATGAGCGGCGAATATGTTGCTTCAAAGCTTTCGGCATCTGAAAATTTTTCGGTTTCGGTCAGTACAAATGGCACACTTACCGAAAATGATACGGTAAAATCCGTATATACGGACAACGAAAAAATATTCAGAGTTTACAATATAAAATTCGCGCCGCAAAAATATCTTGCGAATTACGATTTTAACGACGCGCTCACCGAGCATAAGTATTTGCTTGCTTCAAATAAAAACGGTGAAAAATACAATTTTCTCACAGGCGAGTGGACATTTTTCGACAGTACATCGGACACTGCGAGAAGCTTTGCAAATGCCGGTATCGGAGCGGCGCAGAATGTAAAGCCGATCGGCGGTCTGGGCGGCAAAAGCTTTGATGACAGAGCGCTTGCGGTAGTTTTCGATAATTATACGAAATCTTCTCAGTCGGAAAAGGCGGCAGCGGTTAACTTTAAAAATGATGAGCTGCAGGATTATGACGGAATTATCACCGCGGAATTTGAACTTTATTTCAGTAAAGCTCACGGCTTGTATGAAGTGGTGTTTGACAGATACGATTCCGTCAAGGCTTCGCATTTTTGCGAAACGGTTTTGAAGCTTACCGAAAACGGTGCGGAGTTTATGGGTGCCGAAATTGACATTGGTTCGGCATATAAAAACGAAAAATGGACAAAAATCGCAATATGCCTTGAGCAAAGCACCGGAAAATATACGCTTTACATTGACGGCAAAATGATAGGCGAGCAGATTTCGGGCAAGACAGGCAGCGGAGTTTATGCAATCGAATTTAAAGACTGCCCCGAGAATGCAAACGGGTTGTCGGCGGTATCGGCTGTTGACAATGTCAGAATATACACCGGCGGCGCTTTGCCTGCGTTAAAGCTTAATTCAAATTCGGAAAAAATAACGGTTGCGGACGGTGCGAAAAAAATAGTTGCGGCGCGCGGAGAAAGTGTTTCAAAAGAAAATTTAAACTGCGAAAACGGTGCGGATATAAAAATCGACGGAAATACACTTGCGGTTTCAAACAATTTGTTTTCCGAAGAATACGAAATCGTAACCGCTGAATCCTCGGCAATTTTTACATCCGACGGTTACATAAAAGACGTTAACAATGCCGATGAATTGACATACAAGGCAAACGCGGCATATATCGGCAGCGGCGGCGGTGTATTGATGATTACCGCGGCATATGACGGCGGCGAACTTGTAAAAACAAATATGAAAAAATATGACGGGCTGAGGCGCGGCGATGAATTTTTCTGCGATATAAATCTGCCGTATGACTTTGACGGCAGCGTAAAAACCTTTATATTTGACGGTTATTCCGGAATATCGCCGCTTTGCGGAGCGCTGACGAGAGAATACAATCCGACGGTCGACATATATATGGCAGGTGATTCGCTTATGCAGACCTATACCGACGAATCGTATCCTCTTGAAGGATGGGGAACTTATTTTGCGCAATGCACAAACGAAAATGCGGTTGTGCACAATGCCGCGCAGAGTGGAGCGACAACGAGAACGTTTCTCAACGATTATTTTGACGGCAGAATTTTAAACAAGCTTGCCGCAAATGACATTGTTATCGTTTCTCTTTGTCACAATGACGAGGGAACGGTGACGGACGGTATTTATACCGATGAAAATCCGCTGAAGATTACTCCCGAAAGATATAAGGCAAATCTTAACGAATTTGCCGAAAAAATTAAAAATGCCGGTGCCGAAGTTGTATTTGTAACCGGACCGAATACGGGACGCAGCTTATATTGTCACACATATCCCGAATATATGAAAGAGGTTGCCAAGTCGCAAAACGCGATGTGCTTTGATTTGTACGAGGCACACAACGGTTATCTTTCCGACGGAAAAACGGTGCCGAAAGATAATACTGCGGAGGTATCGTATGAGCATAAAACCGAAATGTTTTTGTATGCGGTTGCGGAGTCGCCTAATCCCGATACCGGAAAACCGTGGATTACGCAGAATGAACGGTTTAATTCCGCAAGAGGACTTGTTCGGCAGTATAACGCGGATTTAACTCATTTCAACGAATACGGTGCTTATCTTATATCGCAGTTCGTTTCGCGCGGATTTAAACAGAACGGCATAATTGCGGATCTGTTAAAATAATCCGTGCAATTAATTCTGCTTTAAATAAATTGATTTGAGGAGATAAAAATATGAAACTAAAAACATCAAAGGGTCAAATGGTATTTGACATATTTAACAGTATTTTTATTGTTTGCTTGGCGGTTGTAACGTTTTATCCTATGTGGCACGTTCTGGTTGCGTCATTCAGCTCGGGTGACCGCCTTTTGATGCACAACGGATTGCTGCTTTACCCTCTGGGGTTTAATTTTGAATCGTTTGCCGCGGTTTTTAAAAATCCTATGATTACACGCGGATTTTTGAACTCGATATTTATAGTTGTTTTCGGTGTAACGCTTAATATGTTTTTTACATTGCTTTTGGCATACGTTCTTGCCAGAAAAAACGTTATGTGGCAAAAAGCAATAATGATTTTGGTTGTTGTTTCAATGTATTTTTCGGGCGGACTTATCCCCACATACCTTATAGTAAGCCGAACGCTGCATTTGAAAAACACCTACTGGGCACTGCTTTTGCCCACTCTTATAAATACATACAATCTTATAATTCTGCGCACATCGTTTTTGTCGATTCCTGAAAGTTTGCTTGAATCTGCGTATATAGACGGTGCCGGACACTTTACAATGCTGTTTAAAATAGTTGTTCCGCTTTCGCTTCCGGCAATGGCGGTAATGGTGCTTTATTACGCGGTAGGACACTGGAATTCGTGGTTCCAGGCAAATATATACATAAAAGACAGAATAAAATATCCCTTGCAGCTTGTTCTGCGCGAGATACTTATAAACGGCGATACCGCGTCAATGACGCAGGGCGGAGGCGATTCGGGCGATCAGGCACTTTTGAGCGAGTCGGTAAAATATGCCTGCGTTGTTGTTTCCACGATGCCGATACTTTGCGTATATCCGTTTTTGCAAAAATATTTTGTAAAGGGCGTTATGGTAGGAGCGGTTAAAGGCTGATTTTTTGATGTGTTTGTCTTTGACAAGCCAAATGTGGGAAGAAAATTACATTCTCTTGTTTATCTTAAGAGGGTTTATGGCTATTTGTGCCGCAAACGGCGGCAGAACGGAGGATTTTATGGAAAAAACAGTTGACAGAAATTCATTTTCATACAGAGTAAAAAGAGATTTTCGCAGAAACCGTGTGCTTTATTTGATGGCACTTTTACCGGTGGCATATTATATTATATTTTGCTATTTTCCGATGTACGGTGCGATAATATCGTTTAAAAACTACACGCCGAGCCTTGGAATACTCGGCAGCAAATGGGTGGGTTTAAAGCATTTTAAAGACCTTTTTGAGTCGCCGTCGTTCGGAAAAATTTTGCTCAATACTTTAAGAATAAGCGGTGCAACGATAATTTTTTCTTTTCCGACACCGATTATACTGGCGCTTTTGCTGAACGAACTTAAATCGGCAAAATTTGCAAAGGTTGTTCAAAATATCACATATATGCCGCATTTTATATCGCTTGTGGTTGTGTGCGGATTGGTGAGAAGATTTACAATGAACACCGGCTTTGTGGGACAGCTTGTCGGAATATTTACGGGCGAGCCGGTATCGCTGCTCAACTATCCGAAATATTTTGTTCCCGTATATGTTATATCCGGAATATGGCAGGAGGTAGGCTGGAACAGTATTGTTTACCTTGCGGCGCTCACAAGTGTTGACGAGCAGCTTTACGAGGCGGCGCTTATAGACGGGGCAAACCGCTGGAAGCAGACAATACACATTACAATACCGAGCATACTTCCGACGATTGTTATTATGCTTATTCTTAAAATAGGCACCATACTTAATGTCGGATTTGAAAAAATCATACTTTTATACAACGATGCAACTATGCCGGTGGCTGAGGTTATATCGACCTATGTATACAAAAAAGGTCTTATAGAAATGAGCTGGAGTTTTTCCACTGCGGTAGGATTGTTCAACTCGGTGGTTAATTTTATATTTATAATTGCGACAAATATGATAAGCAAAAAACTTAACGGCTACGGTTTGTTTTAATAACCGTGCCGGCTGTTGCCGTGTTTTTGCAGCGGTTATTTTAAATCAGTCTGCAATTTGTCCATATCAATAAGTTTTGTGTCTATTGATACGTTAAAACATTGTATGGTAAAATGTATTTGCAAAACTTTTTCTTATGAAAGGAACAATGAAAAAATGATATTGAATTTGGTTAAAAAATCAAGTGCCGCATTGTTGATTTGCACTGTCTTTTCGTCATTTTCGGCAAATGCGCAGATTTCGGAAATCAACTGTGCATATGATGATTCGCGCCGCTCGGTATCAATCAGCGCAAAAGGCGGTCTTAACGAAAGCCTGAGCATTGCCGTTTTGCCTTGCGGACTTACACTCGATGCGGATTTGATAAACAGCGGTGCGGCAATTATAAGAAGTATGCCGATAAAATCATACGAATTGTCCGAAAAATTTTCTTTGCCGCTTAAATGGCGCGCGGGGCATTATACAATCGAAGCCGGCGGAAAAAAGCACTGCATACTCATAAGCGGCGGTCTGACGGATAATATGCTTGCAAATTTGACGGCAAAAGAAGATATTCTTTCGCTGCTCAGCGCTGCCAACGGCTTTGACAAACCTGCCGAAATAATTGACGGCGCGGCAGGTATAATGTCGGAAAATATAAGAAAATATGACGTTAACGGATTTTTAAAACAATATATGATTTCCGAGGGAATTGTGTTGTATCGAAACAAATTGCTCACGGTAAATGAATTTTTGGAAAATTACGCGCTTTATCTTGACGGAGAGCCGGAACAATCGGAACTTGAAACATTTTCGGAGTTTTTGGCAATCTACAAAGGCTCGCCCGAGAATGTTGTTGCGGAATGCAGTGCACTTGCGAAAATCGCTGACGGAAGCTTGGAGAATTTGCAGTTGTCGGTGCTTAAATACGTTGAGGACAACAATTTAAGTTGCGGCGATTACAAGCTGCTTAACGATTATTATTCAAGAGAAATGTGGAATTCGGTTTATGCCGGCAGAAAAAAATATACTTCGCTTTCAAACTTGTATAACGGATTTATAAGCGAATGTGAAAAGAAGTATTCGGAGCAGACCGGGCAAAGCATAGGCGGCGGCTCTTCGTCGTCGGGAAAAGGCTCGGGCGGCGGTTGGGCGGCAAATCCTTCGATTTCGCCGGACGGCAAAAATACCGCGGAAGCAAAGTTTTCGGACTTAATCGGTCATTGGGCTGATGAAGCGGTGTTGTATTTGAATGAAAAAGGCATTGTAAACGGCGTTGGAAACGGTTATTTTCTGCCCGATGAAAACGTGACGCGTGCGGAATTTGCGGCAATACTTGTTAAACTCGGCAAAATAGACGAAAAAAATGTACGGATATTTTCGGATGTTTCCGAAAGCGACTGGTTCGGCGGTGTTGTCGGCGCGGCATATTCGGCTGAAATTATAAAAGGCGACGGAACTTTGTTTTTCCCGAACAGAAATATTACGCGTGAAGATATTTGCGTTATGCTGGAGCGTTTGTTAAATTATCTCGGCACAGAAACCGATGCCGAACAGGCAGTTTTCGGCGACAATGACGAAATATCGGAATACGCACGCGGCGCGGTGTCAAAAATGGCAGCGGCGGGTATAACGGTTGGGTACGAAAATATGTTTCGTCCAAAGGCTTCCGCTACACGCGCAGAGGCTGCAATGATGGTATACAGAGTGTATAAACTGTTGAAAGGATGAAAACCCGTATGAAAAAATTGCATATAGTAACTGCGGTGCTTACGGCTGCTGCGATTTTGACATCTGCCGCATTTGCACAAGCACCCGTCGGTGTCGGTGAAACCGCCTCCGCCGTCGTGTCGCGCGGATTTGGCGAAATGAATTATGAAAGTGAAGAAAAAATTTTAATAGATACGCTTTTGGGTGAGGAGGCGGCTTCGGACAATCTGACGCGCGGCAGATTTGTGTATCTTGCGGTTCGTATTGCCCGTGCCGGAGAGGGCGATATAAACGCGCTTTTATACAGTGATGTAAAGGCTGATTACAAATACGCAAAAGAAATAGCGGCGGCATTGTCGCAAAATTGGATAAGCGCAGGCGAAAAATTTGAACCCGAGCGTCTTATAACGCCTTACGAAGCATTAAAGATTGCAGTCTGCATAAGCGGCAGAGAATACCGCGCAGTGCAGAAAGGCGGCTGGCCCGACGGGTATCTTGCAGCGGCATATGAAGCGGGAATTGCAAAAAATGCCGACCTTTCGGGCGACACTCTCGGTGCGGATATGTTTTACGGTATGGCATTTGATATGCTTAATACCAAAGTGCCGTATGTGACAAATTACGGCGGTCAGAGCGCAAATTATAAAATTTCGGACGAAACTATGCTTGAGAATATTTACGGCATCTACAGTGCCGAGGGAATTATAACCGAAACGACATATAATTCTTACGATGTCAATCACATCATACAAGATGACAAGTCGAAAAGAACGATAGGCATAAACGGAACTTCTATGTATTATGACGAGTTGTCCGAAGAATATCTCGGACTTAACGCAAAGGTCTATTATAAGGAAAAATCGTCAAAGCTTAAGGCAATTTGCGTTTGTCCGTGCTATAACGATGAGTTCACAATAATGTGCAGCGAGCTCAGCTTAAATTCGGACGGATACCCCGAATACACAGTCGGAAGCAGACAAAAGGTGCTTAAGACGTCGGACGGATTTCTTACGGTATACAACGGCAGAGTTTGCGCTGCGGATTCAAGCGTGTACGGCAAAACCGGTGCGGTGGCGCGTTTTGTGGATAACAACGGCGACGGAATTTATGAAATTGTTTACATTGACGCTGCGCGGTATTTGAATGTTCAATCGTTTGACAGTGATAGAAAAGTAATTATTGATACCGAAAGCGCGGACAATAATGTGTATTTTGACGAGTCGCATATACGAAAATTTGTAAAGATGTCCGACGGAAAGAACGCGGATTTCGGCAGCATATCAAACGAAGTCCTTGCAATATGGCAGTCGAAGGACAATAAGCTTTTGAGCATTGCAATATGCGATAAAACGGTAGGCGGCAAGATTGACGCCGTTGAAAATGATGACGGTGACACAAAATATTACATAAACGGCACCGAGTACAGAATAAGCGGTTATATAAATTCTTACGGCGATAAAATATCGCTCGGCAGTGACGCGTCATACAAATTGGGAGTGTACGGAGAGCTTGCGGCGGTGAATTCGCTTGCCGACAAGTGGGTTTACGCTTACCTTATCGAACGCGAGTATGACGACGGACGAAAGAATAATTTCCGCATAAAGTTGTTTAACGAAAACGGTATTTTTGAAACGCTCGATTTGGCGGACAAGGTTCAGCTTGATGACGAGAGCGGCAAGAAAAGCAAAAAAGAGGTTTTTGAATCCGGCAGACTGACGCCGCAGTTTATAAAATACAGCCGCAATGCCTTGGGAGAGGTGAAAGCTATAGATTTTTCAAGCGATTACAACGGCGGAAGCGTTACCGATGAGTCGCTTGTGTGTTATTGGAAAAATTTATCTCTTCAATACAAAAACACCTCAAAATCGCTCATTCCGCAAAATCTTGCGGTTGGGGGCGCAAAGATATTTCTTATTCCCGATGATTTGGATGACGAAGAAAAGTTTGAAGCGGGCGACGAAAACATTTTGTGCTCCGGAAAAACCTATAACATCAGCGGTGTTTTTGATGTGGACGAATACAAAAGATGCGGAGCGCTTGTGATAAAATCGGTTGATTCGACAAATCTTCTCCGCAGCAACAGTTATATTATAGAAAAAATATCGAGCACAGTAAACGAAAAAGGCGATTTCGGAAGAATGTTATATTGCTGGAGCAACGGTAAATACGAGAATTTGTTTTTATCGGATGACGTAACGGTTAAAAAGGATAGCGGAAACGCACTTTGCGGCGGCGATATTATCCGCACCGTATTAAAAAACGGAAACGAGATTGCGTATATCGCGGTTGACGTGGATAACAGCGGCGATATGCCTCGTTCTAATACCGGCAGCGGCGGCAGCAGCTTAAATTCACCCGACAGTAACCCGGGATATTTGGCAGGTTTGGTGTACGGAACCGACAAGAACACCGTAAGCCTTGTAGCCGACGGGGGAGATCCCGAAAACATTGCGGACAGGCAAGCACTTTATGCAAGCAGCGAATACATTGTAAGATATAACAAAAACACAAAGCTTGCATCATCGGTTAAACTGCCGAAGCTTTGCGGTTACAACAAATACGGCGGCAAAGCCGATTATGCGGTTATGGTGATGAACGGTTACAGGTGTGTAGCGATTATAGCTTATGAAAGGGATTAGAATTATGAGAAAATTTATTTCGGTTATCTTATGTTTTGTGTTTTTTATACCTGCTTTTCCGGTGTGTTTTGCCGAAACCGATTATCTTATAAACGAAACTTTTGATAATTATGCAACAAACACATCTCCGAATATATTTGTAAGCAGCGGAACGGGCTCTGTACGCATAAACAAAGAGAGCGGACACAACAACAAAACGCTGATTATTAAGGATACGTTAAAGCTGAAAAAGGATTTTGAAAGACAGGCGGAAAAGCAGTTTGTAATATCCTTTGAAACAAGAAATACGTCGGGCAATTCGGATTTTACCTTCGGCACATATAACTTAAAAGGAACCGAAACGCAGCGGTTTTCAGTAAAATCCGGTTCGGTTATTTCCGCAAAAGGAAACAAAGTGCTTGCAAAACTTTCGCAGAAAGATTATACCAAAATCACCGTGCTTATGGATTTTGAGTACGGAATATACAATCTTTATGCCGACGGAAAGTGTATTTGGCACGATACCGAGGCAGGCTTTGAAATTCCGAGCGGCATATATATATCCAATACCGGCGGACAGACAGAAATTGACAATCTTTATTCGTATAACGGAAATTCGGTTAATCAAGAAATAAAAAGCCGCGGTTACACCGAAGATGGAGTGGAGTACATAGATATAAACGACGATGTGGGCGGATTTTTGTATTTTCACAGTGCTCAGCTTAACACAATAACCGGAAAATACAACAAAACCACATTTACACCGAACGGCAATACATACAGTGCGCCGCTGGTTGAAAACTGGAAAGACCCTGCGCGCAAGACGGAAATTGTGCTCAGCAAGATTGTGCGCGACAGTATTTATATGGACGTTTTGGCGGACAAGGATACTTTATACAATTCTACAAGACGGTACAGATATTTTATCATTGACGGCGATTTTAAACGCACCGATATGTCTGCGGCAGCGGCACTGACGCTGCGCGATTTCGCAACAGGCGTCGATGTTGTCCTTTGGAAAACTTCTTCCAACGGCAGCCTTATTATGTGCGACGGAAAAACCGTTTTGGGTGTGTTCTGCACAGACGAATACGTCAACATAAAATGTGCGGTAAATCTTGAAACAAAGTCAGCCGAATTGTATATAAACAACGAACTTAAGTTTGACAATATAACGCTGAACGAAAACCTCGGCCGTATAAACGATTTCAGAATCGGTATGGCATCTCAGGACGCGCGCGGCGACCTTGCATTTGACAATCTTAAAATCGCAGGACTTGAAAATCCGTATAAATTCGGCGAGTCAAACAGAACGTCAATCTTTTACGACGAAGCGCCGGTTGCGGAATTTATGTCCGACAAAATAGGTTTTCACTATTGGGCGCAGAACGTAACGGTGAACAATGTAAAACATTCCGTTAAGCTTGAATATGAAAACGATAAGCTTTATGCCGACGGAAAGGATATTTCAAAAATTTTGAAATGGAATGTCGGCGAGGGCAGAATTGCCGTAAAAGAATACGCGGCAGGCATAGGCAAAAGCGTTTACGATGACGGCAACGGTATGATAATTATATCGGACAAATCGCTTGAATTTAACGATGACAACAAGTGGTTTGTGCTGAGAGAATATAACAACGGAAGAATAGAATATCCCGGAACCATTGAGGTTTTAAATGATTATCTTTTCTTTGAAAGACCGTCCAAGGATACGGTAAGTGCCGATTACGCAAAAAATGCAAACGGCGCTCATCCGCGGGTATACGGAACAAAGGCGGATTTTGACCGTGTTCGTTCGCTTAGGGGTACGGATGAATATTTTGATCACGTATACAATAAACTCATCGCCGCGGCTGACGAAATTGTAAATGCGCCCGATAACAATATACAGTATGTTTTTGAGGGCTACCGTATGTATAATCAGGGCGATAAGCTGGACGATTATATGACAAAGCTCGGATTTGCGTATCAAATGACGGGCGACAGAAAATATGTTGACCGCGCTTGGAAAGAATTTGAAATTTTATTCACATTCCCCGATATAAACCCTGCACATATTATAGATACCGGTATGATACAAATCGGAATATCGGTAGGATATGACTGGATGTATGATGCCTGGACGGACGAGCAGCGCAGACAGATAGAAGAATTTGAGATGACAAAAGGTCTTGGCGTAATGAGCGGTATATATTACGGCGATTTCAACTATCAGGCATTTGTTTCCGCAAAGTGGGTGAGCAACTACAATGCGTTTGTAAATGCCGGAAATATAGTTGCGTCGCTCGCGTTTATGGATGTTGACCCCGAATTTTGCTCCGAAACGCTTTCAAAGGCAATCCGCAGCACGGAATATACGCTCAAAGGCTTTGTGCCGGACGGCGCCTGGTGCGAAGGTCCGAACTATTGGGGACTTACAACAAGGTTTCTTACCGATATTTTCACTACGCTTGAAGCGTCGTGCGGAACGGAATACGGGCTTACGAAATATCAGGGACTGTCAAAAACGGTTGATTTCTTTACCGCGATAAGCTCGTACGGCGGATATAACAACTACCACGACTCTTATCAGACTCTTACGCGCAGCTTTTTCTCGTATGCTTATTTTGCAAAGCGTTTTGACAATGCGCTGCTTTATTTGCCGAGAAAAACCGATACCGTTGAAAATCCCGGGGCATATCTCGGAAGAACGGGACACGCGGCATACAACCCGATAGAACTTCTTTGTTATACAGATGATATGAAAAACACTTCGCTCGATAAGCTTGATACGCTTCCCAAAGCAAATTATTTCAGAGGTGTTGATATTTTCTCGTTCAGGGACAGTTATTACAAGAATGACGGATTGTTTTTCTCGGCGCACGCAGGTGCGGTAACGGCATATCATTCGCACAACGACGCCGGAACGTTTGTGTTTGACCACCTCGGCGAGAGATGGGCTATGGATTTGGGTCAGCAAACATACAACGTCGTTAAGGACAGCGAAGCATACCGCAAACGTACAGAGGGACACAATACGCTTACCATAAACAACCATTCGGGATTTAACCAAACCGCAAATACATTTGCGCCGATAGTAAGGTTTGAGGGCAATGACGCAAGCGGAATTGCCGTTACGGATATGTCTGCAATTTATCCCGACGCGAATAAGGCACTTCGCGGATATATGATTTCGGACAACTATCAAAGCGTGACGATACGCGACGAGCTTGAACTTTCAAAATCGTCGAGTGTATACTGGTTTATGCACACGCAGGCGGATATGTATTTGGACGGAAACACTGTATATATGACAAAAAACGGAAAGCATATGACCGCGGAGGTATATGTGGACGGCTCGGGTGTAAAGGATTATACGGTCAGCATTGCGGAAGCCGAACCGCTTGAAAATTCACCAAATCCGGCAGGTCAGGATTCAAACAAAGGAACAAAGAAAATTTCCGTCAACGTTATCGGAGAGGGAAAGGTAAATATAACGGTGAAAATGTCGCCTACGGGAAGCCGTGCCGAAACGGTGCCGATAAGTACAATTCCGATAAGCGAGTGGAAGCTTGAAGAAAAAACCGAGCAGGATATGACGGCACATACCATTCCGGTAACGTTTTATGCGGACGGTGTGGAAATAAGCCCGAATGACGACATAATGATTAAAACGGCGGACGGACTTCCGAAAATAACCGCCGTGCCTCACTCGGAAAATATAACGGTTTCGGTAAAAGAGGCGAAAATTCCCTCCGATACTACGTTTATCACACTTACAGACAATAATCTCGGCATAAGAAATGTGTATACTTTTTCTTATTACAACGAATATGTGAGGGGTCTGGACACCAAATACAAGGTAATTAATGTCGACAATTATTCGGTATCGGTTGAATCCGAGCCGGCAAACCCCGGAATACACATTATGGATAATGATTTTGAATCGCGCTGGACGTCTGTTGTAAAAGGCGAATACGCTTTGTTTGACCTCGGCAGCGAACAGGAAATTGACGCTTTGGCAGTTGCATTCTGGAAAGGTGCAATCCGAAATTATCATTATTCGGTGTTTGTTTCTTCGGACGGAGTAAATTATGAACAGGTTACCGCCGGCAAGAGCGATATGGCTAACGGCGAAAACTACAATATTATAAATTTCGCTCCCGTAAAGGCGAGATATGTAAAATTTGTGGGAGACGGATTCACCGGAACGCCGAGCGGAAACAATACAAATATATTGGAACTGCGTATTTTAAAAACAGAATAGGAGGATAAGGAATTGAAAAAAACAATATTTTTAATTTTGGCTGTCATTTCGTTTTGCTGCATAACCGCAGCTGCCTCCGAGGATGTTCAAAGGGTGTATGAACAACCGTTTTCTGCAATGACCGATTCTGTTTCTATGCCTAAGGACGAAAATGCCGTTTACGGTTTTGTAAACAAAAACGACAACAAGGTTTTTAAAAAGTCGTCGGGAGTATTCGGAAAAAACTCGGAGGATATAAGCGTAAACTTATATGCAACCGGCAGAGATACAAGCTATTTTTATCTTAACACAAGCCTTACTTCCGAGGCGGTAAAGACAGACGAAAACGGCAAATCAGTATTGTCTTTCGGATTTTCGTTTGACGAAAACGCAAATTACATTGCCTTGTCCGGCGAAGTCTATACTTCGCCGTGGGACGGCATTTACAATGCCGACGGATTTGACGCGTCAAAGACTTACTATGATTCGCGCGGAAAATGTATGCCGAATGACGTTGGGTATCTTACGATTTACCAAAACAAGATTACGGTTTTCAAGGATACATATACCTTTGAATCGCCGCTTGCGGCAAACGAATGGCACAAAATGACGCTTATTATTGGCGCGGACAACACATATTCAGCTTATGTTGACGAAATGCCGATTGCGGAAAACGAAACGATAAAGAGTTTTGACGTAAGGTATGAGTATTACAATACCAACGATCAGAAAAAACAGATAATCGTTAAAAACGAAACGACATTCAGAGGTTTTAAGCAGCTTTGGCTCGGATATTATGCCAAAAGCGGAGTTGAGTCTAACGTATGGTTTGATGATTTGCGTATTGACAATACCGATGTTTCCGCGTCATATCTTCCGCTTACGGAGCCGGAATTTAATCACAGCAGCGCCGTTGTGAATAAATATTTGCAGGATTTCAGCTTTGCTTCGGAGGGAATTTATCTTCCGCCCAATTTGACGGTTTCTGAGTTTCTTGACGGATTGACCGTCGACGGAACGGACAGATACGGTGTTGCGGCTGCGAACGGCGAAGAAGTTTCGGGAGATTCTCTTGCTTTCGGAAAATACCTTTTTGTGTATAACGGCACAAGCTGCAATATCATATCGCTTTTAAAAGACCCCGATTACCGCGAGTCCGAAAAGCCCTCGATTTATGTTGAAGGATATGATGATGAGTTTATTTCGCTTGAATATTCGGAGAATTTGTATTTGACGATTATCACCGAGCATAAAGAAGCCGAAATCGAAAGTGTTAAACTTATTGTGGACGATTCGGCGCCGATTGACATTTCGGAAAATTACAGATTTGATATATCCAAACTGGGAATAGGCGAATTTTACATAACGGTAATTGCCGAAAATGCTGACGGTATGACGGCAGAAAAGACTTTTACGCTGAAATTGTACGGTCAGACATTTGAGAGTCTTTGGAAAGAGGAGTTTAACAACTACACAACAACTTCATCGAGAAGTGATTATCACGGAATATTTGTCGTACGCAGCGCGGGTGCAAATGAGCAGAAAGAAGAATATTTTGGTGTTGCAAATAACGGTGACGAATACGGCGACAGTGTTGTTATCGGCATAGATAAGGACAGCCGAAACGGCGGAGCGCGCGCAAATGTATACCTCGATATACCGATTGACGGCGAACAATGCAGTGCGCTTGTTGAATTGGACGCAAAATTTTCGGAAAAAGGCAACGGCGGAAGATATTTCAGCATCAGCCTGAAAGATTCTACCGGCGGCACAAAAGCCGAATACGAAGTTGCTTTTAAAAGCACAATCCAACTCGGTTCCGGCATTGCGTACAATGCCGATACGTGGTATCATATAGCGCTTAAAGCCGATATTGAGGCAGGAAAGTGCTACGTAACCGTTACAGATAAAGCAACAAACGAAACGATTGCGAACGAAACGATTGCAATCGACAAGCTCACTCAGCTTGACCACGTGCGCTTTTATGCGCGCAGAGAAAAGGACGTTTCGGCGGATTCATATACCTCGGCTTATGTTGCGCTCGATAATGTATCCGTTTCGTCGGGTGCGAATATTCCGAGCATCGTATCGGTATCGGAGGTTATGTATAATTCAAAGAATATAACCTTTACCGTTTCGGATAAGCTTTCCGAGGAAAGCGTTACTTCGGAAAATATCCGCATTGTCGGCAGCGAGGGCGAATTTGAGGTTGCAGGCGTTGCGTATGACAAAAATTCGGACGAAATAACCGTCACAATTTCGGGAAATATGCGTTCTTTGTCGGAATACCGCGTAATACTTATGCCGAATATTAAAGTTGAGTCGGGCATAAGGCTTAACACCGAGGTTTCAAGAACCTTTACAACGGGCAGAAAACCGCTTGAAACAGGTGCGCCGCGGTATGTCGGCGGAAGTGTTGCGGTAGATGCGGACAATAACGGTAATGCGCGTGGATTTGTCATTGCGGCAACCGTGTTTGACGGAACGGAAATTGTAAAGTCGTATGCCAACGAATGTTACATCTCGGAGAACGAGAAAAAAGAATTTAATATGACTGTTTTGCCGCTCGGCGAAAATCAGCATATAGAGATGTATGTGTGGGATTCTCTGACCGATAAAAATTTGCTTATTTATGATGTTGCCGTTCATTAAAAGGGGTGAATGTGTGAAAATGTCAGGAAAAACGGCAAAATCCGCATTTTTGATTTTGACGGCGGCAGCGTTAAGCTTTACCGCTGCGGTTGGCGGGTGCAAATGTGTTTCGGCAGACGCTGAATATCACACGGCTGCCGAGGAGAATACCGCATACGGCTTTAATACAGTAAATTTTGAAAACCGCGAATATGCAATCGAGAGTGTTGAAACCGCGTCGGGCGGCGAGCTTGACTACGACACATTTTACGGCGGAACTGTAATCGGCGCGGTGATAAACAAATACAAAAATTCGGTCAGCCCCATAACCGTCGCGGCGGCGGTGTACGATTATTCGGGAAATATGCTTGATGTTCGTGCCGAAACGTTCAAACCGCGCGCCGATGTTTACGGCAGTGAAAAATTTGTATTTGAAAAAGGACTTTATATTCCGTCCGACAAAGGAGAATGTTATGTAAAGGTATTTGTGTTCGACTCTGCCGAAAATCTTACACCTTTGGCGGAGTGCAAAAAGATAACCGTTACACCGCCCGAAAAAACGCTTCATATAGATGACGATGTCGGCGGTTTTGCATTTTTTATCAGCGGTCAGTACAATACCGAAATAAATAAGTACAATTACGTCAGTTTTGAAAAAAACGGCAATATATGCGACGTGCCTATTTACGATGATTATAAAAGCATCGGCAAAAAAAGCAGCGTTCAAATGAAAAAAATAACAAATTCGGCGGTTTTTACAGACGTTTCAACACACAAAAAGGCTCTTTATTCGTCCGAGAAAAAATATAATTATTATCTTGTTTCCGGAACGCTGAAAAGAGATAAGGCAGGCGACGAAATATATTTTCCTATGCTTCGCGATTATGCCGATAAAAAAGATTGCGCTCTTATTTGCATTTTGTCGGACGGCAGTCTTAAAACCTGCGACGGAAAGATTTTATCCGATTTTGCACCGCTCGGCGAGAATGTCAGCTTTGAACTCGGAATAGACCTTGCAGGCAGAAACGCGGTTTTGTACCGAAACGGCGAGGCTGTTATCGGAAAAATCAAAATTCCCGATTCGTTCAGCCGTATCGACGCTTTTCGGTTCGGAATAAACTACGGCAGCGGCAGGGGAGATTTATGGTTTGACGATTTAAAGGTTGAGGGATTGGAAAAAGAATACAATCCGAGCGGAGGTTATCTCACAAGCGTTTTTTACGATGACACCGCGGTGAAAAAATATCTTTCCGATAAAATTGCCTTTAATTCGTATGCCGATATTGTTTTGTACGGCGATACGCGGTATGCGGCGGATATATATGAAGAAAACAACGAATTTTATATAGAATCGTCCGCTGCCGAAAATATTTTGGGTTGGAGGGCGGACGGCGAATATATTGCGGTCGGCGATTATGCGCATAAAATCGGGCTTAATGTTTATAACGACGAAAACGGAATGATGCTGCTTTCCGAAAAACCGACAGGCTTCGGCAAAGATGAGGTAAAATGGCTTTCGCAGAAGAAATATGACGGGATAAAGAGGGAGAATCCTTCGTTTTACGAAGCGGTCAGCGATTACGTTTTCTTTGAGCGTCCCGAGCCTTGCGAATTAAAAAATATGTATTCGTCATTGTCGGCAAATGTTCACCCGAGGGTTACAGCGACAAAGAAAGATTTTGAACGTATAAAGAAAATGATTAACGACGGTGACGATGCTTACTTTCTAAATGCGGCGGACGTACTTTTGAAACGTGCGGAAAAGCTTTTGAGCGACGAAACGGTTGTGTCGTACACATATCAGGGATACCGTATGTATAACGAAGCGTGGAAGTTTCGTGACCGTATGTATACTCTGGGTTTTGCGTACAACATTACCGGCAATGAAGAATATGCAAAAAGAGCGTGGCGCGAATTTGAGGCGATATTTGAATTTCCCGACTTAAATCCTGCGCACATTATAGATTCGGGAATGTTTTTAAGCGGTATTGCCGTAGGGTATGACTGGATGTATAACGCTTATACCGACGAGCAGCTGAAAAGCATAGAAAATTTTGCGTTTGAAAAATGTATTCTGCCGATAAGCGGTATGTATTACGGTGATTTTGATTATCGCGATTGGATGTGTTTAAAATGGGTAAGCAACTTTAACACGTTTATAAATTCGGGAATGATAAATGCCGCGGCGGCTTTTGCGGACTGCGACCCCGACACCTGCACCGAAATTATTTCGCTTGCGCTGCGCAGCTTGGAATACACAATGAAAGGCTTTGCGCCCGACGGTGTGTGGGGCGAGGGGTTAAACTACTGGAAAATAACCTGCGGACTGCTTGCCGATACGTTCGGCACTTTGGAGAGTGTTTTTAAAACAGATTTCGGTATTTCAAATTATTCGGGTTTTGCCGAAACTGTGGATTTCGCGCTGGCGGCGTCATCATACGGCGGATTTAACAATTTTCACGATATGGTTGCCGTGCGGCAGCGAACCGACGGAGTGTTTGCCTATCTTGCAAAACGGTTTGAACGTCCCGAGCTTTATGCTTTGCGCAAGGAGGAAATGAGCGGCAACAGAGTAATATCCAACACGGTGGGTGACAGTAATTTTTATTGCACCGAGCTGCTTAACTACACAATGCCGCTTGCAAATGCCAAGCTTTCGGATTTGGATATTTTGCCGAACGGAAGTTATCTGCGCGGAACCGAGCTTATTACATTCCGCAGCAGTTATTATAAAAAAGACGGTTTGTATATTTCGGCGCACGCGGGAAATGTGAGCGGTTATCACGCGCATAACGACGCAGGAACGTTTGTTTTTGACCACTTGGGCGAGAGATGGGCGCTTGATATAGGTCAGCAAACATATAACACCGTAAAGGACGTTGAGGCATACCGCAAGCGCACCGAGGGACACAACACGCTTACGGTAAACAACACCGAAAATTTTAATCAGCTTGAAAATACATTTTCCGATGTCACAAGGTTTGAATACAACGAAAACGGCGGCATTGCGGTGATGAATATGTCCGATTTATATGATGACGCGTCCAAGGTTATCCGTGGTTTTTGGGTGTCGGACAACTTTGAAACACTTACGGTGCGCGATGAAATCGAGCTTGACAAAGACTCGGCGGTGTATTGGTTTATGCACACCGACGCTGAAATTGCAGTCAACGGCAACACGGCATTTCTTACAAAAAACGGCAAAAAAATGAATGTATTTGTAAATGTTGACGGCGGCGGTCTTGAAAAATACGAAGTGAGCGCTATGGACGCGGTTCCGCTGCCCGATTCGCCGCAGCCCGAAAAACAGGATTCAAACGACGGTATCCGCAAACTTGCGATAAGGGTTTGCGGAAACGGAAAAATTAATATATCTGTTCGCTTTGTTCCCGACGGTATCATTACGGATAATCTGTACGGGCTTGACAAAGAAATAAGCGAATGGACTCTTTCAAATTAAATATCGGCATAAAAATGCCTGATATATATTATTTAAAAATAATAAGGAGGAACAGAGTTATGAAAATGTTCAAAAAGGGGATTTCGGTGCTTACGGCACTGGTGTTGGTTTTTGCTATGTTTGCCGGAACGGCTTATGCGGCGGATTACCGTTTTGCAACAGAGCTTGTGAATGAGAATTTTAAGGATTTTGTTTTTACCGATAATAAAAGCACCAAAGACGGAGTGTATTATGCTAACAGTTATACCGATAGGGGGAGCATAATAAAATCAGAGGGTGATTTTAAAGATACATCAAACAACTGTTTGAAATATACTGCAACAAAAACGTGGAACGATTATTATGTTTCGATTTCGCGTCAGGGAAGCGGAAGCAAACCTGAATGGAAGTCCGGAAACGGCTCACAGGTTTTGAGCTTCAGATTTGCTTATGTTCAAAGTGGCAATAACGAATTGGCGAGAATAAATCTTAACGGAAATATGTATTATGCCAAAGACGGTGTAGATCAGGAAAAGTCAGCAACATATAAATGGAACGATGATACGCAGAGCCGCTTTTTAAGCTTTAAGAGAACACTTATTGAAGCTTTCGGAGAAACATTTACAAGTTCAAATACAACAGGCGTCTGGTTTAATATAGAGCCGCAAAATTGGTATACCGTAACTTTAATACTTAACGGAGATAATACATATACCCTTAAGATATACGATAACAGTAAGATGTTGGAGATGATTCCGGCGAAAAACAGAAAGATGAAATATATGAGTGTTAAAGATTATAACGCTAAACCGATCCAATTATATGAAGATGTCAAATTCAGGGGAATTTCGCAATTGAATATTGCTCATCAGGGAAGTGCAGCGGGCGATATTTTATACATAGATGATGTTCAGCTTTACAAAAGCGAAGCAAAAAACTATGTTATAAACAACGTAAAAGCCGCAGGCACGGTTGTAACAACGTTTGCCGATGCAAAGGGCAAAACAATAACCGCCGTAAATATTGACAAATACAATTATTCCGCCGACAATACGGTTATTGCCGCTCTTTATGATTCGGAGGGCAATATGAAAGATGTATGCACTGCCAAAAATACGTTAGACCAATTCTCGAACGGCGATGTGCAGCTTGCCGGCGGATTGGAAGTTCCGACAGATGCGGACGGATATGTAAAAGTTATGATATTTGATAATATGACTTCGTTAACACCGCTTTGCACGGCAGATACGCTTAAGTAATCAAAACACGGTTTATTACACAGCTTCCTGTTTTATATGATAAACAGGAGGTTTGGTTATACAATATCGGTAATGAATGGAGATTTTATGAAAAATATCAAAAAAATATTGCACACCTTTACCGCGGCGGTTATGGCGGTAAGCACGCTTGCGTTTTCGGCGGTATGCATCGCGCAGGGCGCAGAACAATCCGCACAGGCTGATGTTTTATACGCGGAATCCTTTGCAAATTCAAACATTAAATCGGGATATGTCCTTGCCAATGACGGTTATTACCAAAAGGGTTTTATCGGCGGAAAGGGCGGAAAAGCGGCTTCGGATATATCGCTTAATTTTAAACGTCCCGAAACGGAATCAACGTCATCTTTCGGAGGAAACAATATTTACACATATTTTCTTGCTCCGACAAACGCGCAGTATATAAAATACGAGCTTAATTTTATGCCGAATGACGTAAATTTTAAAGAAATAAAATTTGCAACTCAAGGTCATACCTCCATATCGCCGTCCGTCAGATGTTCCGACTCGGGAAACGGAACTGCTTATGCGCTCGAACGTTATAAATGGAACAAAATTGTATTTATTGTAAAAAACAATACTCTGCCGGTTGATAACACCAAAAATGAAATGTCGTTTTCGGTTGACCTTTTTGTAAACGGAAAAGAAATATGCAAAAATGCGGCATATACCGGTAAAAAGAACGGAAATTTGCCGACCTCCGAAAAAACCGCAATAAGGTTTGCAATTTACGCTTCGGACGAAAAGCTTTCAAATGGAAATATACTTTACAAGACGCTCGATACCTACATTGATGATGTGAAAATATCCGCATATGAAAATTATCCGAACATCGACCCAATGCCGTATCTTGTAACCGACGGCAAAAAAATGTCGGTTTTGGGAAATGTTTTAAACGTTTACGAGCCGACCGACGCAGGCAACCTTAAATGCAGCAGCGGTGCGAATATTGCGGTTTTTGATACTCCCACTTATGATTACCGCGTTGTAGGCGGCAGCAAACTCAGCAGCGGAAATTTGGTTGTTTTAAGTGATGAAAACGGCAATATGACTTATTACACCGTTAAAACCGATTTGCGCAACGATGCGTCGCTTTCGTACGAGAACGGAAAGCTGACCGCGAGTGCGAATATCAGAAACGCTATGCTCGTTCTTGCGCTTTATGACGAAAAAGGCAATCTTGTAAATACGGGAATTTCAAAAACAAACGGCAAAACGTCGGTAACGCTCGGTGGTGAGTTTTCGCTGGCAAAGGCTATGGTTATGGGATATAATCTTGCGCCGATGTGCGAAGTGAAAACATATGTTTCACGTCCGAGCGTTGCGTGCTGGGGCGACAGTATAACATACGGTCAGGGAAGCGGCGATGTTAACAAATATTCATATCCGGCGGTTCTTAAAGATTTAAGCGGACTCAATGTCATCAATATGGGAGTGGGCGGCGAAACAAACACAACCATTGCGGCGCGCCAAGGCGGATATTCCATAAAGCTTGACGAGGATTTTGTTATACCGCAGGATACCGTGCCGATTGAAATAAAATTTTCCGCATACGATAAAAACGGAAATTATGCCGGGGTTGTAACTCCCAGAAGCACCACGCTCGGCGGCTGGAGTCCGTGCAAAATAAACGGAGTTGAGGGCAAACTCAGCATTGATGTAAACAACACTGTTTTTCCGCGTATTTTAAATTGGGCAAAGTTTACGCGCTTTGAAAAAGGCGAATCGGTAAGCGTTAAAAAGGGCGATGTGCTCACCGTCGGCGCGCACGATGTGAACGCGGATATTAACATTATAAACGCAAGCTCGAACGGCGGCTGGGGAGCGGCGAACAAAAACGCAAGCGACAGCGACGGTGCGAGTCTTATAAATACGCTTGACAATATGATTGAAAGTTTTAAATATCCCGATAAGTTTATTGTTATCGGCGTAACAACGGGCGGCACCGATGCGTGGGCGAAAACCGACGCGGCACTCAAAGGCAGATACGGCAAACATTTTCTTGATGTGAAATCATATCTTACCGATGAAAAATTTCTCACCGATAACGGTATTATACTTACCGCCGCCGACAAAGAATATCTTGCACTCGGTAAAATTCCGCCGTCGCTTCTGGACAACAGTCCTCAGGACAATACCCACCTTAACAAGGCAGGATACCGTCTTTTTGCACAGAAGGTATATGACAAGATGATTGAACTCGGCTTTGCGGAATAAACCGCATATGACATACGAAAGGGAATTTATATGAAGAAAAGTTTTTGTTTGGCGCTTATCGCAATAATGCTTGTAAATATTTTATCCGTCATTTCGTTTGCGGAGAGCGGCGCGGAAAATGCCGTAACCCTGCATGCCGAATATGCGGACGAGGTTACATTGGGCAAAATGCAGATGAACAGAATGAAAAGCAGTACGGAATACGGCATAGGCGGCAGAAACGCAAATGACGCGTCCGGAAAATTTACGGTAACGGATATTGGTTCGTCGTCGGATTTTTATACAAACACATATGTAAGCCAAAGCCTTGCCGCAAACGATATAACCGTTTCGGTTTCCGTTTTTCCCAATGCAACCGTTAAAGAAATTTATTTTGCTACAAACGGGCATGCGCCGCTTTCGCAAAAGGTTTCGGTTTCGTCACTCAATCAAAACGAGTGGAACACTCTTGCGCTTGTGTATGATAAAGACGGTCAAAACTCCGAGTTGTATGTAAACGGAGAGTATAAATCCTCGCTCAAATACGCTATCAGAAACAATCTGCGCATTGTTTTCGGATTGGAGAAAGCGCATTATGCCGACGGATATATATATTATGACGATATGGCGGTTTATTCGGGAAAAATATCATATCCTGCGGCAGCGTTTGAGAAATATACCGTTGACGGAATATTTATTCACGGTTACGGAAACGACAGTGTTTCGGAGTTTAAAAGCAATGCCGTTTTTCCTCGGGACGGATACACTCTCAAGGTGTATTCGGTCGGCGGCGACGAGCTTGATGACGGGCAGAGGGTTCAAAAAGGCGGAATTGTAAAAATACTAGACGGTGATGTTTGCATTGCTCGGTATGTTCTCGGCATACCGCTGACTGCAGCGGCCGGCGAATGTATGTTGTTTAATGAGGGTTATGCGTCCCCCGACGGAAAATTCGGCAGCGGCAGCGTACTTATTAAACAGAAGTTTATTTGCTACGGCGGCAAACAAAAGGTTACGGCGGCAGCGGCGCTTTTTGACGAAAAAGGCAGTGTTGTAAACGTGTCGTATGACGTGCAGACAATCAGCGGAGAGAATTATGTGTCGGCAGCTTTGGAAATTGGCAAAGAAAAAGGTAAAAAACTTAAATTTTACGTTTTTGAGTCGGATACGCTTATGCCGCTTTACAAGGTTTCGGAGTTTGCGCCGTATTCGGACAATAAAATAGAAAGTGCCGCTCCTCTTTATAAAGGTTTTACCGTTAAATCGGCGGTGTTTAATTATGACGATTGCGCGGCGAGCGATATTCGTATGGTTGAACTGCTTGATAAGTACAATGCGAAAGGCACGTTTAATCTTGTGGGAAAGTATGTGCTTGATGTTATGCGAGGCCGCTGCAGAGATAAAACCGGCAGAGATGACGACGAATCTGTTTTTGAATTTGTCAAAAATGTGTATAGCGGACACGAAATATCATCTCACACTTTCAGTCACCGTCCGGCATATCTTAATCCCGGCGAAATCGGTTATGACTCAAAAGGCAACACCCTTGTGGGAGTGAGCACCGAAGAGGAGGTTGCGGACATCAAAAAAGGGGTTTCGTATCTAAAGCAAAATCTCGGAATTGACGGTGTAATCGGTTTGGCGTGGCCCAACGGTTACGGCACTGTGAGAACGGATTATCAATCGGATTTGCTTCCTGCGATGAAAGAGTCGGGGATAAAATACGCGCGCGGAATTGAAAACGGAAAATTTGATTTGCCGAATGATTGGTATGTATGGAATGCAACCTGTCATCATAAAAATGCCCCAAGCTATACGGAAAAATTTATATCTTTGCAGAATGAGGGAAATCTTAAATGCTTTTTTGTGTGGGGACATACATATGAATTTGACGAAAATGCGGATAACGGTAATTTGAATTGGAATATGATTGAAAGTGTAATAAAATCGCTTTCCGGTGATAACATATGGCTGGCATCAAACGGTGAAATATACAATTATGTTGAAGCGGTCAAAAAGGCGGATATAACGGATAGCGAAATAAGGAATAATTCGGATTTGACTTTGTATTTCAGCGTTAACGGAAAAAATACAGAAATACCTGCCGGGGAAATATATAATAAGCAAAAAGACGGTGCATATCACAATGCGCCGTCTTTTTGCTTATTTTTATTTAATCTGCGGTTTTCAAGATTACGATTGAAGTTTGCGGCTGATTTTAAATTTGCAGCTTTTTTTAAAACCGCTTTAACATCACTCTACTCCTCAAGCGAATTAAGCTTATACGACAACATCATCAAACTGTCGGAGAGGTGGACGTTTTCGATAACAACGT
>ERZ824480.392-NODE-392-length-60257-cov-12.947576_pt1 | contig 60257 bp, 70 predicted proteins | sample MGYA00519861_ERZ824480 | MGnify/ENA primary metagenome ERZ824480 (study PRJEB31778, sample SAMEA3449152) | human gut metagenome | biome: human gut; feature: human-associated habitat; material: faeces | place: United Kingdom | collected 2010/2012 ... | reverse complement strand
GACTGCATGGTGTGTGCCAGCAGCTTGCCCGAGCATGACTGCATGGTGTGTGCCAGCAGCTTGCCCGAGCACGAGCAAGTATACTTCGTGGGCTTCGCCGCTCGGCACGGCAAACTCTGAAAAGTAACACGCGCCTTTTGCTACGTGCCGCCCAACGCTCTAACAAAAATTTTCGAAAAAATGAGCAAAAAAAAAAAAAAAAAAAAACCCAAAAACCCTCTCTTTTTTGAAAACGAGCGTTGGGCAACACGAAGCACAGGAAGAAAAAACAAACAAAAAACTAATTAATTATATATATATATATTTATATTTTATTTATTTTATTGTATTTTTTTCTTCTTTTTGGCGTTGTGCAGAGCGAGACAAATCCCGTCTAACGTTTTTTCTTCCAGAAATTTCCGAAAAAAACAAATCCAGTCATTCCAGTAAGTAACACCAAATCCTTTTTCTACGTATGTTTTTTGAAGAAATGTTGGGTAGTACGTAGCAAAAGGTACACTTTACCATTTGTTACGTGCAATAACATTTTGCGCACCTTTTGCTAGTTTTATCAACTAACGTTTTAGTATGTACGTCTAACAAAAATAAAATCGCTCTAACGTTTCCAAAAACGAAAACGTTAGAGCGTTAGACGAAAACGCCTGTTTGCATTACGTAAAAAGTGACACGCTCAGTAGCCGGTCGCTATGCAGTACATGATGATTGCGATTCCGGCAAGGCACATGCACGACATGCAGACAAGCGCGATGGTGGCGAGTACTTCTTTCATGTTTGGTTCTCCTGATGTTTGATGTTTACCAAAAACAAAAAGCCCGCTTTGTGGGCGGGCTCCAAAGTAGACTTTGTGGGCTGTGAATCATTCAGCATTTGCATAGGTTTGGTGCACTACCATACACCAAACCTATGCAAATGTTGTTCCAATGCCGGGGAATCGTGGGAAACGGCGATGCGTTGATTGAGGTTACTTGTTGTTTTCGGCACGCTTGCGAACGGGCTTGGCAGGCATGGTGTCGGTCGGCTTGCCGTCAACGGCGGCGGCCTTAGGTATTATGTCCTGCGCCGTAAGTTCCCGTCCTCCAAGCTTATGCGGCAGCGCCGCGCAAGCGGCGTCCCAGATTTCGACAAGCGCCTTTCGGTCCATCGCGGATAGTAGATGTCTGTTGTCCTTTGCCTTTTCGAGTGCCTTGATCAGCGGTTCCAAATTCAGCGTCGCTCGCGGCTCCGCCTTGACGGTTACGGCGTCATAATCAAAAGCCATGATGCCGTGATACTGGCTCAGCGCGACTGCGAAAGATTCAGGCGTCAATCCGTCCCGCATGTAGAAAGACTTCTCCTTAGCGTTGAAGCTTACTACGCTAAGATTCTCAGCGTAGTAGCGCTCAACCGCCTTAGCGGAAGATTGATACTTAAACCCTCCTGCAAAGATAAAGATTGCCTTCTTTATCTTTGCCCATTCAGGCAGAGCGGAGGCGACGCGGGCAAAGGCATTCACTCGCGCCGTACTCTTACTGTTCATGATGTCGGCAAGAGAAGCGCGGAAGGCTTGGCAAACCAGCTTGCGCTTTTCGCCTTGCGCCTTAGTGATGCGAACAAGAATGGACTCAAAACTTTCATCAGTGAGAACGACGTTTGACATGGTGATACTCCTATGCCGCATCGCCGCTTCCCACGATTCCCCGGCTTCTTTCTCTATGTGTAGAGGCTCCCGCGCTGAGTCGCGTACTCTCATGCAGTACAGCAAGTATACAACATGAGCGCGATGCGCGGCGGCGCATGGCTCCGCCTCTTTGTCAAAGACCTTACAACCCATCATGCGGCAGGGTCGGTTGAGGGGGCCTTCCGCCCTCTCTGTAAATTCAAGATACACTTGCGATATGGATATGTCAACAAGTTTTTTACTACGTAGCAAAACTTTTTTCATGGGGTTGGTCGGCTGGTCCGTCAATGGCAGATGATGACTGACGGTGACAGCTAATGACCGTGGGGTGCCTCCACCACACCCCCCGGGGGCGCTTTGGACGCGCGGGGACATGGGCCATCAGAGAGACTACGTATAATTTTACATATACACCCACGCCCACTCAGTATATTTTGCCCACGAAACCAATGTTACTACTCAGTAACCAAACTCCACGAAGTCCAAGCAGTCCCCTTCTTCCTCGAACCCCCGGGGGTGAATGGACAAGCCCCCCGGTTTCGTCTATATCTGTCGGCAACGGAGGTATAATATGAAACCGAAAGACGTATTGGACGCCGCCGCGACGCGGCTCACTGAGGAAAAGGTGGAGACGAGCGGACCCCACGAAGCCACCTTCCTCATGATTGCCCGCCTGTGGGCGGCGTATTTGAAGGTTCCGGTGTCGCCCCGCGATGTAGCCGTGATGATGGTCATGCTGAAGGCATCCCGCGTGAAGTGCGCGCCGTATCCTTCTGATGACAATTTCGTGGACATGGCGGGCTACGCGGGCCTCGCGGCGGATTTGCGTCCGGGGGCTCCGTTCGGCACATGTGAAAGTCCCAATGCCGTCGTCGATTTGGCCGCCGGTGACCATGAGAAGGTGCATGAATGGCTTATGGGCCGGTGCTGCTGCAAGGGGGGCGAGTGATGTCTTCTCCCCGTGTGCCGTCGGTCCGGCTTGATGACGGCCGGTATGTTTTGCCTGATGCCGTCTGTCTGTGGTTTTTCCGTGTGTTCGAGGCTTGCAAGGATGAGGTTTTCGGATGCCGCAGGCTCAGGGTTTTGCAGTATCGTGTGAATGACGAGCCTCAGGATTACCGGGCTCAGGTGGAGGAACATACTGCGACCGGCCATGCCGTCGTACGGGTAGAGCTCATCGCGGGCTTCGAATGCGAAGAGGACGTACCGACGTTCGATGACTTGCGGGATACCGCAATGCACGAAGCCCTCCATCTCCTCTTTTCCGATTATTCCCGTCTTGCGCTTCACGACCGCCGCTCCCGTGACGATAAATGGAATGACGTCCTGAAGGCCGAGCATGAAATTATGAACGTCCTCATGCAGTTGTTCGACCGGGGTATGAAGTTCGATGTTCCGTTTCCGCCGGACCGTGACGGCACGGCGCGCCTTGAGCGGCATATGTACAGGGTGCGGAGCATCGCATTGAAGGATGCCGGAAATGATTGACGAGGGTTCGTAAACCATTGTAGATAAATAGCCGGGGCAATTGGTTGCCTCGGCTATTTTCGTAAGGAGAAGACAACATGGCTGACGTCAAGAAAAATAATGTGGCGAATCCTGACTGCGATTGCGGGTTGTCGTATATCGGGCGCGAGGAATGCGTGAAGGCTCCGGGTGTCGGGAACGACACCGTGTTTGTGCAGGGGTTGCGCGGCAAGCGGGGTCCGCAAGGTCCGGCTGGTCCCAAGGGCGACACGGGCGCGCAGGGTCCCGTGGGTCCGGCTGGTCCCAAGGGTGACACGGGCGAGCAGGGGCCGCAGGGTGAGAAGGGCGACAGAGGTATGCAGGGTCCCGTGGGTCCGCAGGGTCCCGCGCCTGCGCATGTCTGGGATGGTACGAGCCTGCGCATCGAGAACCCTGACGGGACATGGGATGACGGTGTGGACCTGAAGGGTGAGAAGGGCGACAGAGGTATGCAGGGTCCCGTGGGTCCCGTGGGTCCCGTGGGTCCCAAGGGTGAGCAAGGTATTCAGGGCGAGCAGGGGCCGCAAGGGTATCCGGGCGACACGGGCGCGCAGGGTCCCAAGGGCGAGAAGGGCGACACGGGTGTGCAGGGTCCCGTGGGTCCGCAAGGTCCGGCAGGCAATACGGGTCCCGTAGGTCCGGCGGGTCCCAAGGGCGACACGGGCGTGCAGGGGCCGCAGGGCGAGAAGGGTGAGAAAGGCGATAAGGGCGAGAAGGGTGACACGGGTCCGCAAGGTCCGGTGGGTCCCAAGGGCAACACAGGCGCGCAGGGTCCCGTGGGTCCGGTGGGTCCCAAGGGCGACACAGGCGAGCAGGGTCCCGTGGGGCCGGGTTGCGCCGATTCCATAGTGGACGCGGCGTATACGCTTGTGCCGTCCGAGTCCGTGGTTTTCGAGAAGATTTGTCTGTGTCTCGATATGGGTGGAGATGGCGGGGAGGTATCGGAGATCCCCCGTTTTGCAGAATTGTGCAAGGACAATGTCGAATTGGGCCTTGACCCCGCCGCTGCCTCACATCCTTACGAGGTCACGTTTACCGGGTCGGTGAGCGGTAGCGAGGTGGAAATAGCGAAGCGGTTTGCCAGATACAATACCATTTTTCTTTATTCCATCAAGTTGAATGATGTGGAGTTCGATCTCGGCTATTGTGTGGACGCAAGCGACGCTACACGGCGGGGCAATTGCACGGGATACGAGTTTGAGGTGGGATTCTCCGGGGTCGAGGAATATACGCCGAATACACCTCTGCCGCTTGGCCTGCTGTTGAGCAAGGTGTCGATAAGCGTAGACACTTCGGACTCGGCGAATATGAGCGTCAGCTATTCCTTCACGCTCAGGCTGGATGCCGAGGCAGCGTTTGGCGGCACGCCGGGTGCGCTTCCTGCGACCATGTTGCGTGTGCAGGGGACACGTTGCGACGGTACGGTGTTCGAGGCGGATGTCGACCTGATGTCGATGCTTGTGGATAATGGCTTTGCCAACGCCACGTTCAGGAATTTGCGGGGCGACTTGACGATGATGTTCGATTTGGTACAGGCTACCGCACCTAATTACGACGGCGTGACTGTCTCCGACGAATATATCGAAGAGATTGATGGATACCGCGTACGAGCCGTTGATGTGGTGACGAAGAAGAACCGCATTGCCGACGCGGTCTATGGTAATGCGCTCGAACAGGCGGCGTTCAGAGGGCAGCTTGGCGATCCGCAAAGTCTGGTTTCCAACGCCGACAAGGTAATCACATCGTCCGTGTTGCAGGCATATGGAACGACGGACGGTATGCCGTCGGGCTATGACGGCAACACGGCCGCGTTGCTCATCACGCAGGCGTTCGGTGATACCAATGCTTTCAGTAATGACAAGGACGTTATGCAGTTTGCGGTGTTCGAAGCGCTGGAGACGAACAGGCCCGATATATACTGGAGACACAGCCATTCGGCGGACAAGGACTTGCCTACATGGAGCGAATGGATTCGGTTGCGGTTCGAGCCTTTCGTCGGCGCTACCGCATCTGCGGCCGGCGCTGCGGGGTTTGTTCCTGCGCCTGCTGCGGGAGACCAGAACAAGTTCCTGTACGGAGACGGGAACTGGTCGTTGGTTACGGATGTCGCAATTGGCGGGAATGAAAATGATATGGCCAGTGGACGGGGACAGATTGGAAATGCTAAAAAGATGCCAAATCTGGACTTTAATACGCTTACAACTCCGGGAAACTATAGAACAACGGGGAATCCCACTAACGGTCCTTCTTTGCCTCTCAATATCTCCGGAGCTTCCATCGGTTCTCTTATTGTAGCTGGTATTCCGGGACGGGATGGGCGCCTCTTTCAGATCATGATATCCGGTAGCGCGGTTACGTGGAGGACTATTCAAGATTCGACAGGAACGGCATGGAGCGCTTGGCAACAGTTGCTTTCAGGAAACAAAGTTGGTGACGGCATTCGCGTCACCAACGGCATCATCTCTGTTCCCGAGTACGAAGGTGCGACAGCTTCGGCCGCTGCGACGTCTGGCCTCGTACCCCCTGCCGCCGCCGGACAGCAGGACATGGTCTTGACGGGGAGCGGAAAATGGGTAGTCCCGCCCGCTGAGACCTTCCGTCTCTCTATGATCGGCGTCCCGCGCTACTGGCGCTCCACGACCCTGCCCGCCGGACACGTCTGGGCGAACGGCGACCTCGCGTTGTTCGCGGACTGGCCAGAACTGAAAAAGATATACGATGCCGGAGGGTTCGCAGGGATGTTGCTGGCGTATAACGCGAACTCCGCCACCATCGCAGCTAACCTCGGAAAATGGCGACCAAATGCTGCTAACCCTACGGGATTATACGTTCCTAACCTAAGCGAACAGTTTTTCCGAGGATGGACGGGGGGAACATCAGAAAAGGTCGGGAGCTGGCAGACTGATACAGGGCGAGAATTGAACGGACGCTTTCGACCAAGTGCTCACGGAACTGATTACGATCCTTTGCCTACAGGCGTTTTTTATAAAGAGATTACGGATTACAGCGTTGCTGCAACAGGTGTTCAAGGAATCGTATCCTTGATCGGGTTTTCAGCAGCGAAAATATGGGGAGAGCACGCGGGGGCTGAGTTTGCTCCGACACACGTTTGTATTCCAGTCATTATCTATCTAGGCAACTCTGCATGACTTTTAACCTAACCTCCCGCTTTTCCGAGGGTGGACGGGAGGGGCGGGCCGGGAGGCAGGGGGATGGCAGGAGGACACCATGCGGAACATCACCGGGCGGATCGTTAATGTCGTTCAAGGATTGACTGACAATACTGTGCAAAGAGCGGAAGGAGCTTTTTACCCCTCCGGAGCCGGAGCTGTTGGATATCGAGGAGAAGACCTGAGTATTCGGCATATCCACCTTGATACCTCTCTCGTCGTTCCCACAGGCCCTGAAAATGTCCCGCCGCACGTGTGGCAACCGGTTGCTATCTATCTTGGCCTCCAAGCCTAAGCCGAAAGACCGAGATAAAGGATTACGGGCACGGCAATATTGACCGGGCGGTTTTCGGCGGCAGTGGGGACGGCATGTGAAGCATCAAAGACCAAACCTCCGTATGTGTTCACGGATGTCATCGTCGATAGACTGTGGGTCCCCTTCTCTCCCTGTGGACACAGAGCACCCGTGTTCCCATCCATCGCGAGCGGATATGCTATTCCAGTCTGGCCACCGATACCTGCACTACCCGTAACGTTGCGTATCGCGTCCCCCTGCCAACTCCCCGCTTCCCGGCCCGCCCCAGGCGTCCACCCTCGGAAAGACTTTTATCAATAAAAAACCATTAACCATAGGAGATAGTTATGACCATTCCTCAACTTCATATGTATGATTTGAAGACTGGCGAGTACACTGGCAGCCGTGATGCCACTCAGCGTCCGAATGGCGAGTATATTCTTGAGGCGACTGGCGCGACGCCCGTTGCTTTGCCCGCATCCATCCCCTCCGGTCATGTCGCCCGCTGGACCGGGGATGCATGGGAGACGGTGGAAGACCACCGCCAGCACATGGACGAGCGTGGGCGCAAGGAAGGCGGGACGCCGTACTGGCTCCCCGATGATACGTGGCGTTCCGAACCCCGGTACATGGAAGAACTAGGGCCGCTTCCGACTGATGCGCTTTTAGAACGCCCGAGACGTCCGCTTGAGGAGTATAAAGTTGATAAGCGGCGGGAAATCATCGCAGGCTATACGGCGGCACTGACGGCAACCCTGACGATGCCCGCAGAATCTCCCTCGGCGGCGGAAGTGGCGACGGGGGCAGCACTTTTCGCCGCTGACGACGCCGTGGGGCTTGTCGATGTGCAGACGATTCTTATAGCGAGGAGGGACGAGTTGCTGGCGGCTGTAGAAGCGGCACAACGCCGAGAAACGGTCTCGGCGATCGTGGTTTCTTACCCGGTCTAGCGGTAAATTTCAGGCAGAGGCGGGGGAGTTACGAGCCTCCCCCACCGGCCCGGTGTACGACCACCGGACCACGGCCCCACACGATGATTGCAGCATCGTGCAAGGTTTCCGCCTGCGGTTGTGCTCGTGACGAGCGCGCAACACATAACAGGCAGGGAGCCGGGGTATGAGATATTTTAATCCTTTGACGAAAGAGATCGTCAGTAAACGTGATTTGACCGTTTTGCTGAATATGTCCGTACCTGACGGAACTGGTAAAATCGGTGATTGGTGGCTCCTGCATGAGGGCGAGCGTCCTTATGGTTTCGATGCCGATGAACAGCGCGTTGCAGAGGGGGAGATAGTTTTTGCCGACGGGCGTTATGTCCAGACGTATGTTCTGGAGAGCCTGCCGGAGGAAGCCGTCGTCGCCGCGAAGTTGCGGCGCGCCAAGGAACGTCGCGCATTGTCGGTGTCTTCTGCGGTTGTGGAAATCGATGGGCTCGTATTCAATGCCTCTCTTGATTCCATCTACCGCATGAACGCGGTCCTTTTCGCGGCGCAGTTGGATGCCAAGCCGGATTCCACTGTGGTGCAATGGGTCATGGCGGATAATGTGGTTCGGGCGGTATCGCTGCGCCAGTTGAGCGCGGCGTACATACAGGCAGTCGAACGCTTGGTGTACGATTGGCCTGAAGTCTATACTGAGTTGAATAAGTAATGGTTACGGTGCCGCATGGTTGACTCTACATCAGCCGCGTGGTAATGGATTCAACGAACGGGCGAATGTGAGGATCTTTACAGAATGGCGAAAATCAATCCTTTGGTCTACAAAAACGACAGCCATCGGCCAGCGGGAGACGGGGATACGTTGAAGCCCTCGCTCATCCCGGTTGACTCGTCTGTGCAGGGAAAGTCTCTGCTCAAGAACGATGTCGATAAGGGCCTTTCGGCTGTCGCTGCCGACGCGCTTTCGGGCGATGCGGACAACGCGCTGAAGCTTGGCGGTGACGGCGCGTTGATGTTGCGGCTTTCCGACGTCGTTTCGGCGGACGGAGACAGTATTCTTGAGCTCGGAACGGATAGGAAGCTTGCGGTAAAGCCGCGTGAGCTTTCCGCCGACGAGAACAACTATCTCCGTTACGGCAACGACGGCGGCTTCTACATCTCCGGTTCGGATATCCTGTCCGATACGGCGGGCAACCCTCTTACCACGGGCGCAGACGGGAAGATTCTTCTGAATCCTTGTCTGTTGCCGAAGATTCCGCCTATCGTTTCTGAGCAGGCGGGAAACCTCATTACCAAAGACCGCGCGGACGATAGCGCCCTCCTGCTCCATACGGACGTCGTGTCTCCCGATGCCGGGAACATGATTGCCTCCGACGCGGCGAACAAGCTCAAGGTGACGGCGGCCACCGTTTCCTCGGCCAATGCCGCGAACTGCATCACGGTCGACGACTCCGGGCGGCTTATTGTACTTCCGGCTTCCATCATCGACCGTGGTGACGGGTGCCTGCCGGATAACCTCATTGTCCTCAGCAACGCCAACAAGCTTATGCTCAAGCTTGGGCTGCGCTACGATGCGCTCTCGGGGCGTCTGGATTTGCTCGACACCCACAACGCCGTCACCGCCTCCGTGTCTATTCCGACGGCGACCTCCATCTTGGAGAGCGTGACGCTTGAAGACAATCCCGTCGGCCAGCCTGAGGGTCGGTATCTGCACTTCACCTTCCGCAAGTCGGACGGTACGGTCGTGAACACCTACGTGGACATGTCGTCCCTGAAGGATGTGTATACGTCCGGTAAGGGCATTGAGATTCACGACATGGCGGTCAATGTGAAGCTTGCGCCGCGTGATTCGGGGCTTTCCTTTGACGAGGCCGGATGTTTGCAGGCCGGATTTACCGACCTTGCCGGTCCGGGTCTTGTGATTACCGAAGACCCCGAGAGCCTCGGCAAGCAGTTCGAGGTGGCGGTCTGCGAAGGCATCACGCTCACCAAGCACTTTACCCATGACGGGACGGAAGTGCGTGCGGTGGCGGTCAATCTTGACCCTGAGCAGAAGATTCTTGGGCTTGTCCCTGACCCTGATGAGCGGGCTTGCCCGACGCTTGGGTCGAAGCTCGAATTTACTGCCGCCTCCGTCGCCGAAACGCCCGCCGCTGCGGACATGGTGCTGAATGGTTTCGATGGTCAGGTCGTGGATACGTTCCGTTTCTCCGGTCCTTTTACGGCGGTAGAAAGGGATGCGGGCGCTGGCACGCCTCCCATTGTCAGATTCAATCTCAGCGAAGCGGCTGATGCCGTAGGCAATATCGTCGTCGATGCTGATACGAACGAAGCCGAGCTTTATATCAAGCCGGATGAAACTGATCTCTTCCTTGGCGTGAATGCCGAGCACGAGCTGACTGCGACGCTGAAGACGCGATGGGATGATGACAAGAGCTCGGTGGAAATCATCGGCCGCGAAGAAAAGCTTGCCACCGAAGTTCGCGTTCCGGTGCTCAAGTCGTACACCACGACGCCGACGATTGCCGAGAAGGAAGGCCATCGTTTCCTCAAGGTTGATTCCGCATCAACGCTTGCGGATACGTCCGTTGTCAATGCTACGGCGGCTGAAGTACAGCTTCCTGACGACGTGGTGGTGACGGCGGTCAAGACGACTCCGGTATTTACGACGGAGACGCCTGATAGCGGTCCTGCGGTCACGAGTATGCAGGTCGAGGCGGAAGTAACGCAGAGCGACGGCACCAAGATTGTGGCCACGGCCGAGAAGGTTCAGGTACCTATGCCGCGTACGCTGGCGGCGATCTCTGATACGCTTGCCCTCGAGGACCGGGAAGGTGTCAAGTACCTGACGGCCAAGACCACGGCCACGATGGACAGCGGCGCGCCTATAGAGTCCCCCCTTGCGGAAGTGGCGTTGCCTCCCACGGTGGAGTCCCTTTCCGGTACGTTGACCGGAACCAATACGACCGCCGACCCGTGGGTAATCAAGCTGACGCTCACAATGACTGATGGTACGAAGGTGGAAGGCGATGTGAATTTGGCGGCTATGGTACAGCAGCCGTAAATCGATCATTGTTTGCTACCTGAAAGTAAGCCTGAGCATAAGGAGCGTATGCTATGGCCTCTGAATACAGACAGATTTTCCCATCCGAGCTCGTGTTTGAGAACATGAAGTGGCGTCTCATATACGACCCGGCGAATCCTGTGATGGTGAAGCCGGACCTCAGCCATTCGAAAGTCATACGGTATACGTGTGATGCCGTGAAGCTGTCGGGGCAGGATAACCCCTTCTATCTGGCGACATTGAATATCGTCATTCCGGCGCAGCCTCAGAATGGGGATGTGGTGGCGATGGACAGGATGTTGTTGGGGGTACGTATTTATCCGCAGCCGATTGCCGGCCTTGCACAGATCAAGCCTGCGGAGCTTCTCTACTATGTGGCCGAGCCTGTTTTCGGAACTGAAGGCAGCCGGGCACAGACGCTGTTCAATTTACTGATTGGGCAGGCGTACGAAGAGAGCAAGAAGCAGGATGAAATTGTGGATCGCACATGGGGGCATGACCTTCTCTGTGCGGCTACCGAGCCGGAACAAGCTTCGGAGGGGAATGAATCATGAGTTGGTCGACCGAAACGGAATTCGACGTAACGAAGCGTCTGTTGAAAAGGGCCAAGCAATACGACCGCCAGTTTCAGACTGCCCCCGAACTGCTCTCTGTTGCCGTGAAAGGTGCGATGCCTTGGGCGGCTTCGGTAGTTCGGGGGCAGCATGTCCCGGTATCCGTACTTGAGACGCTGTGTGCGCAGCTTCTTACCATCGTACTGGCGAGCGAGGCGGACGATTCTGAGCCGCAGCAGTAAGGAGGCAGCTATGCAGAATTCGTTGTCGCCTGCGCGGTGGCCTTCCTTGGCACAGGACTTGGCGATTATGAATGCGCCGAGTTCTCCCATTACAGACCTTTCACAGATTTTTTCTGCTTACGATATAGATGAGCCGACGCTTTGTCGGCTTTTGACTACTCCCAAATTTCAGGTCATGGTCAAGGCGGCCATGCAGGACATGCGTGCGCTCGGCAACAAGGCGGCGCATGTTTATCGTTCGCAGACGCTCGCGCAAGCGCTTTCCGAGCATCTTTATACGCAAGCCATCAGCGGTGCGATAGAGGCGAAGGAAGCATTGAAACTTCTTGAACTTTTGCTGAAGTCGAGCGGGTTGATGAATGAAGGCAAGGAAGCCACGGTCAATGTGCAGACAAACGTTGGTGTGAATCTTCCCGTGCCGCAGGGCCTCAGTAATCCGAAGCTCGACCACCTCAAGGTAGTGGAGGGGGCCACGGATGTTTAACTATGTCATGTCCCCTACGGGGAAAGAATTCCACGAGTGCGACGCCAAAGTGAAGATGCTGTGCGGGCCTTTTGGTTCCGGCAAGTCCTGCTGTTGCGCTGTGGATGTTCTGACTTACGCCTGCGCGCAGGCTCCAGCGCCTGATGGCGTACGGTATTCACGGGCGGGCATCGTCCGTTCGACGTATCCGGAACTGCTCTCAACCACGCGGCGGTCGCTTGTTGAAGTCATGCCGCAGGGATACGGCGATATCAACATGGCCGGGTCGCCCATGATGGGCGTCTATCGGTTTCCTTTGGCCGACGGTACCACGGTCAATCTGGAGCTCCAGCTTCTCGCGTTGCGCACGCCGCAGGACGAGCCCCGCGTTCGGTCGTTGAACTGGACGTTCGCATGGATTAACGAAGCGACGAGCATCTGTCCGGAAGTTATGTCGTTCGTCATTGCACGTGTCGGGCGTTTCCCCCCTGCGGATATGGGCGGCATCTCGTGGGGCGGCGTCATCATGGACTTTAACATGCCGGAATCGGGGTCGTGGCTTTATGAGTACATGAACAATCTGGAGGACAATTGGAAGCTTTTCCGGCAGCCTCCCGCCGCGTTCAAGATTTCCGATGAGAACGGAATTCGATACGAGATGAATCCGAATGCGGAGAATCTCCGTAATCTCGGTTCGAAAGAACCCGGAGACCCTGAAGACTTCCCGGCCGAGTCTCGTGGGATGCGGTATTACGACAACCAGATTCGGTCATGGCTCAAGCAGGGGCGGACGGACGTCGTCGATAATCTGTATTGCATGTTGGACGTACCCATCATCGATGGCAAGCCTGTCTATCCTGATTTTCGTACAGGCAAACATGTGGCGGACGCCGAGATACAGCCGTTGGCATTCCATAATGTCATCATCGGCATGGACCAGTCCGGCATTCATCCGGCCGCCGTCATCTTGCAGAATCAAAATGGCAAGTGGTGCGTGCTTGATGAACTTTATGCTGATGGTGAAGGGCTTGAGAATTTCCTCTATGGGATGCTTGTACCGCTTCTGCGCACCAAGTACTCGACCAATGAAGTCGTAGCGGCCATTGACCCGAGCAATACTCGTGATTCGTGGCAGGCGATCACGCCGAAGCGCAGGCTTGAGGAATTGGGTATTGTTGCGGTGACGGAGATATCGAACAGCCCCAAATTGCGTATTCAGGTCGTGGAGCATATGTTGAATGTAGATACCGGTGGGTTGCTTGTGAATCCGACATGCAAGCTGTTGGTTAAAGGCTTTCAACATGAATATCGTTATAGGAAGCTTCGGGCGTCCGGGTCGGCGGGAGAAGCTTATACGCCGTCGCCCGAGAAAAATGAGGTTTCCCACGTCCATGATGCTTTACAATACGCGGCTTTACTTATAAACCAAGGACAGAGGACTGATTCAAGGCAAGTGCAACGGCTATCTGAAAGTATTCAGAGCAAGCGTAGAGTCCTCAGCAAAATTCTTTAGGCGGCATCATGAGCGACGAAAGCAACGATAGCATCAAGTGGTTGCAAGAGATTGAAGATATTCCGGCCAAGGCTGAAGATCCGTTGGCGCGGGAAGTTTTGCGTCGTTTCAACGGTGCCGTCTCGTGGCAGTCCAGCGAACAGGTGAATGGTAAGAGCCTGCGCACGGTGCTCGAAGAATGCTGGCAACAGCAGAATGGTGTGCTTTCCTGCGCGGACAAGGAAGTGGCTGCTACTTTGGGCGTCGATGCCGTTATCAACATGACGGCTTTGAAGACCGGCACGGCGATGGCGTATCTGCGTGATTCCCTTATTGGAGGGAGTTCCGAGCTGCCGTGGGTCATCCGGCCTACGCCGCGTCCGACGTTGTCTCCTGATGCGCAGGATGCGGTCCTTGATGAGCTCAAGCGTGAGTTCTTTTCCGGGCAGTATATGGACGGCCCGAGTATGATTGCAGGCATTCAGCAATTGAAGCGGATGCAGGCGCGCAAAGAGCAGGAAAAGGCCGAGAGATCGGCCACGGCCATGATGTACCTCATCGAGGACCAATGTGCCGAGGGCGGTTTCAATCGGGCGTTGAATGATTTTCTTCAGTATTTTACGGTTTATCCCTTCGCTGTTTTTACCGGACCTTACATCGTACGAGCACCGAAGCTTATTTGGGGCAGACATAAGCCACGTATGAGCACGGAGGTCTTTCCTGCTTTTCGTGCAGTCAGTCCGTTCGATTTCTGCTATTCTCCTGATTCGCCTGACACGCAGCGCGGTTCCTGTGTTTTTACAAGGACGCTTTGGACGCGGCGCCAGCTTTTGGACGCGACCAAGCTTCCCTCATACATAACGAAGAACGTGCTGGATTTGTTGAAAGATTGCGACAGCAACGTTGACTTCAATCTCCAGTGGCTCAGTCGCGCTCCCGATTCCCCGCAGCGGAATCTTTCTCTGTGGAGTTCCAACGTTTCGCCCATCGAGGTACTCACGCATTACGGTGTACTCTCCGGGCGGGAGTTGTCCAATTATGAACTGACCGGACTTGACGACGACGAGTTCTATAACTGCGAGATTGCGATGGCCGGGCATAAGGTCATCATGGTTAAGGTGAATCGGGACCCGAGAATGGACACTCGTCCCATTTACACCACAAGTTTTTACCGGACGAACGGCGACCGCATTGCCGGTGACGGCATTGCGCAGCGTCTACGGGATGTAGAGCGCGCTTATCAGGCCAGCTTGCGGTATCTTATGCGCAACGCGGCGAACGCTTCTGCACCGCTCTGTGAAGCTGATTACAACCGGCTCATCAAGCACATGTCCGAGGGTGATTTCGGCAATGTGGTGCCGGGCATGATGTATTTGGCCGATAGCGATGTGAGCAACCAGCAGCAGCCTGCGCTCCGTTTTTTCAATATTCCTTCGAATATCCCCGCGTACATGCAGCTGATGGAGATGTTCATGCAGATCGGTGACCGGGTGACGAACATCCCGGCGGCACTGCATGGCGAAGCGGTGGGGTCTGGCGCGATGCGCACTTTCCGTGGGATGTCTATGTTGCAGGGGAACGCGACGAAGGCTTTCCACGCGGCTGTAAGTAATCTGACGACGGATGTGTTTGAACCGCTCGGAACGCTCCTGTATAATTACAACATGTTGTATTCACAGGATAAAGACGTTAAGGGCGATTCGCAGATTATCACGAAAGGCGCGGAAGGGCTTCTTCAGAAAGAGATGGAGAAGCAGAGCGCGATGGAGATATTGCAGCTTGTCGGTTCTGCCGGAGCTTCATTGAACGGCGTTATCAATGTCGCACCTGTGCTTGCATGGAGTTTGAAGAAGCTTTTGGGCAGTATGGGTGTGCCGGATGATGTCATTAGTGCGACTGGCGCGCCGGCGCCCTCCGGAGCTGGAGTAACTGGCGTGACGGCGGGTCCTGACCCGAATCCCGCGCCACCATCTCCGGAAGGAGAAGGTGTTATGGCGGATGTGAATGGAGGCGAATCGTGATGTTGTGGGATACGCCGAAGCCGCAGAAAGGGACGTGGTTCTATAAATTCTGCGCATTCTTCGTAGATCATATCAATTTCTGTGAAGGCTACTATTACGGCACCGAAATAGAAAAGCCTGAGAATATTGTCTATAACTGGCTGTATTCTCATTGGCTTTTTCCTTTCAAGCAAAACGGTTGCGTGTGCTGTAATGCGGTGCGCGGTGTGTTGTATGGAGCGGTAATCGGTTTCATTTTTGGGAGTTTCCTATGAGTGCTGTTCCTCTTTATGAAGCGACGAACGATACGGTTTTTTCCAGCGTTTTCGACGTCGCGCCGCGAAAGGTTTGTGTCCTTTTCGTAAGTGGTCTTGCCAAGCATAAGGTGCGGGTGGACCAGAAGGAAATCGTGTCGCCGCAGGCAGTCTGTATTCGACGTCTGATTTTCGACTACATACCGTTGCTGAAGCCTACGGCCTGTGATTGGGTTTTCCGTATGAGCGACGTACAGGAAAATAAAATCGTCGACCAAGTGGTGACGTCCATTCATTCGTGCTGGCAGTTGACACGGTGTAATAATCTCGGCATCATTGGGGTGCCGGGAAGCTATCGTATGGAATTGAATGACGTAACGGCCATCGGCAAGGTACAGGTCTATGCCGAGATGTTTGACGCTGATGCGTTCCCGCCGCACGTCAAGGACCTTTTCTTCTCCTAGGAGATTCCGATGAGCGATTCTTGTTGTTCTCTTGAATTTGCGAGAGGCGGAGTGATTGACGAGTCTTCCGTCACCAACTCGCAAATTGTAAACTCCACCGTTCAGGCTTCGACGATTACCGCAAGTTCGATTGAGATGCTTGCCAGCATCGATACGGCTTCCGCTGTCGTTATTGCGGAAGCGCTTGCGAAGCTTTCTCTGGCGCAGCTCAAATCGTTGGCCGAGGCCATTCACAATGCGCACGGTGCCGTATATGGTGCGGAGCCTGTGAAGTCTTCCAGCGGCGAAGAACTGCCTACTACGGTGGTCGGCCAGCGTACTTTTCTGCTCGGCGAACCGGACGCTTGGGAAATGCGCAAGGACGGATTGTGTGCCCCCGTATTTCGTTCTAAAGCGTGAAGCGGGTAAGGAGTTTTTCTATGTCATCGAAGAAGAAGGAATCCCCTATGGAGAAGAAGCCTGAAGCGCCGAAAGATGCGCGTACGCAGGCTATACTTTTCCAACAGGATTTCGAGCGGCAGATGCGTGATACCCGACGGCGGATGAATCCCGCATCGGGACATATCTACGAGTCCATGATGGGGCTCAGATACAAAGGAGATGCGTAATGGCATGTGGTCGTTGTGGAAACAGCAATCGCGGTACCGGAGCGCCTACGGTGGTGACTTCCGGCAGGGCGGGCGGCAATGCTCCGCGTCCGGGCGCTCCTACGGTGGTGACTTCCGGCAAGCCTACGGTACATTCGCCGCTTCGTGATACCATCAGCGGATTGCGCTATGTACCCAACTCCGGGCGATAAGGATCGTGTAGACCGCCTGATGGCTGTGATGGCCGCATCGGGCGTTTACGACGAGTTGATGGAGTATTTTGACTCCATCGCGAAACACGAACAGGCACTAGCCGAGAAGACCGCATTGAACGCGCTTCTCCATACGGAGACCACGCCGCTTGCGCAGCGGCAGTTGGGGCGTGCGGCGGCTTGTCAGGATCTTGTGCAGTTCATGAAGAAGTTCAAACAATAGGAGCGAAAATGGACCAGCAGGCAGTCTCCAAGATTCCGGCGGCATTCAGAACTCCTCCATACAATCCCAACAAGGTGCGTATGCAGGAACTTGTCGAAGACACGAACGCGAATATTACCTCTTCCCCGGCACCTGACGCCGCGCCGATGCCGCAGACGGCCGCCACGCCTGTGGAACCGGTGCAGCAGCCCGTTTATCAGCCTGTGCAGCAACCGCCCGTTCAAGCAACTGTACAGCTTGCCCCTACGCCGTATGTGGACCCTCTGGTTCTCCAGCGGCTTGAAGAAGAACGCCGGGCGCTCGCGGAACGTAACGCGAAGCAGGAAGAGGCTATCCGCAGTCTGCTTGCCGAACAGGAGCAGATGCGTGCCAATCTGTCCAGCAAGGAAGTGGACGATGTGCTTAAGACCTTGCCGTTGGACGACCTACAGTCCATCGACAGGGAAGACGCCGAACGAATCGCAAAGGCTGTTCTGAGCGCTACGAAGACGAACCTCGTCGGACGGCTGGAGCAGGACCTCGAAGCGCAGCGCAGGCAGATTGCCGAGGAAGCGCAGCGCCGGGAATATGCGCTTTTGCAGCGCGATGTGGACGCGCGCAACAGGGAAATTACTCGGGTGCATCCCGACTTTTTCGAGTTGCAGAATACGCCTGCCTATCGCGAATTCATGAGCCAGCCGATTGCTCCTCATAGCAACATGACGCGAGATCAATTCGCAGCCGCCGAGTACAAGCGCGGGAACACTGCGTTTGTTATCGACCTGCTGACCCAATTGAAGCAGCAGACGGCTTCTCCCGAATCCGTCATGACTGTAGCTCCTATTCAGACTGCCAGCGGCGCGGCGGTCAATACCGAGGCGGACGCTCCCCAGTACACGCTCCGCGACTTGCTCGACCTGTTCCAGACCGGGCAGTTGACACATGACCAATACCGAGAACAAGTTGCGCGGCTCCGTGCCGCCGGACGCGCATAAGGAGTAAAACACATGGCAATTTTCCAGAGCGCGAGCGGTTTTAACGGGATGGAAGCGTCCCCGCTTGCTCGCGTCGAGTACAGCGACAAGATCATTTCCAAGGTTTATGAAGAGGACTGGCTGCCTCGCATCACCAACACCGAGCTCATCGCTCCTGTCATGGAATGTGCACAGAAAATCCAGATCATGCACGCTCCCGAAGTCGGCCCCATGCGCTCGTATCAGAAGAACCAGCAGCTTGTGCCGAATACCGTGGGCACTACGGCGCGTTGCCTGACCATCTGTAACGCCGCATATCAGGACATCAAGTTCGATATCACGGACGTCAAACAGGCGTGCGACCGTTGGCCGGCCTATGAGGAAAAACTCCTCGAATCCATGTACCAGTCCACGGTGACGACGTTGCGCCGTTTCGTTCTGGGCCGCATGATTGCGCAGGTATCTCCGAAGACTTCGCTGACCGGCGCAGGGCTGAACCATGACATCAACCTCGGCCAGCCCGGGGCTCCTGTGCATGTGACGCCGGAGAATCTTGTCATCCATCTCGGCAACCTTCAGCGTGCGCTTATCGAGCAGAACCGTTGGGATGACGGCGAGATGTTCATCATCGTGCCGCCCATCCTGCGCACCTATCTCGCCATGAGCCCGTATTCCAATGCCGACTGGTCGTGCAAATGCGGCAGTATCATTTCCGGTATGTGGGACCATGACCTCTTCGGCTTTACGCCTATCGAGTCCATCCATGTACCGGTACGTATGGACGCTTCCGGCGCTCTGAGCTTCTACATTCTTGCGGGCAGCAAGAAGGCCACGGCCTACGCTTCCAACATCATCGAATCCCGTCTCGTTACGACTGACCCCAACACCTTCGGCGTGCGGTACCAGTACCTCCTCGTCTGGGGCGCGGAAGTCATCTACGATGACGCCATCGCGATGGCATACTGGACCTTCGACCCCCTGACCAACTAAGGAGAAACCACAATGGCTGAAATTTTCATGTTCCGGGGCGGCACTCCCGATTTTAAAGCGTATCATTGCGAGGGTGATTACGCTCGCTATATGGAGCCTGTCGACGGCCCTCGCATGGATGCCACGCCTCCGTTCAATTCCCATGCGTGCGGCGCTTTCGGGCAGGGCTGGCTGAACCTGCATTACCCCCTCGTGCCGAACCTTTTCGATACCGATGCCCACAAATTCATGCAGGACATGCTGAAGGAAGTGAAGGGCGTCGGGGATCTGCTGCTTACGAACTGGGTTCCGACCCGTTCCTATGTGGACTCCATCTATTTCGAAGTGACCAAGACCGACTCTCTGCTGGACGGTGTGTACATCACGCCTGTGGCCGTGCGCGGTGCGTGGGATTTCACCGAGAACAAGATGAAGTATACCGAGATTGCCGAGCACGCCGCCGAGCTTCAGGACGCAGGCATTACGCAGTTCCCGCTTGGCACCCCGAAAGAAGGTGATGTCATCTACGGCATGGCCAAGCTGAACTCCGACTTCACCAAGCTTCCGCCCACTTTCGGCCACAACATTGCCAAGCGCGATGCGAAGACCGAGCAGCCCACGGGTCCCTACGACTCGGCTTTCGGTACCGTATTCCTTGCGTACAAGATTACCGCCGGGTCGACCGAAGCCATCAAGAACATCTGGAAGTCGAACATCGAAGTCTACATGTCCGCCAAGCTTGTGGCGTTTGACGGCTCTTCGCAGATCGGCTAAAGGAGGCGTATTATGGCAACGACTATCACGGGTCCCGTATCCAAGAATGCCGGGCCTCCGAGTCAGAAGTTCCCCATCAAGGAAAAGCTGTCTTTCCCTTCCGGACCCACCACACCGGCGAGCAACGGGTCCAACGCGCTGCGCGGCGCGATTATGCGGATGAAGGTTAATCCTTCCGGCGGCCCCACATCCAACATTGAAGGGGTGCTGACGAAGGCCCCCAAGAAGAAGTAAGCAAACCAAAGGAGCGTTGGTATGAGCAATTCCCCGGAACGTGTTTTCGATTTCGACGATGCGGAACATCGGAACCAGTATCTTCGGTCTCTCGGGGCCGAGAATATCCTGCCGCCGTTGCCTCGGTCGAAGTATGTGAAGATTAAGGCATCCGGTCGTATCCTGCCTTGGGACCAGCTGCTGGCGGAACAGCCCACGCTTGTGGAGTGCTGTGACGTGAACGGCAATACTGACCCTTCTGCATGGATGCCTGATGTCGAACCCGGGGAACTTTCGGACGAAGAGCAGCGGCTTCTCGTCCTGAAGGCGCAAGCACAACTTTTTGCCGACGCCGACAAGATGTCGGGCGGGTTCAACAGCGGCATTATGGATGAAGAGGTCAAACCTCAACCTGTGGAATATCAGGATGGGGCTGTCCCTCTTGCCGAGATTGCCAAGCTCAAGAACTCGCTCGACGCTTTAGCTGCCGCTTTGGAGTAGGTCATGGCCGTCATTGCCGATATCATCCGTGAAGTCTCTCTTGATCTGAACGATCAAGAACCGGGCCATGAGTATGTTCGATGGCCTTTCGTGCAGTTGCATTCGTATCTGCGCGAGGGGCTTATCGATGTTTCTTACCGGTTGAAGGACCTGTTCACATCGAGTGTCGTCATTGAAGTGGAATCGGGTGAGTATTGGCAGAAGGCGTGTACTTGCACCAAGGTGCTTCGTGTTGTTGGACTATCCACATCGCAAGGCCGCATCACGCGGCGTTTGCGGAGATATCTGGACACGGATGAATTCATATGGGTGGGGGCTCCCGAAGCCCCCTGCCCTGTGCAGCGGGGCAAGGATTATCTGCCGCATGGATATTCCATCAATGCGGAGGATCATTCGCGTTTCCGGCTTATCCCTCCGGTGCCGTATGGCGAGAAGCGGCATGTGGTTATAGAATGTTACCGGCAGCCAACAGGCAATGACAAGCATTCCAGTGTGCCGGACGAGATTGTTCCCATGTTGAAGCAATGGATGCTTTACCGCGCCATGATGGTGGATTCCGAGAACAATGCGGCCATCGTGTCCGTCGGCAAGCAGCATCAAGAAACGTACTTCCAGTTGCTCAAGCTCGCCCTTGCGGACCGGGAGGAAGAGGGTAAGCAAAATGCTGATTTACGAACCCTACAAAAAGGTTCCTCTCAGTGATTTCGTGAACGAGCTCCGGTTTGAATTTCCTAATGTACCGGACGATATTTTTTTCCATCATATCAGAAAGACGGCGAACACGGCGGCCCGGCAGGGGTCCTTGATTCGCCGTTTTGCTTTACTGCATCCCGAATCTTGTGTGACGCGATACAGGCTCGAGTCTCCTGACGGGGAAGAAATATGCGCTATCCTTGGCATCTACGAAGAGGATTGTTGTCATGGCGTACGTGGCGTCACACGAAGCTATGTACCGCCGGAACAGGGATGCCTGCGTGCGTGCGGACGGAAGGTGGCGTGGTATGACGACGTAGAGGAAGTGTTGCACATTGACCCGGGGCATTGCGGCAGCCAGTTCCGCATCGCACTTGCCGTAGCGCCAGACATGGCGGCATGTGAATTGCCGAAATCATTTTTCGACAGGCATTTTGAATTGTTGCTAACAGGTGCGAAATCCGGCATAATGCTCATGTCCGGCAGGCCGTGGTCGAATCTTCGTCTCGGTGCCGAGTATTATCAGACGTTTAAGCATATGCTCCGCGATGCCGCAGTCTCGGTGGCCAAGCACAAGATGCAAGGCGCAATCAAGATGAATTTCGGGAAGGGATTATGAGTGACGATGCCTATTGTGTTCCTCGGCATGTACCTACATGTGACCAAGTAATCGAGGCCGAACAGACCAAAGCACCGTGCCCGACATGGCGTTTCTGCCTTCCGTGGGGCGGGTCGCTTGCGCAGAACTCTGGCGGGTGCGTAGAGTACACGTCTCCTCGTCTTGTAGATATTCCCGAAGACGGCATCTACGATAAGATTATTATCGCTGACGGCTGTATCGTCGGAGTCGAGAAGGCGGGTATTCCGGTTTACCAAGCGTCTCCGTGTGCGCCTGTGCCGACGGATTGTGAAGGTGGGGATGGCGGCGGGATTAATCCGTCTCCGATGGGCTGCAATATTCTCCGTGTAGACGCCAATGGGCGGCCTTATGTGTGTGTCAGCATACAGGGCGAGAATGGTATCGACGTGTCCGGTACCGGCACGCCGGAAGACCCTATTATTATCACGGGCAATGGTGGCGGCGGTGGCGAGCGTGTGTACGTGCAGGCAGGCAATGACGGCATCAGTGTGACTGGTGACGGCCCTCGAGCCAATCCCTACCGTGTTTCGCATAAGGAATCGGCTGCGGGTATTCAGACGGCAATGGGGCTTTCCATTGATCGTTATGGCCACATCGTCGGGTACACGGATGACGGGAACAAGGGGCTTCAGGCTATTCTTCCCGGAGAAGGCATTAATGTCGAGAATGACCCACAGAAAGGCACAGCGACTGTGTCTCTGACTCCTGTGATAGGCATTACGCCGGGAGAACATCGGGTAGCCAACTGGGTCATTACAGTCGACGAGTGCGGGCGTGTGACGTCCTTGCGCAAGGAATGGACCGTCACGCCGCATACATTCCGTGTGGACTGCGTGGATTATACGGTTAATCAGGATGGGCTTATCTCGAATATCCGCGACCTCCCGCCGGATGAGTGTTTGTCTGGCGGCTACACGGATTTGAAAAGCCATCTGGTCCGTTTTATTTCGGTCACAGACTGGAATGGTAATACATACAATGGCTCGACGGGGCACAATGCTACGAACGTAGCGTCGTTCATAGGTTTCAGTTCTGACGGTACTACTTTGGAAAAGGAGTATGATAGCATAGAAATGGGCCCTACGGAAGCAGACCAGTTCCAAGGTTGCGCCAATTATTATGACATCAACTTCACTATGGCGGAAGCTTCGGCTTTGTTCTTCCGTTTTTGGGGGTATGGTAGCTGGACTTCGACAGGAGATAAAGAAAGCCCGACCCAATTCCATGTGCACACTCGATGGATTGCCGATTTGGATGGTGCGCGTATCGTCGATAGTAGAGAAGCGGTTCCGGGCACATGCGTCATGGTTCGGACCAAAGACGTCTATAGCGCGGGGGCGCATACATTACGTATTTACCCGCGCTTGCACACCCCTCAGGCCGCGCAGCTGGAAGAGCCCCAACTCGCTGTACCTACAGGGGTTGTTGAAATTATGACTACCGCCTTGCGAGGTTAAACTATGCGTGTAACCCTCAGCAATTTTTGCGGTATCATCCCGCGCTATTCACGACATAATCTTGGCGCGCTCAATGCTGAGATTGCGCATGATGTGAAGCTCCGCAATGGGCGGCTGGAAGCGTGGCGCGAAAAGTGCGTGTTCGAAAACAGTCAAACCAACAGCGCGTTGAAAACGGCGGGGACCTTTCATATTTACGGTTGCTGCCCTGTGTACTGGCCGTTGCCGTCGGTTGTATCTGTCGCCGAATTCGTACCCGACTGGGGGCGCTTCTATGTGACTGGGCGTAGCGCCGATGCGGAAGTCGCCGTCGTGAATCGGAAGTGCCAAGCGGTATATCAGCTCCTTGGCGTCCCGGCTCCCACGACGCCCCCGGTGGCCACGGCCACTGAGGAATGCGACCGGCGCACGGACGCCCGCGCTTATTACTATACTTACGTGAACCAGTGGGGCGAGGAGTCCGCGCCGTCTCCGGCCAGCAATATCGTCGTGGTCAAGGACGGCGTGACGGTGCAGGTCTCCGGCATCGCGCTGCCGCCCGAAGGCTACGGCATCATCGCGGCCAACCTGTATCGTGCTGCGACGGGCTTTCGTCAGGATGACGTGAAGACGCAGAAGCCTTTGACGGATTTCCTTTACGTCACGACGATTGAATTTCCCACAACGTCATTCACAGATACCGTGAAGATGATTGGGCTCGGGCCTGTATGCGAAACGCAGAAAGTCCGTATGCCGCCGAAGGGGTTGCAGAATATCGTCGCTATCGGCGGAGTGAACAGACTGGCCGGGACAGTGAAGAACCGGGTCCACCTCTCGGAAAATCATCAGCCGTACAACTGGCCTGTGAAGTATGACCTGACGCTCGACCACACCATCATCCATATGGGTGCACTTGACCAGCGGCTTTACGTTACGACTGATGCCGTCCCATATGTCATCGATGTTTCCAGTTGCGAAGATGCAAAGTGCACTCCGGTTATCGACGTTGATACGCCTCTTCCGGATATCAGTTGTGGGCATTCAAGCTCTGCCGTGATGACGCCGCATGGCTATGTCTACGTCTCTCCGCTCGGAGTGACACTTATTGACTCTTCGGCAAAGTGGCATATTTTGACGAAGAAGTGGTTCAGCGAAGACGATTGGGCGCTCATCAGGCCGGAGACTGTCCGCATGGCGTATTGGGAAGGGTTCCTTTTCATTGTCTCGGATACTGTGACGTTTCTTCTCGACATCAATGGGGACCCCTACGGCGATATGAAGGGGGCCGAATTGACGACGCTGTCCGATACGCCTATCGATCTCAAGACCAGCAGCAACGGGACGCTTTTCATGCTGGAAGACCAGACGCTGTACGTGTGGAATTCCGGGGACGAATTGCGGCCGTACCAATGGTTGAGTCGGGAATTGACGGGCGAGCACCATCAGCCGGGCATGGCTGCGGCAACGCCGCAGAGCGGTGCGGCTTTGGGGAATTTGTGGACGCCCACTTCAGCCAAGGTGCGCACAAAGGAAACGGAGTTCACGTTGGTGTCGTCTGTCGGTACCGAGGTGTACCGGCGTATGGTTGTGGGCGAGCGACCTTTCCGTCTGCCCCGTGCGGGGCGTCATCCGTGGTGGCGAGTGCAGTTCAAAGGTATAGAGCCCGTCGAGTTTGCGGACCTCGGCACGTCCTTTTTCACAGTCAACGCAGGAGAGTAGTTGTGAAATATTTCAATTTATCGGAGTTCGCCTGCAAATGCGGGCATTGCGGAGGCGGGGAAGAGCACATGTCGCTGGAGTTGCTGGAGCGTCTCGACCATGCACGGGAAGTGGCCGGTATTCCTTTTGTTATTTCGTCTGGTTTCCGTTGTGAAGTACACAATCGGGAAGTCGGAGGCGTACCCGGGTCGGCGCATACAAAAGGGTTGGCGGTAGACATCCGCTGCAATACTTCGCAGAACCGCTGGAAGATTTTGAAAGGGCTCTTCGCTGCCGGGTTTGAACGTATTGAACTTGCGCCCACATGGATTCATGCCGACGTGGATATCACGAAGCCTCGTCCGTCTGCCTTTTATCCGTCATAGGAGGCCACCATGTCGTTCTGGGGTGCGGTGCCGTTCATCGGTACGCTATTGGATAAGATTGGTAAGTTTCTGCCTGACAAGCAAAAGCTTTCCGAGGCGCAGGCCAAGATAAACGAACAGGAAATTGCAGGAGCCCCCGCTTCCCGCCTGCGGCTCTGGCGAAGCTTTCTCGGATGGATACTCGCCCTGTGCTTCGTATGGGAAGTCCCTGTACGATTGCTCATTACTACCTACTTTCCCGATGTCAAATTGCCGCCGCCCATGCTGGATGAAGTCTCGCGTCTTCTTTTCATTATGCTTGGATGGGGAGGATAACATGGGCGAGGCAGCAAACAACGTATCGCGCCACGAATTTGAAATAGCACAGACTGTTGCGCGGCTCGAAGTAAAATTTGATATGCTGAGCGCCCAGATAGATTCTGTGGTAGACTCCCGGCTGGTGCAGCTTGAAGAGCGTATCACGAAAATGGAGCGACAGTCGCTCTATATGACCGGGTGGGTCGCTGGTGTCGCCTGTATGGTGTCGGCGCTAGTGACATGGTTCCAACGATACTTTTAAAGGAGTACATCATGCCGAAGCAAGCAGCCAAGAAGGGCAAGGCCCCGAATGATTTCCTCAAGAAAGGCAAGGACGAACAGCGGCCGCTGCCTTTTCAGAAGAAGGGCGGGGACAAGAAAACCGGCAAAAAGAAGTAGAGTCTGCCATGCCGCTGCCCACACCAAAGAAGGGAGAGACAAGACAGGCGTTCGTCGAGCGCTTCATGAAGTCGAATGCGGCTAAGGAATTTCCCACACAAAAACAGCGGCTCGCGGTAGCCTATCAACAATACCGCGGCAAAAAGAAATAAGCGAACCCCCGACAATCACGAAACGGATTGTCGGGGGTTTGTTGATGGCGGGGGCCATCTAGGAAAGTGGAGATAGGGTGGGTAAGAAAAATATAGTGCAGATGTGAATCGGTGTCAAATGGAAACCCTCCTCTTCCTTGACGGTCGAGGAGGGCTTGTGCTAGATAAAGGTTACTACACCAACTGATCTAGCGGGAGCGATGGTCCATGTTGCATTCAGCAATTTCAACCATACAGGAGTTCTTATGTCTAATTTTCTCCCAGTTGTCAAGCTCGAATTCATCAACGACAAGCAGGTTCCGGCGGTCACTTCGCAGCAGTTGGCCGAGGCATTTGGTAAACAACATGCCCATGTTATGCGAGATATTCGCGAGACTACTGCTAAATGTTCGAAATTGTTTAGCGCATCCAATTTTGGATTGGCTGAATATCTCGATGAACAGGGTAAATCCCGGCCAATGTACTTCATGACCAAAGACGGCTTCACGATGGTAGCTATGGCGTACACGACGCCCGAGGCCGTGCGGTTTAAGGAAGCCTACATTGCCGAGTTCAACCGGATGGAAGAAACGCTTCGTCAGACTGCTTCGCAGCAACTTTTCGACATCACCGGTATGACGGTCGCCATCTTCAATGCGGCAGGTATCGTCGGTAATCAGCAAGCGCTTGCGCTCGATAAGATCGTGCGAAAGAAGACCGGCGATTCTCCGCTTGAGCTTGCCGAGGTTCAACTTGAAGCGCCAACCAAGCGGCAGCTTCTCACGCCCACACAGCTTGGTGAGAAGTGCGACGGTATATCGGGGCGGCAGATGAACGACCTTCTCGCCAATATAGGCTTTCAGACGAAGGCTCCGAACGGTGGTTGGGAGCCTACTGAGAAAGGAATGCCTTACGCCGTAATGCTGGATGTGAACAAACGCCACTCAGATGGGACTCCTATTCGTCAGTTGAAATGGGATTCAAGCATCCTCGAAGCCTTGCGCAAATATCTTGGCGATGATACGAATGAATGACCCAAGAAGGAGGAATACACCATGATGCATTTTAAGAAGCGCAAGGGCTGCGGCAAGTAGCCCGGCCATACCCCGCCGCATGGCGGGGTTTTGTTTATGTACTTGCCATCCTTTGCGTGTTTCGATATGTTGCAGAGAAATAAAGGAGCGAGTTCATGGGCAAATGGACGATCGACATCTTGGAGCCCGACGACGACATCAATATCGCCGTCGACAATCTCGGAAATGAAATCGGCAAACTCTATGCCGAATCGTGGCGGGAAGACAAAGAGCCGCACTATAAAAAGCCATTTAGCCTGAACGTCACGGCGTTCGCGCAGATGTGGTATGCGAAAACGCTAAAGATTTTCATCGCCTACGATGAGCGTCATGAGCCTATCGGTTACTTGATCGGTATGGTTTTCCGCCCGCTCCCTTATGAGGCGTCCGTCTTCAAGGTTGAGGACTGGTACACCCGGGGAGATACTCGGCTTGAGGAAGCGCTTTTTGCTCACGCGGCCCAAGCCATTCGCTATATCGGATGCGACGAGCTTTGGGTGGCCGACGATGCCGGGGACCGGATTCCGCCCGTGCCGGTAGCATGGGTCGAAGAAAACAAATTCACTCTGCGCCGTTACAAAAAGAAGTAAGCTATGGTCTACGCCAGTGACACCGAATGCAATCGCGAACACGGATCGAATGACCGAGAGCATTCGATCTTTGCCGACCTCATCACGGTAGCGGCTATTGCCGCAGCTGCCTACAATACGAAGAAAGCCATCGACATTGCCGAAGCCGAATGGAAGATGGCAAAGAAGTATTGGAAGATTGCAAAGAATTGGCTTGACTATTACAACGATTTTTACGCTCCGGTAGAAGACCAAGAACTTGAAGAAGCAATGGCTCTGACGGAGCCGAAACCCGAATATGAAGCGGCCAGAGGCCGGGCGCGAATCATTGCCATGATGCAGTTTCGCGGTGCCGTAGACCGGGCGGTGCGCTGTACGTCTCGTTACTGCACGGGACTGCGAAATGATATGGTGGCGGAACTCACCGCAGCAAACGCGAGCGCTGTGGCTTTGGCCGACGGGCTTGGCTACCGAAACGAGCGGGCATATATCGAAGCCAGAGACGACGAACGGTTCCAGCGGCAGTTCGCCACTGCAAAACGGGGGCGGAACATGATTGCCGACAATGTTTCGCTTGCGAAGGCCACGGCGGGCATTTACGGAGACTTGTGGGACCAGACATGGAAGGGGCTTGAAGGGGCCGGGACTTATCTTGGGTACATGCAGAACCGCAATCCTACCGCCTATCCGACTACATACGTCCAGCAGCGGGAACAGGCGTATGCCAAGGCACACGGACAGATGAGCATGAATTCCATGCCCCCGAATTCCGGCCCCCAGATGCCGATTGGAGGAGTTGACTGATGGCGCAATGCACCTGTGCCGACCCGACTGCCGTAGCCAATGCCATCAAGCAGCACGCCAGCAAGACCGAAGATGTCAACAAGACGCTCTATGGTTCCGGTCATGGCGGCAAAGACGGCGTTATCGACAGTATTCGTTTCTGCCATTGGGCCGCTCCCGAGTGGGGGGCCAAGGGCGAGAGTGCGTGGAACAAGCTTTTCACGGTGGCGCAACTGGCCGTTGCCGTTGCGAACGCGCTTGCACAGCAGGAGATTGCCGACAAGAAGCAGGACCTTGCCGAGTCCTATTACCAGATGGCCGAGGACAAGTGGAACCGCTTCAAGAACAAATACATGCCGCTTGAGAAGAAGCTGCTGAACGAAGTTTCCACCGAGCCCGTCAAGACGCTTGATTGTGCTGACGACAGGCGTCGGGCCGAAGCAAGCGTGAATCCCGCCTATACGCAGATGCAGAATTATCTGAGGCAGCTCAGGCAGAAGTTGCAGCTTTGCCCGGACGATACGCTTGTCCCCTATCTGGAGACGAAGCAGGCGGTATCGCTTGTTGATACGGTCAATTACAATATGCAGGACGACCAGTGGTTCGTCGACTACAGTAACGACAAGCGTTGGAACCGCCGCAGCAATATCCTGAACCTTGGCCGCAATCTGACCTCCGAGGCGTTGAAGTACGGCGACGTGGCGCGTAATCTGTACAATCAGGTGGGGCAGCAAATCGATCAAGCGGCGAACAGCCTCATGTCCACCCTCGGTTACTATGGGGCTCGTAACGACACGTTTTACCCGACGACGTTCCTCGGCTCGAGCGGGCGCAATGATGGGGGCTTCATCGTCTCCGCGTCGCCGGGATTCAGTGGAGCGACCGGGGCGCTCGACGCGACAGGAGCATAACGTATGGCCTTTAATTTTTTTGGCGCATTAGGTGCGTTCAGCCGTGCCCTGCCGGGTTATGTACAGGGCGAGCGGATGGCGGTGCAGGACAACTGGAATGACCTGAACCAGTACAACAAGGTGCAGTCCGGCCAGATTCAGAACGCATGGGACGAAGCCGTATTCAACCCTCGCCTCACACGAGAGTACGACCAAGCAGCGATGTCGAATATTGGTGTCGCGGACAGCACGCAGAACTACTTTCTGAATTCCCTCAATCGAGGCCGTGCCTATCGTCAGTCGTACCGTGACGCGGGATGGGACGATGTACTTGGTGACATGAACAACATGGCGCGTCTGGGCTCGGCATACCGTACGAGCGAGCGCGCCCTTTTCCCGCAGGATTACGGATTTGGCGGTGCCGACATGGGGTCGCTCGCGCAGCTTTCTCGGCTTTACGGCGCGCAGAACCAGAATCCGTACCAGTCCACAATGAACATCCCAAGCGTGATGTACTAGGAGAAACCCATGCCAAGATACGTCATCCCCACACAGTCCGGGGGGTATATCGGCGTCGATGGTCCCGTGCCGTACGACGATACGCAGGCGAGATTCGACGCGCTGGCCGACAGTATTGCCGCACAGAGCCGCCGCCCGGTACCCATGACTATCCAGAATATGCCCGTGCCGCGCGCCAACGCACCTATGGGTCCCAACGCCGGGCCGCAGATGCCCGTGCGACTCCCTGTGGCTATTCAGAATCAGCCGCCGTCGCTCATGCGCGAAGCGCGCCCCGGCATTCAGAATTACTGGAACGCGCCCGGAGCCTACGAAGCCCAAGAACGCTACGGCATTCCGCCCGTGCTTATGCAGCGGTCGCCCTATGCTACGGCCGGTTATATGGCGGGGCCTGACGGATCGGTGAATCCGCTTGTGGGATACCCGTCCATCTACCCGCATGTTCTGAACGGTACACCGCAGAATTATGCGGCACCTGCGATGGCCAACGCATGGAGCGTTCTCGGGCCGTGGCTGGCTCCTCCGGCGCAGAACGGCATGGCGCAGGAACTTTTGCGTGCCATGACGCAGCGGACTCCCCGCCGCGCGGCGGGCGGAACCGGCGGAGGCGGCACGCAAAGAACGACCCCCGCACAGAAAACGGCGGCTCCTCAACAGCAGCCGGATACGCCGAATCCCCCTATGGGTCCCAACGCCGGGCCACAGCGTCCGCCCGTGACAGCTCCAGCTGAAGTGAGAGGGGTGTATAACCCGACACCCATCAATACGCCGCAGTACACTCAGGGCGAGGTATTTGAAGCGGCCATCAATCAGGCCGCGCCCGACAGCATTATCCGCGACCTCGGCCAGTTTGATTACGATGATTATTTTGTCGTGCCGGGTGGAGATGCTTCCGTGGGCGACACGGGCACCTACGCCGACCCCTACGCCCCCGGTGCTGAATCGCGTGAATGGTATCTTCTGCATGGCGGAAATCCTGACAATGTGGGCAGGCTCGGTATGAGTCCGTTGGCGCAGGAGGTCATCGAATATACTCCGCCCCCGGCGGCCACGGCACCGGAAGTTCGTGGGACATACAACCCGACTCCGCAGTTGTATGGGGAGCTCGGCAATGCCGCACGCAGCGCATTGACGAACGAGTACCGTGGTGCATACAATCCCGAGGTGCGTGGTCCGGTGCATCCGAGCATCCTTTCTTCGAGGTAAGCTATGGCCAATGACCTGATGGAAATGATTCAGGCGGCGGAAGCTTCTTCCGGTCCGGACCCTGAAATCGCAATGGATACGGAGTTCCAGCAGCAGCAATACCTTATCGAGAGCGCACTGCGTGCGCTTGGCGAGATGCAGCGGCCGCAGCCGGGGAACGCGAACACTATCTTCGATGAGCAGTTCCGCACGCTCATTGACCTCGTACCGATGGAGTAACATATGGCTTTGCCAAATCCGGGCGGGCTGTCCGGCGCGATCAAACTCTTGCCGGACTTCACGCAGCAACAGAACCAGTCGCTGGCCGACGTGACCAAGGTCGTGCTGGCACAGGACCAGCAGGCGTTGAACGAAGCCAAGTTTGGATTGCAACAGGCGAAGCTCGCAGCCGGAGGCGGCGCCGGTGGTCCGCGTGCAGGCGGCAAAGGTGGGGCATGGACGGCGGTAGCGGACCCTGCATCCCCCGAAGGTTATCGGTTCGTCTGGGTCCCCGGTTCGACGGAGAAGGAACGTTCCCGCAATCAGGGTGTCATGGAATCCGCCGCCTACAGTTCGCTTTTGCAGAACGACAGGGACGTGCGGGAAAAGCTTGCCGGGCTGTCGGGCAAATCCATCGACTATCAGGCTAAAGTTCTTGACGATATCCGCAAGAACGATATCCCGCGACTCGTCGGCACCGATGACCAGAAGGCACTGAAAGCCATCGAAGAAAGCCTGAGGCCCTATACGCAGCGAGTAAAGGAAGGCCGCAAGGCCATCGATTCTACAGGCTTTTGGGAAACTGTGTGGGATGCCGCGCGCATGGGCGGCAACAAGCTCGTTACCGGCATCTCACAGATGGGCGAAGACGCCGAAACGAAGCGCAAGCTCAATGCCGAGCTTCAGGCGGACCTTGAAAACATCCGGCGCGAGAACCCCTACCTGCAAGAACAGATGCTCCGAGAGCAGGAAGGGCAGGGATTCTGGCAGCGTTCGGACGGTATCGGCGGGCTCGTGACCAACGCGGGCGTCGAACTTGCCAGTGACCCGACGGCTCCGGTGGCGATGGGGGCTGCGGCGGCTGCCTCGGCACTTACCGGCGGCGCGGCCATTCCTGCCATCGCTGCGGGGCTGGCCGGTGCTGGCGTCGGCGCGGGAGTAGAGGGGAGCGAATATGTTTCCCGTGTTGAGCAGGACCCGAATCTCTCCGAAGAAGAAAAGGCGCGTGCCATCGAGGAAGGCTTTGCGGGTGCGGCTACAACCGGTGCGGCTTTCGGCGGCCTGACCATTCCGGTCGGTCGTATCGCCGGTGCAGCAGCCCGCCCCTTCTTGCGTGGCGGGGCAAAGGCGGCGGCGAAAACTGCCGAGGATGCCGTGGTCGATGCGGCCTTGCGCCGCTCGCAGGAAGGGCTTGCCAAGCGGCTTGCAAAGTCAATTGGCGAATCCGCAGCAGAAGCTTCCATCATCAACGTAGGCGACGTGGTGGCGCAGAACGCTCTATACAATTCGGTCACGGGGCAGGACAATGCCGTGACCGAGGGGGTGCCGGAAGCGCTCGCCGCTTCTATTGCCGCAGGCGTACCATTCGGCATTTTGGGTGCGCGTCGTCGCCGCACTGCGTCGTCGCCTGCCAAAGATACGACAGAAGGGCGAAGCGACGCACCTCGTGCGACAGCTGACAGGACTTCGGCAGCTTCCGGTCCCGAAGGAGGGGTTTCGACACCGCAGACACCCGGGCTTGACCTCGTCATGGATGGAACGGAATCGTTTCTTATGCCGGATGGAAGCGTCAACCGGTTCTCGTATCCGGGCCAATTGTATAATGCCGTGGCGACGGCGGTAGACGGCGGGGTCAAATTCGACGCCGACAACATCGTATCTACCTTTCTTGAACGTACCGGCAACAACCGCGCGCTGCTGAAAGACTGGATCGACCGCGCACACCAGCAAAATCCGAAGATCTTCGACGAAAAGCGTGTAGGCGAACTCTTTGATGCCGCCATGCGGCAGGATACGCAGCGTCAGGTCTTCCGGCCTGATGAACGCCCAACGACGGAATTTGACACGGACAAGCTTGTCAGCTTCCTCAGAAAGCATCCGGGGGAACCCGCGCTGTACAAACAGCTGCTCACGGATGTCGTGGGGAATGGCGTTTCGCCGGAGAAGCTTCGTGACGCACTTTCCAATGCGAAACTCAAGAGAGCCACGAAGGTTGAATCGGTCGGCATTCTGGATGAAATCATTGAAGCGAGACAGCAGGAGCTGAGCAATGGCAGACAAGGCGGCGACGGACAGGGCGGCAATGGCGCGCCAGCTCCCCGGTTGGACGCAAATGGAGAAGGACGAGCAAGAGCAGCTTATCTTCCAGATAATCAAGGCAATCGCGGAATGGAAGCCAATACCCGAAGTGTTGCTCAAACCCCTGCCGACGCAGGCGCTCCAGTCACTCCTCGAAATGGTGGAACAGTTGAAAGCGGAGGGCTTGGCGGGGCCGCGCAACAGAACATCGGACCGAGTCAAGCGCCTGATGCAGATGCTCCACAAGCGCGGCTTGATACCGGAACGGGAACCGACGGCGGACCAAGTCCTGCAACAGCAGGAACCCGAGTTCAGGAACCGGGTGCTGGCGCAGGAGTCTTTGGCGGTCAGAGAAGCGGAAGCGAACGCGGCACTGGAGGCACAGGCGGCACTGGCAGGAATGAACAGGTAAGCCCCCGTGCATCCGAACTGGCGGACATGGCGGTCACTCTGACGCGGATCAAGAACGCCGTCGATATGGACGCCGCGAATGGAGTGAACGGCTTCAATGCAAGTACATGGCCTGCGATAAAGAAGCTCATCCAGAAAGGCGTGCCCTCCGGTACGGAATGGGATGCGTTTGCCAAAGTCCATCCCGAACTGGCGAACCTTAGAGGGTCTTTCGAACGAATGCACAACGACTATCTGGATGCAAGAGCGCTTGGTGTCGATGCGGTGCTTGATGCGGTTCCCGAAGCCGAAAAGAATACTCGTGAAACGATTGAATCGGTCTACAACAACATATGGTGCGTGACGCGATGAACGGATGCCCGGATGATTTTTCCGTCTACAAGGCGGGGCAGGGGCCGCATGGCAACGGCGGTATCTTCGAGGACGGACGCCCCATCCGCAATATGAATGACGAGATCATCGACTTGCGGGATGGAGTGCAGCGCGATGCGGCACAGCGTGCCGGTATCTTCACACGGCTGCGCAATCTCATTGCGCCCGGGACGGGGCGGCCCACGAGCCTTACAGCTCCGGGCAACGACGTGAACCGCACGGACGCCTCGCAGCTTATGCGCGCCGCACGGCAGGTGGCGAAGCTCACGAACAATGCGATGCTTTCGAGGGAGAAGCTCGCAAACGACTGGGAAAACGCCTATGCCTATGTGAACGGCTCTTCGGTCGCAGAAACAAGCAAGTGGTTCGACTTCGTCAATTCCACATTCAAACGGCTCGTCAATGACCGTGCGGATTTCCACAAGTTCGTGGCCTACAATTTTGCCGACCCCGGTAAGTCGGTCATGAACAACCGTATTGTGAAGGAATTCGAGCTGATGCCTACGAAGATCCGTGGGCAATTCCAGATTTACGACCGCCAGCGGCAGGACCTTTTGTTGTCCGTACGTCCTATTGCCGAACGCTTGGGGATGGACGCCGAACAACTGGCGGCGACAATGGGGCACTACGCCACCGCCCGGCACATGGGCGAACGCAACACGCTGCTTCTGAATCGATGGGAAGCGGAACTCACCGCAGCACAGCTTGAAAACGACCCTGTGAAAGTAGCGGATATATCTACAAAAATTCGTGACCTCAGACAGCACATCAATTCCGTCGACCCGCCGGAACATGTCTTTCACGGCGGCATGACGAACGGGCAGGCGCGTATGGTCATGGACCATGTGCTCTCCCTCGGCGTCACGCGCGAAGAAGCGGAAGCGTTCAGCGACCGGCTGAGCTCTATTGCCGTGCAGATTACAAATGACCGCGCATCGTGGGGGACTGTGACGCCGGAACAGGCACGAGCTTTCCCTGCGTTCCAGACCTATGTGCCGGTCCTCTCCCGCGCCAATAACCTCGTCGGTGCCGTCAACGACCTTACCGGGTACAACCCGGGCAGATATGAAGCCATTCAGGGCAGGCAGGGTTCGCCAGACAGCGCGTACTATACGGTCTTTCAGTACGCACGCCGGGCGGCAAACGAGTTCGGTATGCGCGACTTCGGTATGATGCTGGCATCGATGGAACGGGTAGCGTCGGAGCGTAACCGTGATACGGGGCTCAGGTGGGAAAACTACAGCCAGTTGACGGCCAAGGCCAACAGCCCCGATGCGGCTTACCGCAATTACTATTCGAACCTCCTCTCCCGCGCCATCGTAGTCGACGTCCCGGTCCATGACTGGAACGGCAACTTCTCCCATATGCAGCGCAGAGCCTATTACATCGACGAGAACTGGACGGATGCACGTACCGGAATGACAGGCATTGCCGTCTCCCGTGCCTTGCAGAATACAAGCAAGGCGGCGACGGGCCTTGAACGGGCAGTGTCGGGGCTTGCCAAGGTGACGAGCGTCTACAGTCAGGCGTTCACACGTTTTACGCCAGCATTCGCCGTAGTGAACACTTTCCGCGACGTAGCCGAGCGCGGCATCCATATGCTTACACGTGAATATTACGACGGGAACGGCAACCGCATCCCGGGCTGGCGGCTGACCGGGTCGTTCCTCGTAAATGCTCCTGCTTCGGGAGTCGAGCTGCATCGGGCTCTCTCGGGGACACTCGACCCGAACAGCATGGGCGCACAGTACTGGCGTGAATACGAGCAATATGGCCTGTACCAGAAATATATGGCACAGCTCAATACCGAGCGGCTGTCCCTCGAAGATATGATGGGCGGCAAGCAGTCGGTCGCGCAGCAAAAGAAAGGCATTGCGGCGCTCATCAACAAGCCTGAATACGCCGGGCTCAAACAGGCGCTTGATGGTGTGCAGGGCAACGGCAAGTGGGTATTGGAAACGCTGGACGGCTGGAATGACTATTTCAATAACCTTGCGAGTTTCAATCAGTTCGTCACCCTGCGCAAGGCCGGTGTCGATCCCAGACAGGCGGCGCACGGCACACTCGAGCTTATGAACCTTTACCAGACGGGCGAGTGGACACCAATCCTGCGTGTACTTTTTCCCTTCGTGAAACCCACGGTGCAGGGCGGCATGGCCATGATGCGTACTCTCGGCATCACGGGTGATGTGAAGGACCTGCGCAGCCGCGGCCCCCGCGCAGCAGCGACCATCCTCGGCGGTTATGCTGCGGTTACGGCGCTCTTGCCGCTCCTTAAGGAGTCGATGGGTTACGATGAAGATACGGGCATGAGCCGTTTCGACCAGATGTCCCTGTCGGAATTGCAACGGGCGCTCCCCATTGGAGACGGCAAGGGTGGGTATGCGAAGATTCCTTTTGGCTTCGGCATCCAGCAGCTCATCATAACGCTGGCCGTTGGCCATGACCGTGTGGAACGCGGCCTCATGGCCCCCGAGCATTTCGCAGGCGAACTGCTTTTCACGCTCTTCGACAACACCTCGCCTACGGGGAAGCCGAATTTCGACATGGCGAAAGATCCTACAGCTTGGATTATGCAGGCCATTTCCCCAAGCATCCTGTCCGGCCTCGTGCAGACGGCTACCAATCGGAATTATTGGGGCGGCAAGGTGACGTGGGCCACCAATGAAGAAACGAAGTCGATGGCCGTACAAGGCAAGATGTCTACGCCGAAGTTCTACCACGATGTGGCGAAGGAGCTGCTGAAGACGACCGGGTACGACCTTGCGCCCGAGCAACTGAAGACGCTTGCAGACGGCCTGCTCGTCGGCCCTCTGAGGCTCCTGCGTTCACTGTATATCGAACCGGCCGGAGAAACGAGAAAGGGACATCAGGAAGGCAGTGCGCGCGAAACGCTCGGACCTGTGCTCGAAGCATTCGGCGGCACCATGTTCTACGGAGAAAAGCACGCGACCAATCAAGCCATGTACTACAACGCGCTCGAAGAATTTGAAGGTCGTATCCGCAAGGAAGCTGTCGACGTCGCCATCCCTGCGGCAATCAGCAGAGACGCGGCGGCAAAGGAAGCCTACCTGACCGAGAAACTGGCGGCTGCCGGGTGGGATGAGGCGGATATCGACGACTACCTGCTCTTGCGGGCGGCAAAGTCCGCGTTGCGTAGCAAGAGCCAGTCATTTTCCAAAGACATGCGCAACACATGGCTGTCGGCTGCGGACACGTCGGAACTTCGGGAACAGTTCGAAGCGCTTGCGGAACAGGAAGGAGAAGTGTATGCTTCCGTCCTGAACAATCTCAACTACTACAATGATGCGCGGAGCCGCAGATGATTCTCCCTCTTGCCAAAGACGCTACCCGGCTGGCTGTCCGCATCCGCTCCTACGGCGGCGGGCAGGTGTCTGACTGGAAACATCTGCAACTTTGCATCATCCCCGGGCAAATTGACGCCGTCCCCTGTTACGGTCCGGAAGCGTCGCCGTGGTATTTCCACGGATGCTGGCCCGGCGTGCGGACGGATGTCGACCTCAATGATGTGCCGATGGGCGACATCCCCGTCGTGGTCAGCGATGCCTTTGAACTCGACGATGAGGGACGTGTCGTCTTTTTGCTCGGGCCATTCTTCCCCATGCTGCGCCCCGGACGTCACACGGGCATTGTGCGGTTCATGCCGCATAATCTTACCCCTGTGTTTCTTGACGTACACGGCATTCCGCGCAAGCCGCCGAAAGCCGCCCCGATTCTTCCGGACGGCTACGACATCGGCATGGAGTGCGGCGGGAATCCTCCGGTCCCGCCGCCTCCCCCTTGTCGCCCGCCTGAAATCTGCATATTGGCGCGGTTCGACATCGACATTACTCCGGCTTGCGGAGAACACTTCATCGACGAGGCGGCCGTGGATTTTGCGCTCGACCTCTGTGGAGAATGACTATGGGTATTCACGACAACCATTGCGGCTGCGGGCATCCGCCTTTTCCTTTCCATTACTGCGGCATCCCTCTGCCTCCCGACCCGTTCGAGGGTGCGGTGTTGGCCTATACCGAAGATTCTCCCACTCGGCTTATGTGGGACACACCCGTACGTGGAGAGCAGGGCGAAAAGGGGCAGACCGGCGCGACGGGTGCGCAGGGTCCCAAGGGCGATACGGGTTCTCAGGGACAGATGGGACCGGCCGGTCCTCGTGGACCGCAGGGAGAGAAAGGCGACACAGGCGAACGCGGACCCAAGGGCGACACTGGTGACACCGGGCCTCGCGGCATCCCCGGCGTGCAGGGCGTGGCAGGGCCGCAGGGAGACGTCGGCCCTGCGGGTCCCGCTGGTCCCGCTGGTCCACGCGGTGTGGCTGGTCCGATGGGGCCGCAGGGCGTCGAGGGACCGATGGGGCCGCAGGGACCCAAGGGCGACACCGGCGAGCGCGGGCTGCGCGGCGCGACAGGTGCGGTTGGAGAGAAGGGAGAGAAGGGAGAGAAGGGAGAGAAGGGCGACATGGGACCGATGGGTCCGGCGGGTCCCAAGGGCGACACCGGGCTGCAAGGCCCTGCCGGACCGATGGGACCGCAGGGGCTCCCGGGTGCGGACCACTCGGCCGAGATTGCCGAGCTTGAAGCTGCCGTCACGCGGCTGCAATCGGTCGTGGGCGACCTGCTGGTTCGTGTTGTAGTATTGGAGGGCAAGCTGTCATGAGCTACAAAAACGAAATATTCACAGCGAAATTCGCCGGAGTCATGCAGGAGACCGACCGCGCCCTGCCGCTTCTGCCGAGTGCGCTGAATGATTTGAAGGCGCTCCTGTCGGACGACGGAGACTACACCTTTGCGAGTATCCGCAGCGACGCCAAGTACGAGGCGGTGAAAATCATGAACGTCGACGGCCTGCTTGTTGTCGAACGCGGCATCGAGGGCACCGAGGCGGTGCGACACCCCTTCGGCTCCTGCATCACGCTGGTGCAGCCCGCGCTCGTCGCCGCCATCAAAGACCTCATCTGCACCTACGACTGCTGTGCTGACTCACCATGCGAGTGCCGCCCGGCTACCGTAGCGAGCGTCGCCATGCCTGACGTAGAGAGCGGCCAGTACTGGCACGGCTCCGTGGGCTTCACCGGCGACCAGCCCATGACGATTGCCGTAGATGTCGGGGACAATGACTGGATTACGGCCAAACAGGACGCGAACCTCGTGTACTTCGAGGGCCTCGCGCCCAGTATGATGCCTGTGGCGGCCGACACCTACGAGAACGTCATGCCGCTTCGTGTCTCTGTGAGCGTTGCAGCTACAAACTGCAACGGGCATGTCGCGCTCGTGCAACCCACTTTTTACATCTACCCGCCGAAGTATAAGAAGGCCGAGTAGATTCAGGAATCGGGTCTGGTGCCGCACCGCGCACAGCGGCATACGGCCTGACTCCCGCATCGGGTCCGCTCCCCCGATGCGGGAGTTTTTTCATTGTGCCAAACCCTTAATACAAGAACTCCCCGAACCTTGACAGTTCAGGGAGTTCTTTGCTAGAAAAGATGGTGTCAAGCGTCTTCATCTAGCGGGGGTGGAGAGCCTCTGGCGTTTAGAAACTCAGCAAAAGGAAACTATCAATGAGTAGCACAGATGTCAAGATTTTTGAGAAAGAAGAATTCGGTTCCGTGCGCGTGGTCATGCAGGGAGATGATCCGTGGTTCGTGGCTTCAGATGTAGCAAAGTCTCTCGGCTACGACAATCCAGCTAATGCTATTAACACTCACTGTAAAAAGATAAATAAAATCACCCTTTCACCTGATTTAGGGGGACGGGAAATCTCATCAAAGATGCCTCCAGTTGTGATGAATATCATCCCTGAATCCGATGTCTATCGCCTCGTGATGCGCTCGAATCTTCCGAACGCGGTGGCCTTTCAAGACTGGGTTTGTGAAGAAGTTCTTCCAGCCATTCGCAAGACGGGCGAGTATTCTACAACGCTTCCCGACTTCACCAACCCTGCTGAAGCGGCGCGGGCTTGGGCTGACGAGTACGAGAAGAACCTCGCCCTCACCGCCGCCAACCAGCAACTGACGGAAGAAAAAGAGATGCTTGAAATCGTCATCGCCAACGCGCGGGAATGGAAAGCTGTAACCGCCATCCCGTGGCTCAAGCACTACTTCATCGACACGTCTCCGAGGACCTGTGCGGCCATCGGAAAGTTTCTGGCGTCATGCTCGCGTATGCGCGGCGCTGAGATTAAGAAGTCTCCCGACAGTCGATGGGGTGAGGTGAATGTCTACCGCACGGATATCATCGATGACATGGAGCGGCTGCTCGACATAGACCCCAATTTGCTGGCGTGCTACCGCAAATAAATCAAAGGCCCCCATATGGGGGCCTTTGTTCTATCTATCATCCTTAAAATATTCAATCGTTTCGACAAGTACAGCTATGGATAATGCAGTCATCACGCAGGCGGCTCTGCAATCCACACTCCATTCGCTTATATCCAGATTCCACATTATCAGCGAAGCAGCCAGATAACTGGCTATGCCAGCATAACATGCGGTCTTGAAGCGGACTCGGATGCGCCGTCTACCCATCTGTTCCCGCAGCTTCTCCACTTCATCCTTAAGGCGGAATTTTTCTTTTCTGCTTTCGGTCAGCTGATCTTCAAGTTTAATGCGCGCCATTTCCGAATTGCGTAATTTGTCGGTTGCTTGCGCGCACTTCGCTTGCGCCTTCTGCCCCTCCGCAGTCAGGCTATGCGCCAAAGATACCAGCTCATCGCCGGTGACGTCGCGGCCATTGAACTTGTAATGCTTTTCCATCACGACCCCCAAACCAATGCCGAGCATGACGTCATGAAGATGCAGATAATAACCAGTGACATCAAGGTCACGAAACTCTTTTCGCTCATCGCGGGTCTCCTTTTATTGCCCGGTTGCGGGCGGTATGACGGGGCTCACGTCTATCGCGAACCCCAATTTGGTGAAGGCGGCGGCGTCGAAGACCATACAGCGCACGTAGGGTGTCGGCAACGCCTTGAGCCCTCGTGTCAGGGACATGACCTTAATGGCGCTTCTGATGCCTTTCTTGGCGAGTTCCTGCTTCACCACCTTGGGTGAGAGGCTTCGTGTTCGGCACCAGTCGTTGAACTTCGATACGGCTACGCAAATGGCCTTCGCTTCCGTCTCGATACGGACGGTGATATCCCGGTATGACGCCGGGTAGCGGATGACGAACTTGTCGAACTCCGCGACGCTCATGGGGTCGGGCTCAGTCTGCTCGTCCCGCATATCACGCTTCACGACGAGTGTCTCGCTGGACTTCTCAAGCAGGAACGTCGCCATTGATTCTACGAAATCGGGAGCGAACTCCTGCGTCCCCTTGCGGTTCTGCGGAACGAAGACCTTGAGCACCCACTTCTCAAGCGCGTCCATGTCGTAATCGAGCAGACCGCATTCGTTCGCCCACCGCCCCGCTTGCAGCGCAAGGAACAGGGCGTATCCCATGAAGCGTTCCTTGTTGTCGAACTTGTGCCGCAGGAACCAGTGCTCGGCCCTGATGGTCAACGTATCGAGAAGGTCAGGACGCTGCATAATATAATGCAGGAAGGTAGGGCCGGCCCATCCGTAGTTCTCGTTGCAGCAGGTCATGCAGGCGTTGATGTACTTCTGGACGGTGGGCTTGTCTTCGTAGGATTCAAAGTCACAGCAGTACTCCATGACGCGCTGGAGGGTGGCTTCCGAATCCCCGGCACAACGGGAGATGGCTTCCTTGAAGGAGCGGTTGGCTGTGGAAATGACGACGGTCGACCAGTCTCCGGTCTTCACGAAGGCGTCACCCGATGACTTCAGCTTCTGCTTCTCCTTGCCTCCCGTCAGGGTATAGGCAAGGGCGAAAAGATCATCGTCCTTCAGGTCGGTGAGCTCGTCCATGAAGCCGGGGATGTTCTGCCAGATGGCAAGCCGCCTTGCACGCGCTACAGACGACTCCATACGGGTGAAGAACTGCGTAGCCGGGTTGCCCCAGATGCTCGCGCAAGTACGCAGAAGCTGCGACTTGCCCTTGCCGGACTCGGCACTCCAGATGGAAAGGATGGCGTTCTTGGCTTCGCCCGAGCCGTATGGCATGAGCGGCCCCGCCAGAGACATGCAGACGGCAAGCTGTCCTATTTCCTGCTTGAGCAGCCTGTACATCTGCGGCACGGCCTTCCACTTTTCAAGCGACCCTTTGCGGACGAAATCTCGGTTCGCATGTTCGCGGGCGAGATCTCCAAAGCGTACATCCGCGAAGCCGTCTTCGGTTATGAGCCCGGCACCGGTGAGGAACCCTTTGCGGAACATCTGGGTATTGCGGTCCTTGTATTCCACCCATCCGAAACGGTCGTATGTACGCAGTTCCGGAACCGTCCCCTGTACTGAATTGAGGTATGCGTTCATAAAAGCGATATAGGTAGAAGGTTTGGTATACGGGTCCGCCGGATTTGCACCCGAATTGTAGAGCCATATCACGATGGCATCAGGACGCATGTGCTCTCTCACGTTGAAGACGACGTCGTGTGCGTAGCCACCCGTCGGCCACACGGAGAACACGAAGCTCCGCGCATCCTGCATCGCGGTTTCGTCGCGGTCGTAGACGCAGTAACGGAGCTGAATGCGGCCGTTGATAATCCGCTTGTCGACGTACTTCGTTTCGCCCGTCTGGTCGTCGGTGACGGGCACCTTCATATAGACGCCGTCATCCTTCTGGAAGAATCTGGTACTCACAAGCGGCAGGCAGGCCAGTTGACCGGGTGACGGCCAGACGAGCTCCTTCGTAGCTGCGGGAGTGCTAGTTCCGAAGCAATCTTCGTGGACTTCGGCGACGACAGGACGCTCGGGCGCTGGAACAGAAGGCGTGATTGCAGGCTCCACCGGCGGCTCTACGGGCTCGGAGATGATAAGCTTCGACAGCTGCACGGGTGTCTTTACCTTGCCCCGATGCGGGCAGGCGGCACAGACTCGTGGGCAGATGTTCTCGAAGGTGGAACACAGCGCGGGCGCGTCGTAATGCGCGTCATTAAATTTCTTCTCGGTGTCGGCATAGTCATAGCGCGCCTTGTCGAAGGACGACAGCTTGTGCGCCCATGTCCTGCCGTCTGCGCACCGCTTCATGACCGTCATCATGGCAAACCACTGCGGATAAGTGCCCAACCCTGCGGACAAGACGGCGCGGCATTGACGTATGACCTTTTCGGCGTCGGCGGTGGGAGGCTCGATAAAGCCGGTCACCTCAGCAAGCTTCATGGAGTTGGGCACGGCGGGCACCTGCTTGGGCGCGACTGAACGGGAAAGCGGACGGGCAGCAGACTTGTCGACGAGGTTGTCGTAGACGCGGCGCATGAAATCGTCGGCGTGATAGATGGGTCCGTTTGAACCAAGCACTGTGACCACGTTGCCCGTCTTCCGATGCATGGTGCCCGGAACACGCAGGACGCTTGCCGGGTCCTCGGCGCGGGTCGGGTCTACATCAAGTCCCTGCTCGATGCAGAGCCGATGGAAGAAGGCGGCCATGCCGCGCCACGGCTCGATAGGGATGTTTTTCCAGAACGTCCAGTAGACATGCAGCCCCATGCCGGAAGCAATAACAATACCCGGATGCAGACCCGTGGCCTCGACGAATCGCGCCAAGGCTGCGAGGGCTTCGCCCTTGTTCTTATACTTGCTCGTGGACTTGCCGACGTCGATGTCGGCCCAGAGGCTGCGCACCGCTACAGCATTCGCCTGCGTACGATGCGCACCGTCTGCGAAGGATGCGAGAGCGAAGTATGCGTCGCCGCCACGAGCGGACGCCTCATCCGCGTATCGCTCTAGTTCGAAGACATCGCGTACCGGTATCTGACGCGGCGACTTGCCGTATAGGTTGAACGAGAAAAATCGTTCGGAAGGGTTGACACGCTGAGGGAGAATGCGATAAAGATGTGCGCACCGGATGTTGCTTATCGCAGAGCTGCGCCGGTCTCCTCCCCCTTCGTTGATCGTATCTCCGACGAAGGGGGCTTTTTCGTTTGTGATATTCGTCATATCGTATCTCCCTTCCAGTTAAAAATAAGTGGCCACTCAGCGCAGAGCATGAGTGACCACTTACCCTATCTCCTCTCGAATTTCAAGCTACGAGAGAACGTCAATCAGGCTCTGTGCGTTAAACGCCGCCACATCTTCGTTCGTCGCCGCAGGCTGCGCAGAGACGACAGGTGCGACCACAGATGTCGTACCGCCAAGGATTTGCGCAGTCTGCGCCGCAAGTGCGGCGAGGTCTTCCGCGCTCATGTCTTCTGCGACGGGCACCTGAATTTCCTGCGGCATGGTCAGCACAGGCTTCTGCGCCTGTATAGGTGCGACGGGCTGCTGAACAGGTGTGACGGGCTGCTGAACAGGTGCGACGGGCTGCTGGACAGGTGCGACGGGCTGCTGGACAGGTGCGACGGGCTGCTGGACAGGTGCGACGGGCTGCTGGACAGGAGGCTGCACGGCAGAGCCGTCCATCGTCAGCTTCTCCTTGACCATGGCGTTTTCCACTACATCTGGTGCCTGCGCCCGAGTGAACGCCTGCTCGATGAGGTCATACGGAAGGTACTCAAGCTGTCCGGTCTGCTGGTTCAGCATAGGCTGAAAGTTCCACACACCGATGGTATGCGCCATGTTGTCGGGCACGATACGGGTGAGGAACATGGTCGGAGAGCAGACGAAGCCGTTGCCGCTGCGCTGCTTGCAGAAAGCCGCGAGTTCGTTCCACTTGAAGATACCAGCCTGCGGCTGCGCATGGCCGAAGAGCGACGAGCTCGAAATGTCCAAAAGCACGGGGTTGTCGAAGTCAATGGAGGACACGCCGGTCGGCCCCATCTTCGCCAAGGCCCATACGGTACGCCGGGCGATCTTGTAGGCCCAGACCTCACGGCCGTTCTTTACGATCTTCTGCCGGAACTGAGGAGGGAGTGCCGCCGGATGCGTACCGTTCCCCTGCGTGTCAAGCCAGACAAGATTCGGCTGCTCGGGTTCCTGCCCGGGGGCGAAGTCCCGTTCATACCAAGTGCAGTGGTTGTACGGCGACACCTTCAACAGGACGGCGACGAAGGCGTTGACCATAATGGTATCTTCGGTGCTCCCCCCACGCCGCAGTTCGAATCCGTTGTTGGTGTGACGAACCCACCGAAGTCCGCTCGAAAAACCGGAGAAGGCATCCGTGAAGGACTGCTCGGCGAGCGCCGCGATGTTGGAGGGAAGGACCGGAGGCATGGACGAAAACGCAATAGGTGCAAGCTGAGACATAGTCAGTTCCTCGTAATTGAAAGTTCATCTTTCTCTACATAGGCGAGCCCGATAGCCTCGAGCGCAGCCGGTTCTCGTCCATCGCAGAGCGTTTCCACGGCGTCACGACTTACTCGCCGTTGCAGCAGCATGGCGTCAGTGAGAGGGCGGCCATTCTGCGCGGCCACGCACATGTTCTTCAACATGACGCGGGCGAGCTTCTCGGTGTCCTGAATTTCATAATGGCCCTTCGAACGGCGGACAACCCGCCCGATGCCTTCAAGTTTCAGGGAAGATACCCCATCGGCCGCCATGAGCGCGAGAATCTGTTCCTGCAACGGTCGCTCTCGTTCGGTCGCTATTTCCGCCGCCTGAGCTTCCAGCTCAAGCCTTTGACGTCTTGCTTCGATATACCGGCTTATCAACACCGGAAGCGTGTTCATCCCCATCCTTATACACCTCCCTGAACCATTCCATGAAGTCCTCCCGGACATACACGATCTTGTTTCCGAAGCGCTGCGACTTCGGCCCCCTACCCTGCGAATCCACCGCCGACATCGTGGCCTTTGTAATAAGACCGTTCAGCCGTTCTTCCAATTCCTTGCGGGAAAATACGGCAGGCAACATGGACTCGATTGCTTTGAAAAACTTCTCATTCATAACTCACCCTTACTTATAGATTCAAACAATGTGTTTATAATTTGTCCCATCTCCCTTCCTTTGTCAAGTGCGTTGAAGAATCTTTTTTCTTCCGGAAACGTCATCACGCGGATGACACTTATCTTGTCGGCCTCCTGCTTCAAGGAACTCAGGCGTTCGAGGGCCTGAGCGTAGATGAAGCCGCCGAGAAGCGGGGGACCGTCGAAGATGATGGTGTCCGCTCGCGACAGTTCGACGCCATACGCCGTGGTGGTCGGGTGGCATACGAGCACATGCGGAGCGTCCTCGTACTGGAAGCGCCGCAGGATGTCCGTACGTTCCTTGTCCGGCACGGAGCCATCGATATAAGCACAAGTGAAACCCGCCTTCTTTATCTGCTCCACGCGCAGACTGATGCCCTTTCTATAGCAAGAAAAGACAACCACTTTGCGGTCCGTCTCCGCGATGGCGTCGATGATGCAGGCCGAACGCGGGGCATGGTCTATCTCCGTCGTTTCCTTATCCTTGTTCATGACGAATCCCTGCGCCACCTGCATGAGTTTCTGGAGAAACACGCCGCCATTGACGGCTGTGATGGCCTCACCGCTCTCAAGGAGCGCCACGGACTCGGTTCTGAATTCTTCCCGCAACCGCTTCTGCACGGATGTCGTCTCGCATTGTCGGTCCTGTGTGACCACGGGAGGCAAATCCATGATGTCCTTCTTCGCGAAACGCACGGCGGGTTGCATCGCTTTCTGGATGATGTACGGGGCCTCGGGCCTCGGCTTGCGCATGAAGCTCTCGAAACCCACCTGCATCGTGGTGCGGTCGAGCCACGAAGTTTTCGTAGTGCAGGGCAGACGTGTCCTGTTGACCATCTTGCACATGCCGAAGACGGTTTCAGGGTCTTCACCGGGGCTTCCCGTAAGCCCGTAGACGCGCTCAAGACCGGTGCGATTGCAAATCGCATCGATGGCTTTGAAGCGTTTGGACTGCGTGTTGCCGACGTTCGTAAGCTCGTCGATGACGACCGCTCCGATGCGCCCCGTCTTCACGGCGTCCACGAAGGCGCGCTCGGACAGACGGCACGAGTCATAATTCGTGACGTAGAAGTCGGCCGGCTCGTTGACGAGCTTCTCCCTGTCCTTGCCGTGGACGACCACCACCCGGGCCGTGGGTATAGACTCGCGGATGGTGGCCGCCCAGACGCTGCGCACCGTGGTCAACGTAGAGATGATGAGGAAGGCCCCCTGCACTTTGCCGTGGCGCTGCATGTAGTCCATCGCCACGACGACGCTGCCGGTCTTCCCTGTCCTCGGGTCATTCAGAATGTAGCCTCTCGGATACATGGACATGAACGCCGCCGTGTAGAACTGATGCGCCATCGGCGCATACTTGCCCTCGATGACGACCTGATTGCGCTTGACGAGCGGTGCAGCCAGCACGATGTCTATGCCCATGTTCTTCATCAGCATGATGGCATCTTCCTGCCACGGCAGAACCATGAGCCAGTCCTGTCCTTGCTGCACGAATGCCTTCTTCAGCCCCTTGGCCCCAAGTTCATCCTTTATTTCCGGCGGCACCCGGACAAGGATGGTCCCCTTGTCCGGATAGACGACGGCGGTATTCCCCACCTTGAATGGATTCATGTCATCCGCTCCCGTAACTCACCCATGAACGTGCCGAGGTTCGCCTCATTGACGACGAGCGCCACGCCCCCCGCCGCACGTATGGCGTCGTGCTCCATCGACTGGAGCTTCGTGGGCTTGTTCTTCCCGGACTTCACCTCGATGGCGAAAAATCGCCCATTCATGCAGCCCACGACATCCGGGACGCCGCGCCTGCCATAGACGGTACCGCGAGGCATAAAGAAATAGACGCCCGCCTCGGCAAGGTGTTTCTTAATAACGTCCTTGACTTTCCCTTCCGGTGTCATGGCGCGCCTCACAAACCGCAGGAGGGCGTGCCGCTCAAGCCGCACCACTTGCAGAACTTATTCTTCTGAGACGGGAAGTAACTATCTCTGATGGACGTGCTCATCTCCTTCATAAGCTCGATGACGTCCTGTACGGGAGATAGCCCACGGGCGAAATCAATCGTGTTGCCGAACGTCTCGCCACTGTCGACATACCAGTACTCGTACCGGATGACGGGGAATTTCTTTGCGAAATGCAAAAGGAGCGCGTTCACCCGAAGCTGGAAGTCGTCATCGTCCCACTTCTTCCCCGTCTTGATGTCGACGACGAGCGGCGGCACTTCGCTTGCCGGGATAATCACAGCATCGGCCCGCGCCCGGATGAAGGCCGTCTTGTCCCACCAGCCCTCGGGTGTGGGATTGAACGTCTTGTTCAGCGTAAGCTCTTCCTCAATGAGAATCTTCCCGCCGCTCGCTGCTGCGCGGGCTTCGACGATACTGTTGCGCGTATAGTCGAGGTCGATCCCTTCCGGCCAGCTCGTGACGGCATCGAGGCCGGAGCGCAGCGCCATCTCGACCACGTTATGGACGAGCGTGCCACGTGACTTCTGAGCCGTCGCCTGCCAAGGCAACTCCTTCGTGATGGTCTGAGCTTGGAACTTGCGCGGACAGGTGCGGTAAGTCGACATGTTGGAGGGGGAGAACACGAACATCACTTTCCCTCCCGTACGGTCTTTACCGTGCGGACAATGAGCGCCACGTTGTCGTCCGGAGCCACGGTGGCGCCTATCCACATCTCCCTATAATACAAGGCGAGCTCGGCGAACGCAGTGCAGATTCGCATCATCTCATCCTTATCGGCGCTGCCTATCGTGCGCGCCATGAATTCTTTCAGGTCGGTGTTCATATTCGCCTCCTATGCGATGGAGAAGTTATAGCCTATTTCACCAGAACAAGCTACGGGGAAGTCGGGTGCCCACACCGGCGGTTGGGACATGAAGAACTTCATAATCTTGAGCGTCGCTTCGCCCCGCGCCTCAGGCACGGTGGAAAGCCAAGCGTCGTGAATGTTGCAGATGAGCGGCACCTTGGCCGCCGCCATGCCGATGGCCTGCCCTTTGAGCATGACGAACGACACGGCCTGCGTGACGTTCTCGGTAAGGCTCCCGCCATAGATGCGGGTCGTCATCATGGCGCGCCCCTGCCACGAGTCATAGACGAACTCCCACCGTCCCGCATCGTTGCGCTCGGCGCGGATGTTCGGATAGCGGAGCATGTAGCCGTTCGGCAATCTGACGGACATGAGCGGCGGGCGTCCCGGCACGACCTCCATGAGGCCGTACTTGAAAAGCGCATCGTCGGGTCCGCCAAAAGACCCCTCGCCCCCGGCGACCATATGTTCGATGACGGACTGGCATCGCTTCCAGAACGACACGATGCGCGGGTTATCCGCCCGGTACATGTAGAGCGTCTCCTTTGCCAGCGCATGGTGCCGGTCGACGTCGTCATGGAGCTTGACGCCCATACGCAGTAACGTATGGGAATACTTGGAAAATCCAGTTTGGTAGCCTGCGGACAAGATCGCCGTCTTCGCTGCCGTCCTGTACTTCTTGCACTCGGGGTCCCCGGACTCGTTACCGTCGTGAATAGTCTTCGCCGGGATACCGGACATCTTCTCGGCGAGTTCCGCGTAGGCGTCGTGGCCATGCCGGAAGGCGTCAAGCAGGTCATCCTGCCCGGCTTCATAGGCGAGCATTCTGGCTTCGACCTGACTACTGTCGCAGGCTACGAAGACATGCCCCGGTGCCGGGACGAGCGCCTTGCGGATGGTCTTCAGCTTGGGGTTCCGCTTGCCGAGGTTCTGGAAATTCAGGGCATCCGATTTTCCTTCCCCCGTTCCCGCCCCGTAACGGCCCGTGTGAGCCTTGTGGCATTGAAGCATGACCGGAATGCTGCCCCCACCCTCAGAGACGTCCAGAAACCGCACTACACGGCTTCTACGAATAGATGAGTTGTTCTCCAGTCTGGCGGTGACAAGCTGCGCCACACGCTCGTCAGGGTGGTCCTGCATCTGTGTGAACTCGAAGTTCGTCTTGGCAAGGGCGGGCTCCCATACCGTATATGTCTCGGGGTCGGCCAGCATCCCGGCGTAGAGGTTCTTCTCCCGCACGTCGGGTGCCGTAGACATGGCGGCTTCGAGTTGTTTGCGCTTCGTCTCGGTCTTCTTCTCCGAGATTTTCATAGGCGGCTCGACGCCGAGGCTTCGCAGCATCGTGCAGAACTTGGGCTTCGAGCGGATATTAGCAAGGAATTCTTCCGTCGTACCGAAGTGGAAGACACTCATGAGCTGGCGTCTTGCGTCCTCGGTTTCCTCGTCGATCTCCACAAGGTGCCGCTGCAACAGGGGGCGGTCGACATAGATGCCGGGTTCCGTCGTCATGCGAGCCGTAAGGCTCTCAAAGCGGAGTTCCTCCTGCGTGAGATACCGGGAGAGGATAAAGAAGTTCTCCGAGCATTGCAGCACATCGTCAGCGCAGTAGCGCTTGAACGTCTCTCGTTCCTCCGGCGTGAAGTCGTCCGGCCAATGCTTCCCGTCGGACTCGGCCGTGCCGTCCGTCTTTATCCCCGTGCCAAGGTAATCGCACAGGGCCTTGTGGCTGCATGACTGGAATCGGCTGATGCCCGCCGCCCGAGCAAGCGCAAGCGTGTCGACCATATACTCGGGCCTGACACCGAATCGCTCGGAGAGCACGAGGGCGTCGAAGCCGTGCAGGTTATGGCCCACGACCACCGTACCCGGCGCTTCAAGACCGAGGACTTTGAGGACTTCGGGGATTTCGTGGGGTTCGTAGACATTGACGCGACCCCGGTCCACGCGCACGCCGAGAAGTTGTGCGTGAAATCGTGGGTCGCGGACATATTCAATAGGCCCCATCTTCGAAAGCGTGTAGTCCCTGCTCGACCAGAACGTTTCGAAGTCCAATGTAATCACTCGCATTTTTCGTGCTCCTGCACTACGAATTCATGTCCGCACAAGGGGGCATGTAGCATGTGTCCTGCTGCTGTAGGAACTCTGGCACAACAGCGCAATAACCACGGTGGCGACAAGCATCGGTATTCAGCTCTTGTCGTGGTATATGAGAAAAGCCACCAGCCCGAACCCCACGGCGACCACGAGGTAATGCACAACCGAGACGATGACGTAAGCTGTAATATCTTGCATACCCTTTCTCCTTGCGGGGGCCGCATGGCCCCCGCAGATCTTCATCTAGTCCGTTGCAGCCGTGGCTTCCATGATAGCCTTGAGCCCTTCCTCGCTCATGTCCATGATGTACTGCGCCGCCTCCTCCGGGATACCCGTCTGCTGCGATACGGAGTAGGCCGTGTCGTATCCCGAGGCGAGCGTCGACTTCACGAGGTTAATAATGGGTGTGTTGATATGAACGCCTTCGACGTAAATATTCTTCCAGTTGATGGACTTCAAAGGCTCGGGATTGCCGTAGACTTCAGGCTGCATGGCCTCGATGCGCTGCACGTCGTCCATGTCGACGGTCTTCGTCATGATCGATGACGTAGCCTTCTTCGACGACCGAGTGCGCTTCGGCTTCTCGGCGGCCTGCTTGCGCTGTTCGTCAAGTTCCGCACGCATGGCCTTCACGACGGCGTCGAGTTCCTCGATGTCGTCCATCCTGTCGATAGGAAGACTTGCAAGACGCTTCTCCACAGCGACGAGGCGTTCATTGAAGTTGGAGAACAGCCCCTTTACCGCTCGCCACTTCTCATCGTTGGCGGCAAGCTGCCCCTTGAATTCATTCAGCTTCGCCGCGAGCTTGGTGAGAACTTCTTCCAGTTGCTGCATGTGCTCATTCATCGTCCGCTCCTTTGATAATTTTGATTGTTCATGGAGATGTACCGTCCCCAGATAAGAAGCGCCTTACCCGTACCCGTCCGGGGTTTGAGTTCGGCGAGCTCCTCGGTCATCAGGCGGATAGCCATGACACGCATACCATAATACGGCGGCACGGCGTTATAGCCCCACTCATGGCGCAACATCTGCTGCACCATAGGTTCGAGCTTATGGCATATTTTCAGCTCCCGCAACACCTTGTTCACGGAGGAATCGCCGGAACGCCGCAAGCGTATTGCTTCCGCTACGCCGCGCCACACTGTCCGACAAGCTAAAGATAAACCACGTGTTCCATTCCCGATTACGGACCTTGACATGACTTCCTCTTTTCGTTTTATGAAACGTACACCCCATCTCGGCGCACATCCTGAGCAGTTTGTTGATCGTCTCGTCCCCCGCCTTGGGGGGGGTGAACACATTCAGTTTCGGTCTCATGCTATACTTCGAAAGCTTGACGAAGCATCCCGAACATGGCGGCCGGCAGTGCCTTCACATCATCTACGCGGCGCCATCTTGCTGGCGGCATAAAGTCCCGCAACCCGTCGTCGCAGATACCGAAGCCGTAAAGTTCCACGCCGTGTGCCGCGCACCGCTCGATGATAAGTCTGAAGTATTCCTCGTTGTATGTCCTGCCGTCGGTAAGGATGAAAATAATCTTTCTCGAGTCCGACCCCGGCACGAACTTCATCAACGCTCTGACGACGCCCTCGCCGCACGACGTCCCGCCGCTCGGGACGATGCGCATCTGCATTCTGAGCGGCTCGTGCGGGTCGAGGATGTCGACGGTAGCGTTCCCCGAGAATCCCACCGCAAACGAACGGACGGAGACGGGGAGCTTGCGCAGGCTCGACATGGCGGCGAAGAGTGAGCGTGAAGTGACGACCGCCTTCTCGCCCGACATGCTGCCCGACATGTCGACCACCATACCTATCTCGGTATTGAGCGATATCTTCTCCACACGCGAGGCGAAGACCCGCGCATTATTTACGGCCAGACGGTGGAGCTTATTGCAATCGAGCCTGCCCCGACGAAAACCTCCTTCCCGATTCAGGGCGACGGTCTGCAAGAGCGAGCGCAGGCGGGCATCGAGCACACCCGTCTCCTTGCGCGCCGCATAGATGTCGTTGGGCGTAAGCTCCTCAAGCAGACGGTCGCGGTCCCGGCCGTCATTCCCGGCGCATCCCGCCGTATACCGCTCCATCTGCTCGGGCTCGGGCGCTTCGCTGGCTTCGACCTGCTCGGCAATCGCCTTCTTGACGGCGTCAGCGAAAGCATCTCCGTCCCCCTCGTTCTCCTTCGTCGCGTCACTCGGCATATCGACGCCCGCATCCCGGAGAATCTCGGCCACGTGCAGGGCGTGGTCCTTCGATTCCTTCGTGCTCTCCGACCGTGCCCCGCTGATAAGCGCGTCCTCAAGTCGTTCGGTCAGGCCGGGCACGGCGGCATCGAGCCGCTCCCCGCACGCTTTCGCCCGCGATTCCAACGCAGGTACGTCCACCGCACGCGCCCGGATAAGGCAGTAGTTCACGGCAAGCCCCGGCATATCCGTCGCAAGTTCGTCGTCCTTGTCGAATATCTCCAAGACCAGCCGTCGCAGGTTCGCCCCGCATCCTATGAAGGCACGGGACATGCACCGCTCGACGAAGCAGTCTTCGAAGATATTCCACAGATGCCGTTCAAGCGGCGCGAGACCATCGACCACTCCGTCCTCAGTAAAGCGCACATGTCCGGCTTCATGGTCGATATACCCTCGCAGATACGTGAGATACTTCTCGCCCGTCTCCTCGATGGCAGGGATGATAATCTTCTTCCCGCCATCGCTCGTCACCCCAGTCATAGCCGTTGCGACACCGGGCACCACATCTACGGTAACGCCGTAGTCTGTGGAGATAGCCTTCGCCACCAGCGCCATTGATATGGCATCCCCATACTTTCTCATTCCGTATCTCCTAGTCGAGTCGATAGACCTCCCGTCCATCCGGCCCGATAAACTTGAGGTTCTCTCTGGTAAAGCCTCGCAGCTGGCTGTCGCGAATGAAGCGATAGCCTTTGGGAATCGTCTTCCTGCCCTGCACCGCAACACCCGGATACTTCTGCATAAACCATGCGAGGAAGGCCAGGAAGTCCGGCCACACCCAATCAAGGTTGCGCGCCTTTGCGATGAAGCGCAGAGCGTTATGCCTGCGGTAGAGCCACGAGGACGTGCAGCCGTGCGTCTTGTTGTGCGACCCGAAGTCGGATCGCATCCTCTTCTGCTTGCAGCCGCACGACTGCACGTATTCCATCAGCACCTTATCAATGCGCGCCTCAATGGTCTTGCCGCACGAGCACTTAAACTCCCAGACGGGGATGGTCTTGTTGCGACGCAACCCCTGTCTGGTAAGAACCCGCACGACGCGGAGAGCCGTCAGCTCTCCGAACGTCCTGCCCGTGATGTCCTCGAAATAATCCATGTATCCTCCTAACCGAAGATGCGTTGGTAGATTTCGTCAATCGCCACCCGGTCGGAACTCGACGCCTTATATGCGAAGGTGTGGTTAAGCGCCTGCTTGCAGAAGTTATAGTTCACATTGCCCGCCGACTCCTTCAGGACCTGCATGAAGAGGCCCCACCGCAGGAGCGTGCGGGTCGACATGGTAATGGAAAGCTGCGCGACGTGCGTGTCGTCGCCATCCCCGGCAAAGAGCTTGCGGATGGCCTGCGCAAACGACGTCAGCTGCGCCACCTCTTCATCCGAAAGCTGCGGACACGCCTTCCTGAGCATCGCGAGCTCGGAGGACTCCGCCATGTAGTCCGCCTTGACCATGAAAAACCGGTCGGCGGCGGCTGCGTTCATGCGCAGGACCCCCTGATACAGGCCCGTCTCGTCGCCCGTGCCGTTCGAGTTGGCCGTGGCCACGAAGCGGAACAGCGGATGCGGCTTTACGACCTCCCCGCCGTTCTCCGCAATGCAGAGCGGCGAGCCATCGAGGATGGAGTTCATCCCGGCCATCGCATCGGGAGAGAGCAGGTCGACTTCATTCAAGAGGAAGATGCCGCCGTACTTCATGGCCTGCGTGAGCGGACCGTACTCGAACTTCATGTTGCCGTCGATGACGGCATGGTGCCCGACGAGCTCCGGGAACTCCAGTCGGTTGTGCCCCGTCGTCTCGTATACGGGAAAGTTAATGCGGCGTGCGAGCTGCTTCACGGCCGACGTCTTGCCGCATCCGGTCGGACCGAAGACGAAGAGCGGGTCCTTGACATGAGCGAACCAGAACGCAATGGCCCCGGCCCACTCGGGCATGACATATCTGATGTCCTCGTCCGGAACATAGGGGTTCGGCTCCATGAAGCCTACCACGGGACGCCCGCTCTTGCGGCCCCCGAAAACCTCACCAGCATCAAACACCGTCGTCTTGTTGTTTATCGCAGCCATTGTCCGGTCTCCTTTTTCTAGTTCCAAGTCTGGTTTTTATCTTCTTCGTATTGCTCCACCATCGCGGAGATGATGCTCATGCACGCCGCCATAGCCTTTTCCCTCAAGTCCCCGTCGAGGTCCTCATCCGTCAGCAGGAAGTCGTCCTCCGAAAGGGAGGCTTTCGCCTCTTCAAATCCCGTCTGCATAAAGCCAATGACGGAATGCATGACTGCCGCCACGAACGTGATCCGTTCCCGGAGCAGAAAGGGTGCCTTCCTGTCCTCGGGCATACCTATCATCACGATATTCGACCCTTGCGTAGGAACCGTGGAATTGGGGTTCAGATTGTCGATGATACTCGTGAGCGAAAAGACATACGCATCATCCCGGGGTATGCGCCCCTCTTCGCAGGCTTCGTTGAGGCTCGACAGGGCGTTTACCAAGACACGCTCGAAGTACTTCAATTCCTTATCCATCTCTGATTCTCCTTCATAATATGCGCCCCCCGGAGGGGGCACGGTTTCAATACTCTACACCAAGCACGTCAAGCACAAGGCCCTGCATCCCGTCCGGCACGCTATAATAAGCCTTTTCAGTAAACCAGTCCTGATACCAGAACAGGACCTCATCCACCTCGCCGTGTCCCTCGCAGTCGGCATAGCGTATCTCCACGCCATAGGCGGGGCCGCCCGTCGCCAAGGTATACGTCTTGATGACGGTCTTCTCGACAGAGAGGACGCGCTCGATGATGTCATCCCGCATCTTTTCCTGCGCGTCCCTTGCAACGTCGTCGAGGCATTCCTCCATGTCCTCCGCGTCCGGCATGGCCATAAGTCCATCCTTCACCGCGCAGTCCACGATATCCTTCGCCTCATCTTCATCATCGGGGTTCCATGTGAGCGGTCCGAAAGTCATGTTGAAGAGCTCTTCGGCCTTCATCTCAAGTTCATGTTCTTCCTGCATCTTGTTTCTCCTTTATATGTTAAAGATATAAACTAGTCAACTATATTATATTCCACAAACTTACATTTTCGGCAAGGTTATGGAACTCGAGCTTCTTTCGCTTCACGGGGAGCCTGAGACTTGGGTCATCGGGAGACACGCGCAATTCCAGTCGATCCACCCATTTGCCGTCCGTAACTGTAATCGCGCTCATATCCAAGGCGAGGTCCGACAGGTAATAGTCCATCTTCTTCGATATAAAGAGGGACTTAGTGACCGAGCAAATGGCCTCGGCGAGAAATGATTTCCCCACGTACTCCCTTTGCCCACACAGATTGATGATATTGATATCCTTATCGGTGTAGAACGCTTCGAAGATGATGGTCTTCTCCGCAATATCCGCGACGAGGTTTTGGATACGACTTATCTGGAGATAGAAGCGGACGTCCTGCCGCACCTCGAATATATCATTCGCACCCCCGGGGCCTTGGACTTCGTGAACAATGGGAGCGTCGGGGTCGTCGCCCTGCACGGTGAGCGTGAGGTCTACCGCAGTCATGAGTCTTGCACGCGCTGATGCCATCATGTATACCCTCCTTAGATAATATCAAACAATGACGGTGTGTTAGGTATAAAGGCCCGTATTCTCGGGGCCATATTCAAGTTCATCGAGACGGCGATGGCTCCATTGTAGCCGTCGTCATACGACCTGATATAGAACTCGTCCGCGCCGGAGTCTTTGACCACGGGCTCCGTGAAATCCAGCAGACCGCACGGCTCGCCGCCGAGGAGCCGTACCTTGACGGGCTTGTCCACATCCAAAGACCCCGACTGGCCGCTCAAATAAACGCGACCATACGTATTGACGACACAGAGAGACCGGACAATATCCTCCACATACAATATATACAGAAGCCACAAGGCGTGGAAGAAGCAATGGTGTTTAAGAAACACGGTGCACACGCCCGTGTTTCTTACCGTTCCGAACACGGCGATAACCGACTTGGGATACTCCGTCCCGTAAGAGCACGCCGACAGCAGCAACTCAGGTCTGAAACCTTCGACATACACGTCTTTAACATATTCGTGTATGCGGGTATTGGATGCGTAAGGCTCCGCATACCAGTCCGAATTGCCCAACCCATAAGAAGGCGGTTCGTAGAAACCGTGCGACATCATCCTTTGCCACCATTCCCTGACGGTTATCGTCACCTCGGCGGGCTGGACACGGGACAGGAAATACCTGCCGGCGGACATGTTCGCCATGTGCGTGGCCTTAGTGCCGAACATCGTCATGTCCTTCATACACGCCCGCATGTATACCTCAATCGCATCAATGTTATTCGCCATACCGTTTTCCTTTATAAAAGATCCCACATCGTGCAGCGTACGGTGTCGACGGACATCGTACGGCCATCAACAGCAAAGCTCAGGAAAAAGACGTCTTCACCGTCGGCAATGTCGCCACGGCATAAGCTAAAGTGCAGCGCCTCCCCCGTGGTCGGCATCAAGACCTTTCTATCACTCCGGTCCGCATCCATCAGCTGACACATTCCAACCCACTGTTCAGGATTGGTGGGGGAACGCCATACCAAATTCGTATCGGACATGAACAGCGGCTTCCCCGATTTATTATCGCACGCCAAGTCGCGCCAGCCGAGGCCGAAGCCTTGCGGCAATACGCCCGCCCGTCTGAAACATTCGACAAGGAGCTGGACATGGACGAGCGCGCTTGCCGTCACCTTGAAGACGAGCCGCTCCTTGCCCTCATATTCGAACAGATAGGCGAGCTCCGTATACCGTTTGCGGCGCGTCATGCCTATACGCGGGCAAGATGGAGGACGAATCAAACAGCGTCTTCCTGATATATTCTCTAATGCTTCTCATCTTCACCTCACAGCAATGTCCAAAGGTCCGCCTCCCTTTGCCGCACGGCAGCATGGAGCGGGACGGTAAAGGCCATTTCCGCAATCACCGAACCGGGGCGAGGCTTCGTGCCGGGACTGCACCGGGGCACCCAGACGGACAGCGGCAACGAGACATCCTCATAGTTGGGATGCGCACGTATGGCGGACGACTTCATCTCGGTAACCCCGGTGCGTGACACGGGGTCGCCCCCATCCCGTCCATGCCACAGGACACCATACCCGGTATCCCTGTCGTCGACGAAATAGAACGTATCGGACACGCACACGGTCGCGTCGAGCAACAGCCCGTCCCCGTGCTTCATCGTATGCAGCAGGTAGACCTGCGGGTCGAACGGCATGAACCCGACGCGACCCATCATATTCAGACACCACAGCGCGCCAAGCAGCGCCTCGGGGTTTCTGCGGAAAATGAACCGCACCTCACGCTTCCCGCCGCCCATCTCCATGATCTCCATGACGTCAAACGAGCTGTGCGGTCCACATGAAAAGTATCGCCTCCATCCATCGCCGGTCTTATGGTTCCTCACGCCCCATGTACAATCACGTGGCAGCGAAATACCCAACTCACATGAGCCATCGCCGAACGGACGACGGACGACATCGAAGAACCATGCGGCAAGACCCGGTACGAAAAGGTTGTTGACCTCGCAAAACGCCGCCGGGTCCCCCGTCGTCCAGTCGGATGGTATGCACCCGAACCCTACGGCGTGCGTATGCTCATGGATAGTCTGGAGCGCCGTAACCACATTGAAACTGTTAGCCATATCTACTCTCCCTACACGTTATGAGCCTGCATGTGCTCGAACGCGAAGTCGGGCTTCGTGGGGTCGACGAAGTACGCCCGCCACTCCGGATACGGCAAGGGCTCGACGGAAGGCAACGGAAGCCAACGAGTACGCCATCCGTATCGACGACTGAGTGTGTTCGCCCGGTCGGACACAAGCATGTCCTCCAGCAGATACGGCATCTCATCGGGCAAAGTCAGATAGCATGACACGGCAATGGAATCGTCCCTTATCGTTCAGGCCCGCGCTCCCTGCCGGAACGCGGGACCTTTCACAGGCTCGCGGCATCACGGTATCGGGGCATGTGCCCCCTTACTTCTCGGGCACGAGAAAGCCGAAAGGCATACCCGGCATGAGAGGCCACGCCTCGGTATCCGTGTCGAGAAACGTCCAGAACCTGTCCGCCACGAAATATGTCCGGAACTTGAAGCCGAAATACTCCATGAAGCCGCGAAGGTGCTTGCCGAGTTCCTTCGAACCGTCCGAAAGATACGTGGACTTCGTGGTCATCGGCCATGCGTCGGGCTGCACATAGAACACGTTCGGATGCATCGCCATCGCACCGGGAACAAGCAATGTTGGCATCAGGTGGGGCGCAAGACGCGACCCCTTCTTCAACTTCAGGCCATGCCGTATTCCGGAGTCAAAAGCGATGCAGCCCCCGAACGGCACGGACTCCTGCGACAGGGGAGCGGACTCGCAGGATACCCGCCGCCACGCGACGAGCCTGTCCTGATACCGTACCATGCAAACGCTCGTATCCCGGCAAAAGCCTGCACCGGACGGGAAACCGAAGTCGAGCTTCTCCACCGTAAACCCATGATACGGCAACATCACGGCACACTTCCCGAATGCTCGCGCCGCATTCGTTGCAGCGGTCGACGGCATTATCATACTGTCTCCTTTGTTTCGTAAGATACATGGTGTATGTTTGTATCCGATACTCTCAGACACGACAAAAGGCAAGCCTCGGCTTCACGAAGACGACGGCACGCCCAAAGCCTGTCGGCATGACGCCATAAACGGTCGGCAATGTTCATGGGTTTTCTCCTGTATGTTGGTATAGTTTGTGCATTGGATGCGCGTTGTCATGGTGTGGGGTGGGTGAAGGGTGAACTTCGTGGGATGGCGCCAGCCGAGAACCCGAGCATGACTGCATGGTGTGTGCCAGCAGCTTGCCCGAGCATGACTGCATGG
>ERZ824480.389-NODE-389-length-60598-cov-6.743703_pt1 | contig 60598 bp, 50 predicted proteins | sample MGYA00519861_ERZ824480 | MGnify/ENA primary metagenome ERZ824480 (study PRJEB31778, sample SAMEA3449152) | human gut metagenome | biome: human gut; feature: human-associated habitat; material: faeces | place: United Kingdom | collected 2010/2012 ... | reverse complement strand
TATATATCATCTTGGAGGTCTTGTATAGACTTTACACAAAATTTGGGATAGTCTCTTATAAGTCAATCTAAATATATTTTCATGTTTTCAAATGCATTTACTGTATCCGTATCATATTGGTTAAACTCTTCAGAGAAGGTTTTAAGACTCCCTGTCGGATTTACCGCCGAATTTGTCAGTTTTACGTAATTGTCATAAAATGTTTTAATTACAGAATATGCTTCTTCATATTTTTTCGGCGGATTTTTTAAAGCCTTCATTAAATTCGCAACATTATTTTGATTATCACGAATTTCAGAAATGCTTTTGTTTAGCTCGTCATCCGCAAACAGATTTCCCAATGCATCATTAAAGTCACCAACGAACCTTCCGTTCTGCATTGTATATTTATCGGTTTTATCATCTCTTTTTTCATAAATGGCATTGCTCCAAACACTTTTGACAAGATTGCCGACATCTTCAGCCTTTGCGGCACCGTCAATCATTGTCTGCGCCGCCTTGGTCATGTTGGCGCTATACTCAGCAAGTGCAGCCTGTTTTACAAAATTGACCCCAATAGCGTATACAACAAGCAACACAATAGCTATAACCGAAATAACCATAATTTTACGTTTTTTCTTGTTTTCTTTCACTCCCGAAATTGATGCCGGGCAACCGCACACAGGGCACGACGCAAGATTATTTTCAAATTCATTGCCGCAGTCCTCACACTTAATTTTATTCTGTGCATCTGCGCTTTGTCCCATACCGGTATAACCGCAATTTGGGCAAACCGTTGCCTTATCGCTTACGGGATTTTTACAATTCGGACAACTGATCAGTGCCATTTTCACTCCCCCTTATTATCTTTTGTAATATCCGTTTTGCTGACATATTTCGTGAATAGTTTCAGCAAATATTGAGCGGGACTTTTTGTCAGTATCATTATTAAAATTCTTTTTGTCTAAATATAAATCCCGCACCTCATTCCATAAATAAGGATCGCTTTTGCAAAACTCAATTTTACTCGGAAGGTCATAAAAACCCTTTGGCTGTTCTTCCCAAGAATATGAGTTTTGCTTTTTATTAAATCTTATGTACTCCTGCCTGTTTTTTCCACAATTATTTACTATTGCAAAATCACAGCTGTGAAGGATTCTGAAATTATCTCTGTCTTTTACCTTAATAGTGAACACTCGTGTGCTATCCTCGCAATGATCATATCTATACCTATAAACATATTTATCAAAAGCCTTCATAAGAATATGCTTTATTTCTTTCGGTGTAAAGTTTACGTCATCATCATTTACTTCAATATTTACATCAAAATCAAAGCCAATGTTGCTTTTGAAATCACACGTTATCATATTTCTTTTTGCACTTCCGATAAAATCAAACCTGAAAGTAAAGTTGTCCCTAATCTCATTCTGAACATGCTTAATCAATTCAATAATATCGTTCTTGATTGGCAGGGCTATTTCTTTCGGTACGTACTCATAGTCATGCATAATTATCCTCCTTTTCACCCAAGCCGCCCATTCGGATTTCATTTCCAAATCATTATAGTATATACTAATTATAATCCAAAGTCAAGCATTTTTCAATGTTTTTTAAAACATTGAAGTTTTGGGAATAATAAATCTTTGTTTCCTTTTATATTTTTATTGATTTTATTCCCGAAATGTGATATACTATACACAACAACCCGAAAGAGGTATGATTATGGAATATATTAAGGTTTCACAAGCAGCAGAAAAGTGGGGACTCTCACCGCGCAGAGTCAGACTTTTATGCGCTCAAAACAGAATAGACGGCGTTGTTCAAAAGGGCAAATTATATATGATTCCCGAAAATGCACCAAAGCCCATTGACGCAAGAACGCTCAAAGGAATAAAAATGTCAAAGGAGCTATCTCCCCTGCTGCTGAAAATCGACGCATTAAAAGCAGAGCTTGACAAAAAGCGTCCGCTTACGCAAGGCGAGGCGGAAAGACTGCGTAACGAATTTATGGTGGACTTTACCTATAATTCAAACGCAATCGAGGGTAACACTCTTACATTAAAAGAAACGGCGTTGGTTTTGGAAGGTATGACAATCGACCAAAAGCCGCTGAAGGATCACCTTGAGGCAGTCGGTCACAGAGACGCATTTTTGTATATCGAGGATATTGCAAAAGATACGAAAATCAGCGAAACGGTTATAAAAAATATTCATTCGCTTGTACTGATGAACAGACCTGAGGATAAAGGCATGTTCCGCAAAATCCCCGTAACCATTATGGGTGCATATACCGAGCCTGTTCAGCCATATATGATTGAGCCGAAAATGACAGAGCTACTTGCCGAAAACGAAAAACGCAAAAAGAAAATGCACCCTATAGAAAGAATCGCACGGTTCCACCTTGAATTTGAAGGCATTCACCCCTTTATCGACGGTAACGGCAGAACGGGAAGGTTACTGCTTAACCTTGACCTTATCCAAAACGGCTATCCGGCAATCAACGTGAAGTTTGCCGACAGAAAAACATATTACGCCGCATTTGATGAGTTTTACAAAAATAACAATGCCGAACCTATGATAGAACTCGTAGCAAAGTATGTAATCGAGCGAATGAAACAGTATTTGGAAATATTGAAATAATCCGATAATACACAAGCCAAGCAGTTACAAAACGAAACTGCTTGGCTGTTTTCATACTTATCATTTGATGTCGCTATTTCGGTTAAAATATTGACTTATCAACGTTTTTGTAGTATAATATAATTGTATTATTGCAAACAATTATGGCGTTTGAAAGGATGAAATAAATGGCGGTTACTTACACAAAATTATGGCATATTCTGATTGACAGAGATATGAAAAAGAAAGACCTGCAAGCAGCTGCAGGTCTGACAAATCATGTTATGTTGAAACTCCGAAACAATCAGAATATTACGACCGAAACAATCGGCAAGATTTGCAAAGCACTTAACTGTCAGGCAGATGATATTATGGAATTTGTAGAAGAATAAATACAGAGGTAATTAATAAAATGGACAGACATACACTGGAACAAAGAAGAAAGAATATGCAAGCTGTAAAAAACAAAGACAGCCAAATAGAATTACTCCTCAGAAAAGAGCTTTGGAAACGTGGACTGCGATATCAAAAAAACCGAACAGATATTTTCGGGAAGCCCGATATAGTATTTAAGGGTAAAAAGGTAGCCGTATTTTGCGACAGCGAATTTTGGCACGGTTATAATTGGGAGGAAAGAAAAAAGGACTTTAAATCCCATCAAGAATTCTGGATACCTAAAATTGAGAGAAATATGGAAAGAGATATCGAGGTAACCAATATACTTGAATCCGAAGGATGGACGGTGCTTCGATTTTGGGGCAAAGAAATAAAAAAGGAAACTGAAAAATGTGCAAATATAATAGAAAAGGCGGTACAGTCAAAATGAAAACTTATAAGTCCATTGACCTGTTTGCCGGAATTGGCGGAATCAGATTAGGATTTGAAAAAGCGTTCGGCAAACAAATAGAAACCGTATTTGTAAGTGAATGGGATGAATATGCTCAAAAAACTTACAGAGCAAATTTTAAGGACGATTTTGACATAGCCGGAGATATCACCAAGATAGATGAATCAGATGTGCCTGATTTTGACATATGCCTTGCCGGATTTCCGTGTCAAGCATTCAGCATGGCGGGCAAAAGACAGGGATTTAATGATGACTATAAAGGATTATGCAGAGGAACACTGTTCTTGGATGTGGCAAGAATTTGTGAGGAACACAAACCGGATGTTATCTTCTGCGAGAATGTAAAAGGGCTCGTAATTCACGACAGAGGAAGAACATTACAAATTATAAAAAAAACATTTGAAGACCTTGGCTACAAGGTGTTTACCAATAAAGACAAAACTCTTAACAGCAAAGATTTCGGTGTACCTCAAAACAGAGAAAGAATTTATATTGTGGCATTTCGAAACGGTATTGCACCGGAGAAGTTTGACTTCCCGCAGAAAACGGATGATACAAAGAGAATATCAGATATTATAGAGGAGAAACCTGTATCCCCTAAATATTATCTTAGTGATGTATACCTTGAAACTTTAAGACAGCATAAAGCGCGACACGAAGCTAAAGGTAACGGATTCGGATATGAAATAAGATCTTGGAACGATGTTGCCGGTGCAATAGTATGTGGCGGAATGGGTAGAGAAAGAAATCTGATAATTGATAAAAGACAGAAAAATTTAACTCCTGTTACACATATAAAAGGAGAAATCAATAGAGAAGGTGTCAGAAAGATGACTCCTCGTGAATGGGCAAGATTGCAGGGATTTCCCGATACATTCAAACTTGAACTTGCAGATACACACTTGTACAAGCAGCTTGGCAACAGTGTAACGGTTCCCGTAATAGAAGCTATTGCATTGAAGATTAAGGAGGTGCTGGATAATGGCAAATAAAGGTGAATGGAGCGAACCGTATGCGTCAATAAAGATTTTAGGAGATGGAAAATTATATATCGCTGATGAGAACGGGAACAGAAATCCCGGTGAATGGATGACTATCCTTGAATTAATAAGGCATGAAACACGAGAAAGAATAGTTTCATATAAATATCAAGAAAACAATATAGATATAGATATCTTCGTAAACGGCATGCTTATATTGTCAGTACCTGCTGTCGAGTTTTTGCATATGGCGGAACAGCTTGCGCATGAAATTCAAAGCGGACGAGGAAGTTCGTTTAATGTATCGAATACAATTACGGATTTTCTGCACAGAATAGAGATGCAACATATTAAGGCAGCGAGTGTTAATAAGAGTGATGCTTTCTTCACGATACGAGATCCACGAGCCGGTATCGTAAGAGAGCATATCGGCTTTTCTATTAAATCAGAGTTTGGTGAAAATCCAACCTTGTTTAATACTGCAAAAGCGTCCGGATTCATATATGAAGTAAGTAATATGGATGACATGCTGATGAATCAAATTAATTCTATGGTTGATGCGAAGGGGCATGCAGCTGTTTTGGATAGGTGTGACGAACTTATCAGAAACGGATGTGAATTAATATTTGCCGGTTTGCCTATAGCATACAGAGCTCGTTGTAAGGCTTTTGAAGAGAATTTAGATTTAATTGACCCAAGATTGGTTAATGTATTGGAAAAATTGTTGTGGAATCACTTTTTTGAACATGAAACACAAGTTAATTTGTCACCATTAATGGAACGGATTATTGTTGAAAATCCATGTAATATTACTCGGCCGGAAGTAAAATACCCACATATGATTAAGTCGTTTATTTATGCAGCTTATTGTGGAATGACGGCTTCGACATTGTGGGACGGAAAAGCTCAAGTTAACGGAGGATTTATTAAAGTAAATGCAGATGGAGAAGTTTTAGCTCACTATGCATTAGAATCAGATGCCTTTAAATCGTATCTATATAATAACTGTTATCTGGAGTTCCCTGCCACCGATGAAGGCCATGGATTTTACGCTAATGTGTATAAAGAAGATGATAAGTATTATTTTCGTTTGAACTTTCAAATTAGGTACAGATGATGAAAGTAGGAAGTCTGTTTGCAGGCATAGGTGGAATCGAACTCGGATTTGAACAGTCAGGATTTAAAACTATATGGGCAAACGAAATAGATAAAGGTGCATGTACTACATATAGATATAATTTTTCTGATGTAAAATTGTTTGAAGAAGATATTCGCAAATTAGATGTATTAAAGCTTAAATATGTTGATGTGTTAACAGCAGGTTTTCCTTGTCAGCCGTTCTCGGTTTGTGGAAACAAAAAAGGGTTTGCTGATGAGCGCGGTAATTTATTTTTTGAGATAATGCGTATCGTTGATGGAATACATCCTCCAATTATCTTTTTGGAGAATGTTGCTAATCTGACAGATCATGATAATGGAAGAACATTTAATACTATTCATAATGAATTGATTAGCAGAGATTATTTTATAAGATATTTGGTGGCCGATGCATGTGATTACGGAATGCCACAACACAGAACCAGGACATATATTGTCGCGTTTACATCACAAGATATGTGTGATAGATTCAATTTTCCTGAAAAGTGTGAACTTAAAGAGCAAATATTCGATATCATAGATAAATCAAAAAAATCTGATGAAAGATATTATCTAAGACATGGTACATATCAATACGAAAAAATGCTTTCTGCCATAAAAGACGAAAATCAAATATACAGATTTTCGGATTACGGAATACAGGCAAGTAAGAATGGAATTTCTTTTACACTAAAAGCGAATATGGGAACATGGAGAGACAGAATTCCTATCATAAAGGACGATTATGGCATAAGAAAAATAACGCCGTATGAGGCATTAGCTTTGCTGGGATTCCCGAAAGAATTTCGTTTCCCAGATATCCCACTCAATAGTGCATATAAACAGTGCGGTAATAGTGTCGTTGTTCCGGTTATAAGAAGAATTGCAGAAGAAATAAAAACCGTGATGCTAGATTAAAAAATTATCCTGTGGGTAATAACAAAAAATCTTTTGATTTTGAAAGAAAAAGATTAAAAAACAGTATAAGAATTATGAGGAACAATATATGATTAAAATGAATCTAGACCATTGGAATATTGAAGATAAACATAGAATAGGTGGAATTTTATTCGCACAAACTTTTATAGAAAGTGTATTTATGTATTCATTTGATTCTTATAAAGCTCCAGCTTTAAATGCTCATTATTTGTGTTATGATTTGTTGAATACAATTCATCTAACCGAAACAAAAGTAATGAACAAGGGCAACTTATTGCCATTATATGAAGAATTAAACTATACTTTAGAAAATGACATTTCAATGAAGGGATTTTTCATTGATAAAGATATTTTCTATACGTTCAAGGATAAAAATGGAGATTTTTATTCATTGAATTGCTTTGAGAACATCACAAGCAAAAAAATAAAAGATTCGATTTCTTTTTTAAAAACAACATTTGAATCTGATATGAATTACATGAATACTTTGTATATAATGCTAATTAAAAATATTGATTCAGCTGTTTATACATATGAAGTACTATCGAACATTGTGAAATTGTCCAGAAGCATAGTCACAGAACTGATTAATTCGGGATATAGCAAAGCATACTTATACACAGTGGCTAATAATCATTTTTTTGATAATTCTAACCAAATAGATGATGGCATAAGTCATGTGCAAAAATTCTTCGAATTCATAAATTTAAAGGCCAAGAATTATAAGGTTATGCTAGGAATAAATATTAAATCCTATGAGTTTTTCGGAAAATATATAAAAGGCGATTTTAGAAAGCCCAAGGAACAAGAAAAAAAGATATTTAACATTCAAAAGGGTTGTTTATGCGAGTTAGATGATGTGGAAGCATTAGATCCATATTCTGCGCAAGAAAACGCAATGCTAATTTTAAATCCAATAATATCGATACATAAATTAGCTAAACATTCGTACAGATATTCATTTTCTAAAAAAGCCCGTGTTATAGATAAACAAACAGGGGTTCAGCAAATGATGAATAAGCGCATTAGTCCGATGAATGTAAATACCGATGCTAATAATGAGTCTGCACTTTCTAATTTAACATCAGTAATAACGAACTATAATAAAATTCCATATTCATTTTTTAAAATGGTTGAATTACATACATGTGCTTTAAGCAATCAGGAAAAAAGCAATCAATTATTAAATCTTTGGACAATAATTGAGCTATTTGTAGAAACAGACATTAACGACAGTGATAAAATAAATCAAATATGCAATATATTATCAACAGTTATGTGTTCTGATTATATAAATCGAAAATTAATAATTCTTTATAATGAGATTAAACAATGTTGTCCAGAAGTACATAGCCAATATTTAGATGAATTAGATGTTGGTGCCACCGCATATGAAAAATTTTTAGCATTGCTTTCATTAAGGGAATATAATAGTGTTTTTGATGAAACGATTGAAAAACTTGCTAATTATCCACTTCCTAAATACAGAATGATGTATTTTCATGATGAAATCTTTGTAGATTCATTAGGGATATTGCAGTGTATTGAAAGTCATGCAAACAGATTAAGATGGCATATAATGAGAATTTATCGTAATCGTAACATGGTAGTACACGATGGCAATTATATGCCATATATAAATACCATTATCGAAAACTTGCACTTTTATGTCGATACAATTTTTGATAAATTAATTCATTATTATAAGAATGGTATTTTTTCAACTTCGGACATTTTAACTCATATGAAGAATATTGAATATAGATATCAAAAAACACTTGGAAGAGGTAAAAAAAAGAATACTTCTATTGCTTTGACGAAAGAAAACTATTTAGATATGATTTTAGGACATTCATATTATACTGAAAATATATGTGAATAATAAAGTTATGCAAAACGTTATAAAGTCTATTTTGTAATGATAATGTAGGAGAATTGTAATGATTGAATTTATATGTTACCCAAAATGCACAACTTGTCAGAAAGCAAAGAAATGGCTTGATGACAACGACATTGAATACAAACTACGTGACATAAAAGAGGACAACCCTACCTTCGAGGAATTGAGCAAATGGTACAAAATGAGTGGTCTGCCGTTAAAGAAATTCTTTAACACATCCGGACTTTTATATAAATCAATGGGACTAAAGGACAAGCTATCTGCTATGTCAGAAGAAGAACAGTTAAGGTTACTTGCAACAGACGGAATGTTAGTCAAGCGTCCGCTCTTAATCGGCAAAGATTTTGTTTTGGTTGGATTTAAGGAAAAGGAATGGAGTGAAAAATTATGAGAAAGAATTTTGGTGCGCAAGCGTACCTTTACCCTATGCCTGTGCTTATCATTGGTTCGTATGACGAAAACGGAAAACCTGATGCAATGAATGCGGCATGGGGCGGTATCAGCGAAGAAAAAGAAATTTCAATTTGCATAAGCGCAGGACATAAAACAACGAAAAATATCATTGCAAGAGGTGCATTTACGGTGAGCATCGCAGATGCGAAAAATGTTGTTGCCTGCGATTATGTCGGCATTGTTTCAGGCAATAAAGAGCCGGACAAAATAAAAAAAACAGGCTGGCACGCCGCAAAGAGTGAATTTGTAGACGCTCCACTTTTTGATGAGCTGCCTATGGCGCTTGAATGTAAGCTTATCAGCTATGACGAAGAAACTTGCAGACTTGTCGGCGAAATTGTAAATGTTTGTGCTGACGAGAGAATTCTTGGTGAAGATGGCAAAATTGATTTGAACAAATTCTCCCCTATCACCTATGACCCGGTACATTATACTTATCGTAAAATTGGCGATGTGGTGGGTAAGGCATTTAGCGATGGGATGAAATTAAAATGTATATAAATAAAAGGGTGTCTTATATGAAAAAATAACTGGAAAAAACTATATTGCATACTTGGATACAAATCTTTTTTAAGTTCAATATAGATATAACAAGAGATGTTTCGAAAATAAACGAAAATGGATGCTCATAGATTTTGTTGTTAAACTAAAGATGCTTTCAGACAATTATACATTTGGGGTTGAAGTTAATCAAGATACCAACAAGTACCAGATAGTAAACTCTTTGTCATATTTTTGGAGCTTATTACAATTATGTTTTTAGGAGAATACAAAAACATTGTTCGAGAAGTATTTACTAAAAGTGAAATTGAGGAATGAAAAATCTTAAAAATTTATAAAATGCCGAAGGGGTGAAAACAGATGGGCATTAAATCATTAATGAATACCAAACAGGATATATTGCGTAGTAATTTGCAAATATTAATTGATCATCCGGTAACAAAAGGAGATCAATGTGAAAGTGCTTGGATCGAATTTTTTAGAGGATTTTTACCCAATAAATATGCCATAGACAAAGGCTTTATATTTGATTCTAAAGGAAATATAAGTGAACAAATTGATATAATAATTTACGACGCACTATATACACCGCTAGTGTTTTGTACAAATTCTGGCGAAAAAATTTGTTACAGCTGAGAGTGTTTATGCTGTATTTGAATCAAAACCAACAATTGATAAAACAAAGTTGGAATATGCTGACAAGAAAATAAAATCGGTAACATCACTATATAGAACAAGTCGAGAAATGATTTCTAGGGGCAGTACCGACGAGGAAAACACGCTTTTTGACAAAATGTCGGGTGAAGAAATTGCAAGCCTTGCAAGAAAATTTCACTTTACGGCTTATTATTCGTCCAAAACGCGCACTTTGCTCCTTATTTCAAATCAAAATCCGCAAAATACCGCGAATATAAAGAGTTTTTTAAGTGAGTTTGCAAAAAATATGTCAAACAAAACGGATACATATGTTCAGGCAGGGGCAAGCTTTAATTCCGATGACGAAAAAATCGCGGGAAATCTCATATCGCAGTCCGAAACTGCGCTTGAACATTCAAAATTTTACGAACCGTTCGCAAAAATAATACTGTATCAAAATATGCCTCCGTACAATCCACTTTCACGCGAAAAACTTTCACACATAGAAAAACGCCTTTTAAATTCAGCTGAAATTCTGAACGCGGAGAAGACAAAAACCTTTGCGTTTGAGCTGTTCGACTATTTTGAAAACGGCTATATTTCTCCGAGCGATATAAAAAATACGGTGTCGGATTTTATGTACAAACTTGCGTTTTCGAGCGCCGATTTTTAAAATTTTTTGTAAAAAACTTTAAAAGCATTGACATATGCGCACGCGAAATAATCAAAACCGAACCTTTGCCGGCGCTGAAAATCAAATTCAAAAACACCGTTCTTAACGCGGTACGCAGTATTGTGACAATAAAACAGACCGGCAACAAAAAGGTTGTTGAAAAGGCGAAAAAATACATAAACGAAAACTTCCGCGAGAATGTAACTCTTAAAGATGTTGCCGATTTTGTTTCTATGAATTCGTCATATTTCAGCGAGCTTTTCAAAAGCGAAACAGGCACAAATTTTATTGATTTTTTGACCGAAATAAGAATAAATACCGCAAAAGACCTTTTGGAAAACAGCGAGATAAAAGTAAAAGAAATAGGATACCTTATCGGCTACGAAAACAACACATATTTTAACCGCGTATTTAAAAAGCGCGTCGGCGTAACGCCGTCCGAATACGGGAGAATAAAATGAAAAGCGAAACCGTTAACAAAAAAATATGCCTCACCCCCGGTATGCCCGCTATCACTTTTGCATACGCAAAAAATATTGACAAACCGTCAAACCACCATCTGCACATAAACAAATTTTTTGAAATTTACATTTACATCGGCGGTGACGCGGACTACATAGCAGGCGACAAATATTTTTCCTTAAATCACGGCGATATAATTGTGATAAATCAGTACGAACCTCACAATGTCGTGCTGAAAAGCGAGGGGCTTTACGAAAGATTTTACATTCTCGTTCCCACCGAAAGCTTTGATAATTTTTCGTATAACCCTTTTAAAAACATAAACGGAAAGCTTATTTCACTCCCCGAAAAAAGGCGGAAAAAGGCGATTGACATACTGTATGAAATCAAAAATTCGTTTGTAAAAGAACCTGGCGGAAGGACTTCTTTCAAGGCATGCGGGCTTATTTTGGAATTTCTTGCGGAAATAAGCGGAGAATATCCCGACTGTGCAAGCTTTGAAAGAAACACACCGTCCCGTCTACCCAAATATATTGCGGATATTTTGGTTTACATAAACAAAAACATCTCGGCGATAAAATCGGCGGACGAGATAGCGAAAAAATTCGGGCTTTCAATGCCGTATCTTTCCATAACTTTTAAAAACGCAATAGGAACTCCGCTTAAATCATATATTCAGGCAAAAAAAATTTCCTACGCAAAAGAACTTTTGGACAAAGATTTCAGCGTCACCGAGGCGTGCTACGAAAGCGGTTTTAACGATTGCTCTTATTTTATAAAAGTATTTAAACATCACATAGGAACAACGCCGTTTAAATATAAAAATTTAGATGAAAAAATTAGGAATATCTTGCGTTGAACGGCATATTTAACCGGAAAAGCTTTGATGTTTTATGTAATTTGCCGCAGCATTTCCCGCCGCCTCGCCCGTCAAAGCGCAGGTTGGAATTACCCTCGCAACCTCCCAGCCGTCATACATCGGAGCGGAAATGATTCGTCCTGCACAGATAAGGTTTTCAAACTTTTCATTATACATACTCGAAAGCGGAATTTCATAAATGTACCCGATTTTATCGGGACGGAAATCAACGCATTTTCCGATGCTGTCGGAAAAAGTTTTATCTTTCTCGGCGCAAAAATCACTTTTGCCCTTTATATGCCTTATCGTGCGGAACTGAGGCATTGACGGAATGCTCATTATATCAAAAAAATAACGGTCTTTATGCTTTATTTTCTCAAGCATCCTCCTTTTTCCCTCAATTACAAACTCGGTTATCTCATCGGCGCTTGTGCCGTGAAAAAGCTTCATTCCGTTCGGATGACCGTTGCCGTTTATATCACTGCCGGAATTTTGCCATTCGCGGAATTTCCACATATTTTTACTGTTTACAAATTCTTTTGCGGACTCAACATCAAACCCGTGAACGATATACGACATATAGTTTTCGCCCTCAACACACGGCACACCTGCACGGTGCATAATGACCGCGTCACCGCTTGCGTCGACGACGGTTTTGGCAGAGTAAAATGCACGCCCGTCCGCATTTTCTAAGATTACTCCGCGGCATATTTTTCCGTCCATAACGGGATATGTAACGTATGTATCAAACAGAATTTTTACATTGCTACTTAATACATATTCGTCCAGCGCAAGCGCAAAAACGGTCGGTGAATAGCGTGTACAGTACCGCGGTCGGCGCGGAAAACTCAAATCGGTGCCTCCCCACTTTTTTTCAAGACTGTCAAACGAATATTTGACCGAAAGTTTTATAAGCTCCTCCGCAATTCCGCACACGACGCGGTTTCCGTTGCCGTCGCAGAGCGGTTCATACCACGAGATAAGCCCTGTCGTTGCAAGTCCTCCCAAATTAATCTGTTTTTCCGCAATAAGCGTTTTAAGCCCGTTCCGAGCCGACTTAACCGCCGCCGATATGCCTGCAATTCCTCCGCCGACAACAATTACGTCAAACTCAGCGCGCGCATTTATATTTTTTACGTCTTTATAATCGACATACATTTAATTCACCTCTTAAAAAACGCATACGGGACGGCCGACCGTCCCGTACAATAATTTTGTTTTATGCTTTCGGACCGAAAAACCTTGCAATTTTAAGCTTTTTTTCAGCCATAAATTTAACCTCTGTTCCCGACGGCAGAAAATACTGCTCGCCGACGCAGATGTTTGCGCATTCGCCGTCCGACTCTGCTTTTCCCTCTCCGTCAAGCACATACAAACCGCAGAAAATGTCCGACTTTTGCATAACAAATTCGCCGTCAGTTTCAAGCATAACGAGCGCAAAATACGGTGTGTCGTCATAGCTTATAAGACTTGTGACATTGCCGTTCTTTTTCGGAACAAGCCTGTATTTTTCTATTGTTTTTTCCAATCCAAAACCGTCATAATCAAAACAGTCCATCATTTTTTCAAAGCCTATGCCCTGATGGCACATTTCGTCGGCAATTTTAAATCCAGATACCGTTATGCGCTCGGTTCTTATGGTGTAATCCGTCGGCTCCTGAACTTCAAGCAAAAAGCACCCTGCGCCGATTGCGTGAGGCACTCCGCCTTTGATAAGATATGTTTCACCGCTTTTTACATTTATTTTGTTAAGGCAGTCAAGCATTTTTTCTATATCCTGGCGGTCGAAAACCTCCTGCCACATTTTTTTCGTCACGCCCTCTTTAAATCCGAGGTAGATGCAGGGATTATCCTCTTTTCTCCCGCCGAGAATGTGCCAGCTTTCGGTTTTTCCGTAATCGGAATTGAAATATTTTCTCGCCTTTTCCCTGTTTGGGTGTACCTGAATTGAAAGTCTTTCGGCAGAGTCGATAAGCTTTATCAGCACACCTGTATTTGCGCCGTATTTTTCAAAGTGCGCACTGCCGAGCGTTTGCGGATTTTGCTTTATAAAATCCGCAAAAAACTCATCGGTTTTGCATATGCGCGTCATACCCTCGTTTTTTATATTCTCTCTGCCGGCGTTTCTGCATTCTGTAACCGACATTATCCATTCTTCGGGAAAATGCCCGTCCATGCCTTTTTTGCCGTGAAGCTCGTCTATCAGCGCACCGCCGATGTAGGTTCGCCACGCTCTTTCATTTGTAAGCTTTATTATTCCCATTTTTTATTTCTCCGTATCAAACGAACGCATTGTTCCCGTAACCTTGTGGCGCTCGTCCAGACGTTTTAAGCCAAGTTCATTGTCGGGCAGAAAATCAATCCACATATAGTGCATATGCTTGCCCTCAAACACCTCAACTCCATGGTCTGCGCCGAGCGGAATGTGAAGTATAATATTGCCTGCCATATGAATATGCTCGCCGTTTATGATAACGTCCATATCGTTTTCGGGAAAACTGAAAAAGAATTGGTCAAGCATAGGGTGCGCATGCGGTTTTACAATATCGTGACCGTACGACTCAACAGAACCCATTGAAAAACGCGGAATTATTCTTTGCGGAACCATCATTCGGCTGATGGTTTTTTCGCTCTTGTTGGGGTCTACATACTGAATTGACTCGGTGTATTTCTGCACAATGGGGAATTTCGTGCCGTACTCCTTAATAAGCGAAGTGTCGCCGTCAGCAATATCCCACTGTATTTCAAGAATTGCTGTATCGGTATTTGCCGAAACCGAAACGCTTTCGTCGGGCGACGGTATAAACACGGTGCGCTCGCTGAAAGTGTAATTTTTGCCGTTGTTTTCAAAAACCGCCTCACCGCACATAAGAATTAAAATATGATAATATCCTTCGTTTGCCTTAAATTCTGTTTTTCCGCCCTTTAAAACCGTATGGTAAAAAGGACGCGTGCCTGCAATTTCTCCTTTGCAAAGCTCAATTTTGCCGTCTTTTTTAATTTTCAAATCAACCGTTTCCATTATAACTTCAGTATTCATTTTTATTCCTCCAAAATTTTAATCTCCGTTTACGGCGGTAACTCTGTCTACAACAAGCTGACGGAATTCCTCCGAAAGCATTGCAAAATATGCCGTAAATCCAGTTACTCTGACCACCAAATCGGGGTATTTAAACGGATTCTTGTGCGCCTCGAGAATTTTATTTTTGTCTATGATGTTTATATTCAAAAGCGTATTTCCCGTTGACAGAATGCTCTTTATCATACTGCACATTTTGTCAACGCCCTCTTTATCGTTTGCAGTCTGCGGATCGAGTTCAAGCTGAACGGGCGCCGTGTTGCCGTATCCCGGCTGAATTGAGGCAATGCCGTTGCACATAGCCGACACCGCACCGTCGCCGCGGAAACCGCCGTTGGGGTTTGCGCCGTGATTTATCGGTTCCTTTGCCTTTCTGCCGTTCGGCGTTGCGCCTACCGCTTTTCCCAAAAGAATGGTGTTCGACCACGAGAAAAAGCCGGGTATAAAGTTTATTCCCACGTGCTGACGGCACAAATCGCGGACAAGCTCGGTATAAAGCCTGCTTATTTTTACCGCCCACGTATCGCCGAGAGTGTTTCCTCCGCAGTAGCGCTCACTGTGATACATTAGCTGACGTATATATTCGCCGTCTTCATCTTCATAATTGTTTTTGATATGCGTATAAAGTTCATCATAGCTTATGCGTTTTTCGCGCTCAACTCTCTGCTCCAGCGCCGAAAAACTGTCTGCCGCAACCGCAATTCCGCTTCCGTCAACGCACATATTGTAAAAACACGCACCGCCGTCGGTGATGTTTACACCTTTTTCGATAAGTCCGTGCTGGAACAAATTCAAAATAAGTTCGGGCTGTGACTTTGTCTGATATTTCAAATGGTGCATTATGCCGTTTCCCGTTGCGTCCACGGCAATTTTAAGATGTTCTTTGAATATTTTGAAAAGCTCGTCTGTGCTTTTTTCGCCGTTTGACGTCATCATCTGCTCATATGACACCTCAAACACCTTTGCAAGGTTTATCTTAACGGTGTCGTTCATAGTATATTCCATACCAGGTATGCACATCCAGTGACACCCTGCCGCAACGCGTCTGCGCGCAAGTTTTTTTGTATATCCGCACTTCATAAATCCGTTTACAAGCGCGTTGTCCGAAGAATATCTCGGCCAGCCCTGCTTGTTTTTAAAGAGGTATTCAACCGATTTTCTGAAAAAATCCTCGTTGGTTTTGTCGTGCAGACGCACCGTTAGGTTGCACGCAATATTTATCTTGTCCGCCGCCGCAAGCGCAAGATAAGAAAGGTGCGTTGTCATATCGTTTCCGTCCTCGTCGGGACCGCCGAGCTGAAAATATCTGCTGTCCTGCAAAAACATACACGCAAGATAAAACACTGCCTCATCATCAGTTAAAATGCCGTTTTTAACGTCTTTTTCGTAAAACGGATCAAGCATAGACTCAAGCTGACCTCCGGCACTTCCGCGGTTATACGTGCGCGAAAGCATACTGAACCAGCATAGCCACTGAACCGCCTCGCGGAATGTTTCGGGCGCAGAGGACGCAACCTTGTAATTCACCTTTGCCATATTCTTTAAATTTTCTTTAAGGCATATGTTGTTCTCCTTTTCCGCCAACTCTTCTATTATTTTTGCCGCGCGGTTTATAAACGCAATTACCGACTCAACAACCGCAATTTCACTGTCGTAAAACTCATAGTGTGAACTGTCGTGAAGCGCTCTTTGTTCCTTTAATTTTGCCAAAATTCCGCCCCAGCCGAGGTTTAAGCCAATCTGCACATCGGGCGTGAAATGGTGGCAGTTGTCAATACCCGAAATGATGGAATATTTTTCAAATATTTTCTTTAAATCATCATACGGGTAGTCGGGATTCCACTTATATTGGGGCGGTCTTTGACGCTCCAGAAACAAAAATCCCTTTCCGACAAAAGCGTCCAACGGGTCGCAGTATATCGGGTGTTCCGAAAGCAGACGGCAGTAGTTTTCCGTCCACGCTTTATATCCGTATATCGAGCCGTTCGGGTGATTGGGTTTAAGCTTAAACTTATATTCGTCCTGTTCGATTAGTCCGTAATCGTCCTCGTCCGCGCCGCCGTTTTTCGCCTTTTCCTCCGTTTGCCTTATTTTTCTTTCGCGTAAAAGCGCTATTCTTTTGTCATATGTAAATTTTTCATCATCGGAAAACTGATTTATAAACTGTATCATAAAAAATCACCTACCCTATTTTTACGTTATATCCAGAAAGCGCGTTTTTAATTTCGTCAAGCCTGTTTTGCGAAAACGGCTTTGCGGACGCAAAATCGTTGTTTTTATCCATTGCCTTATATTTTGAACCGCCGAGCGGATTGAAATTCAAAAGTTCGTAATATCTCGCATTTTTAAGCGTTTTTACAAACTCTGCAATGTTTTTAAGGTTTTCCGCGCCGTCCGTAACGTCCGGGATTAACGGCGTTCTCACGATAATCGGAATACCGAGCTTATCCGCCTTTTTCGCGTTTTCAAAAATTATTTTATTGTCCGCGTCGGTATATTTTTTGTGCGTTTCGCCGTCAAAAAGCTTTATGTCAAACATAATTAAATCAAGCTTTGCAAGTGTTTTTTCAATTTTGTCAAAATCGTGACAAAGGTTTGTTTCGACGGCGGTTTTTATTTTTCTCAAACGGCATTTTGATATAATTTCATCAGCAAATTCCGTCTGGCAAAACACCTCACCGCCAGAGAGCGTAACACCGCCGTCCGACTGCTCGTAATACGGAATATCCTGCACAATTTGCGCCAAAACCTCGTCGGACGTCATCTTTTTTGCTGAAAATTTCAGCGCCTCGGCATAGCATTTATCGACGCACTCACCGCAGGACACGCATTTTGAATAATCAATTTTGTGAACGCCGTTTTCTGTAATGTGCGCACCTTGGGCGCAAACTTTGAAACACCGTCCGCACCCTATGCAGTTATTCTGATACAAAAGAACGTTGTTTTTAAACTCAATGGTTTCCGGGTTATGACACCAGGTGCAGTGCATATTACAGCCTTTAAAAAACACCGTCGTTCTTATTCCGTCACCGTCGTTTAACGAAAATCTTTGTATATCGGTAATATATCCTTCCATAAATCCACCTTACATTTCAGGGCATTTTCCGCCGTTTTCTATTTCAACCCAGCCTTCGCCGTTTTTCGCGCTTTCATACATTTTGTCGAGAACATAACGCGAAATTCTGCCGTCCTCCGCCGTAACCTTAAGTTTATCGCCCGTGCGCAGACAATATGCAAAATTGTCGCTTCCCTGACGCCACTCTCTTTTGTACGGATAAGGTGCGTTTTCCGTCCATTTTCCGTCCGTCCACCAATATGTATGACCGCCCTCGGGTCCGCCCATACACTGAATGTACGCGCCTTTTTCGCCGATAATTTCAAATTTTGTATACCAGGTCGGCGCAATAAGCGACGTTGTTGACGAAACGCGTGCAACACAGCCGTTGTTGTAAATCCACTCCGACATTCCCATATCTTCAGCCTCAATGTCGAACGTCTGAGTTTTTATAACAGCGCGAACCTTGTCGGGAACGCCGAGAACCGTTATAAGACGGTTTATTTCGTGAATGCCCTGATTGCTCAAAGCACCGCCGCCGTCCAAAGCCCAAGTTCCTCTCCAGCCGCCGTTTTCGTTGTAATATTCCTGTGTTCTGTGCACGTTGAGCACCATATTTGCCGACAGAATTTTGCCGAAATATCCGTTGTCAACCGCCAGTTTCAATTCGGTAAGAGGTCCGCGAAAATGCAGGTCAAAGTCTACTCCGAGCATAAGATTTTTTTCTTTTGCAAGCTTTATTGCCTCGTCGCACGCCTGATATGTTGCGTCCATAGGCTTTGTTGTCAAAACGTGTTTTCCGGCATTAAGACACTGTTTTGCAATCTCGCAGTGCGTGCCTGTGGGTGTTACGATATACATAACCTCAACCTCAGGATTTTCCAAAAATACGTTTATATCCGCGCTGTAAGGAACGCTAAACTGCTCGCCCACTTCTTTTGCCTTCTGCTCGTTGATATCGCATACACCGACAAGCTTTAAGCCATTAGTTTCGGAAATCTGCTTGCACCTTTCTTTTCCCATTCCCAAGCCGACAACCACAAATTTCACGGGATTGTCCGCATACGGGCGCTCAAAGCTTATTTTCGGAGAAAGAGCGGTTGCCATATCCGCAGGAGCGGCAGACGGCCACACCTTTTTAAGATAATCGTAGCATCGTTTTGTAACCTCCTCGCCCGAAAGACCGGTAGACGAGGGAACGTGTGTTTCTATCGAAACGGGCATATTTTTGCCTGTAACCGCCGCACCGGCAAGAACCCTGTCCCACGGAACCTTTTTGCAGTCGATTTCGGGAATGTCGCTGACACCGCGCGATTTAACGTGAATCATATTTGCATATTTCAATGCTTTTGTGAAGTAACCAACGCAGTCGCCCTTTGCCTCGGGCAAAAGCTCGAACATATTCGATACGTCCCACGCCATACCCCAGTCGGGATTGTTCAAAGCGTTAAGCACGCATATTACCTCGTCGGGTGTTGCACCGCAGTTTTCAAATCCTAAAATAAGACCTGCCTCTTTCGCCTTTTTCGCGAACGGGTCAAACATTTCCAAAACCTTTGCAAGCGCGTCGGGACGCATAGCAAGCTCACCGCACGCGGGGTCGTTTTGATTGTGCTGCCAGAAAAAGAACGAGCGCACAAGATTGCAGTCAAGAATTTCGGACGCTCTGATTATTCCGTCAAGCTTTTCCATTTCAGCCTTAACACCGTCAGCATCGGGAAGATGCACTTTGCATAAGGACGACTGAATAACTCCCGTTTTGAGTCCGAGACTGTCCAGCGTCGATTTAAGCTTTTTTAACTCCTCAACGCTCTGTTTTTCAATAGGTTTGCCGTTAATCATAGCGCGGAAGTCAACATATTTCATTCCCCATGCTGCAACTTTCGGCAATACTTCATATACGTCCTGATAAAACTCGTCGGTAAACAGTGATAAATACATCATTAAAGCCTCCTGTTATTGGTTTGATAATGTAATTTTATCACATAAAAACAAACAATAATATCATATATTTATGCAAAAATAGTACTTTTTTAATGTAAATATGAGAAAATGCAGCAATAAAATTATAGAACATTTGCCAATAATCGCAGCAAATAAAATCTGCCGCCGTTTCAAATGGCAAAATAACAGACGAAAGAGCGTATAATCTTGCAAAAATGGTGAATACATCCTTTTATGAATTTTTGGAAATTTAATTTTAATTCATAATAATCGGTTTTGTCGAGAAGAAATCAAATAGAATTGTATATTTGAATTTTGATGAACTTAGTATGTAATATAAGTGAGATTCAAAATCCGACTTATCCGCTTTTTCCCGGCAAATCCCGTCTCCGGGCCGGAATTATTCCATATCCAATCGAAATATGCTCCACTACCTCACTATGCGGGCAGCGCGGAGATAAGATGTAACAGGATATTTTTTGCTTGTGATGAGCCGCCTTGTCAAATCAAATTCACAAAGAAACACTAACACAAACTTACGACCAGAAACCACTGAAAGACCACCTCGAAGCAGTTGGTCACAGAGACGCATTTTTGTATATCGAGGATATTGCAAAGGACACAAAAATCAGCGAGACGGTGATTAAAAACATTCACTCACTTGTGCTGATGAACAGACCGGAGGATAAAGGCGTGTTCCGCAAAAATCCCGTAACCATTATGGGTGCATATACCGAGCCTGTTCAGCCATATATGATTGAGCCGAAAATGACAGAGCTACTTGCCGAAAACGAAAAACGCAAAAAGAAAATGCACCCTATAGAAAGAATTGCACGGTTTCATCTTGAATTCGAGGGCATTCACCCCTTTATCGACGGTAACGGCAAAACGGGAAGATTGCTTTTGAACCTTGACCTTATCCAAAACGGCTATCCGGCAATCAATGTGAAATTTGCCGACATAAAAGCATATTACGCAGCATTTGATGAGTTTTATAGCCGAACCTATGATTGAACTTGTGGCAAAGTATGTGATCGAACGGATAAAACAGTATTTGGAAATATTGAAATAAATGAGTTTTTATTGTGAATGTAAGCCCACGTTGCCTATTTAATAGTGATTTTTCATCATTTTTATATAAAGATATTGATTCTGTTTTTGGAACACTGTGCAATAACTATCACGGTGACGCCTTACTACAAGAGAGTCGTGGAAATCAGAAAATTGTACCGATTTTGGTTGCTACAAATTTTCCAAGCAATTCTACGGATATTCGCATGTCAGTTTACGACGACAGGGTTGTTAATCCTCTCGTTACCGGAAAAAACGGCATACTTGATTTAATAACAAAAGTAATATACAGATTTCCAAATGAGTCACCTGTAAATAGTAACTGGGTTATTAGCCCTTATGCACCTACACCAACAATAATTGAGGCTGATAAAGTCTCCACTGATACAACAATTCAATATATTATAGATGTGATTCAAAAAAGTAAGGCAAATGGAGAGAAAAGCATTTGTTTTGTAACGGGGGTTCCCGGTGCAGGGAAAACACTGGTGGGGTTAGATGTCGCGGTTCGTCAAACGTATCAGGGTAACGATGAGCCGGTGGAAGATGAAGGCGCAGTTTATCTTTCCGGAAACGGGCCCTTGGTAGCAGTGTTAAATGAAGCGCTCGCACAAGATAATTATAAAAAATGCAGAGACAGAAATGAAAGAAAAAATCTATCAGATTCTCGCCGCGAGGTAGGAAAATTTATACAGATTATCCATAGATACCGCGATAACATGTTAGCAAAAATAAAGAATCCTGTTGAAAATGGCGTTTTAGAGATTGATACGGCGAAAGCTGTGGAGCAGGAAAAGGCAGGATACGGCGAAATTGAACATATTGCAATTTTTGAAAGTCAACCCCGAATTTTGTGTAAAGTCTTTACGAAGCCTCCAAGATGATATATAATAAAAATATCATTTTGGAGGTTTTACTTATGCCAAGGTACAAATTAAGTCCCGAGGAACGGGCAGCGGAAAAAGAACGCAAGAATAATTTGCGCAACATCATGAAAGGACTGGACGTAAAAAATTTTGATGACCTGAAAGAGGTATTCAAAATGATGGTCGGAGAAATGCTTGGAAACGGTCTTGACGGAGAGCTTGATGACGAATTAGGCTATACTAAGTACGATTATCGAAATAAAGAGGGCGAAAACAGCCGTAACGGCTATTCCAAAAAGACACTTAAAACAAGTTTCGGCGAAACAGAAATCAAGGTGCCGAGAGATAGAGATGGCGAATTTGAACCACAGCTTGTTAAGAAAAATCAAACTTCACTGACCGGAGATATTGAAGAAAAAATCATCTCTATGTATGCAAAGGGCATGACCACAAGCGATATAGAGGCTCACATCAAGGATATTTACGGTTTAGAATGTTCAGACACAACCATAAGCCGAATAACAGATAAAATACTGCCTGTTGTTCGTGAATGGCAGTCAAGACCGCTTGAAGAAATCTATGCGGCGGGCAAATTGGGCAAATTTATCGACGTATTTCAAGTATCCGGAGGCGGTCAGAACATTGATTTATACAACGAATACAATAGAGGGATTTAACCGTCAGCTTCGGAAGGTTACAAAAAATAAAAGCGTATTTCCGACCGATGACAGTCTTTTAAAAATGCTTTATCTTGCAATGATATACATTACGAAAAAGTGGACGGGAAAGCGCAAGGATTGGGGACAAATTCACTCACAGCTTGAAATATTCTTTGCCGACAGATTACCGCAGTAGCATAAAAAAGCCGCCAAATCAAGAGTGAAATAAACGCTCTCGCAAAAGAGCACCCTTGACATGCCGGCAATTTTACGCTATATTATAACTAAGGGCTGAAAGCCGAAATCCGGCTCTCAGCCCACAAAAAACTACTTAGATTATATTATCATTTTGGAGCTGATTTTGAGGTTTACACAAAATGAGGGATTGCCCTCATCTGTCGGAAAATCTGTTATCTTATGTTATCATACGTCACATTTTCAAACGAAATATTAACTATTTCCGCATTCTCGTCATCATCTATCGCACTTGATATAAGCGATTTCTGCACATTTTCGGGACAGTTTAAAAACGCGATATTATTAAACTTCACATTCTCAATTCTGTACCCTTTTTTCTCGGTATACGACGCGGTTTCGTCACTTCGTATTTCAATGTGGAACGCTTTGCCGTTATAGCCTTTCGTCCAGTTTACATTGATATTTTCAAAACTGATATTTTCAATATACTGCCCCGACTGCGACAAAATTCTGAAAATTCCCGACCAATAGCGCGAATGTTCCTTATCGTCAACAAAAAGATTGTTCGCAACCTCGATAATTTCAATATTGTGCGCGGTGATATTTTTAATGGTATTATGCGGATTTTCGTCGCCCGTACCGTGACCGCCGATCATAAACGCACGGCAGTTTGTGGACATTATACAATCGGAAATCTCGATATTTTCACTCCTTTTTGACGGATTTTTGTAATCCGCGTCGGCAAGAAAATCAATATCGTCCTGCGAGGTGAACACCGCAAAGCAGTCATCACCGCATCGGATATAGCTGTTTTTTATGCTGACGTCCGCGATATTTACGGTGTTTATTGCGTCGGAATTTACACAGCTGGTGAATATTTTCACGCGGTCGATTTTGACATTTTTCGTATTACGCAAAACAATTCCGCGGAATTCGCAGTTTAATGTCACACCTGAAATTTCGATGTTCTCACAACCGCTTTTTACAAAAATGTTCGAAAGTGCGCATTTACGGCGTCCGCCGTAGAAAAATTCGCCGTCAAAGTTATTCTCTGCGCCGTCGCACCTTTCAACAAGACTTATTATTCCGTTTCCGCAAATTTTAACGTTTTTCGCTCCCGTCAATACAATCGACGCGCACACAACCGCGCCGTTCGGAATGTATATAAGTGTGTTGTCCGAAATATTGTCAATCACCGGCGCGCCGTGTTCGTTAAGATGTATAAATCCGCAGTTTTCCGCGGTGTGGTAACCCTCGTCAAACGCGATAATATTTTCAAAATTTTTGTCTTTTTCAATAGGCTTATTGCAGAAAATCTGCAATGTGCCGAAAATATCGCCGTTCTTTTCAACAGTCAGATATTCGTCGGGCGAGATGTCAAATTCAATACCATTTTCGGTTTTTCGCAAGGATTTTTTGTAACTTTCGGGCTTAATTTTGAACGCGGAAATGTTATCACCGCACAAAATTTCGATTTTAACATTTTCGTCTGCCTCGAACTGTACAAAATACGTTTTAACCGTGGTTGTACCGCCGTAATTGCAACCGTCAAATTCATCTGTGACGCGTTTGGGCGGAATGGAATACGGCTTGCCGTCAGGACAAAGCGCAACGAAAACGCCAAGCTTTTCACCGTTCGCAAAAACCTCCCATTTGTCCGACAATACCGCGCCGTTCGGCGCTTTTTTTATATTTATCATAAAATACGTCCCCTATTCTGTTTTCCAGTTATCCAAACTGTCGTTTTTAATATTTGTTATTTCAATCGGCGAAAGCTTTACTGTAAGCGTCATTTTTCCTTTTCCCATAAGCTTTACCGCAACTTTTGAATACTCCGTGTTTTTGTTTTGCACATCAATCTGCGGCGATGTCGGGAGCGGTTCCGCTTTCATTTTTGAAATCTCGGCGCTTGCGTTTTCACATTCAAAACGCAGATATATTTTTTTGCCGTTTTTGGTAAGATAAGCACCGCCGTTTTCGATATTTATATCCGCTTTTGTGTGCATAAACCAGTATATTTCGGTATTTTCACTGCACTCAATTTCATACCGCGCCGTAACGCTCTGCATATTGTCACCGATAAAATATCCCATTTTCACGCTTTGGCTATTTTCGTAAAGCTCAGATAAATCCGCGGTTACAAACGCCTCATTTTCGCTTGAACCGTAATTTTTTATCGGAACAAAACGCTTCGCTTTCTGCCCCGGTTCGGACGACGGATTTATTACAAGCACATTGTGTCCCTCGGCGCGCATACGGTAGATATCCGACGCGGAATAACCGTAGGTATTCTGCACTTTATAATCCTCCCAGCCCAAATCCTCCGCCCAGCGCTCGCCTAAAATGTCATAAACAAATGTGCCGGTGTCATTGTGCTGATGATATCCGCTCGACGTTCCGAAATGCGTTGAAAAATAAAGATTTTGCGAGTTTATATCATAATCTTTGCGCGCGGTAAAAATTTCACCGCACGAAATTTTTGTAACTTTTTCGTTTGGATAGCTTGCATCAGAATGTTTTTTATAAGAAAGAATATCAACAGGCAAAACCGTTTCGTTTTCGTTGCTTAAAAGAGAGTTTACCCTTACTGCGCCAAGGAAATCATTTCCCGTGCACTGCGAAATCAAGCCGAACGAAATGTATGACGACACTTTTTCAAATTCCGCGTCGCCGAAATTATTTATACCGCAAGGCCCGATAAGCGCCATTACCGCATACTGCGTCTTGTCAAATCCCTGTGCATTTTCCAGTCCGTATGTACTTGAAAAGACGGATTTAAGCGCGCAAAGACCGACACCCAGAAACGTTGCACAATAGTGCCAATACCACAAGCCTTCATTCCACGCACCGTCGGGAGCGTACATAACCATTGTGTATTCGAGGCTCTGCACAGCTTTGGAAATCACATCAAGGCAGTAATCGGGATATTTGTCAAAAAGCGCAGCAGACGCGCAGATTGCTCCCGTGTTTGCAACCGCGTTCATATTCGATGCCCATTTGAGAGTGCTCCAGTCGTCACCGCGCGCAAAAATTCTGCCGTAATATCCGTCCGCAAGCGGTTTTAACGCTTTATTAAAAAGTGCGTTTTCAATAAACTCGCGCCTTTGCTCGGAAAGTCCGTTATAAAGCCAGTCATAACCTATTGCCAAAAGTTCGTTTGCAATTCCGCTGAAAATTATCGACGCAAGATTATAGTCGGGAAATTCCGCGACCGATTTAAGCTCCAGCCAGCCTTTTTCCAAATAACGCTCGTCGCCCGTCAAATTCCACGCAAGCGCAAGATACATAATATTTACCGCCGAAAGCTTTGCCATACGGATATTGTCTGAAAATTCATATTCCGTAACATTTTCTTTGAGCTTTGCCTCGGCTTTTTGCATAAACCTGTCATAAAGCTTTTTAAATTCCGCGTCTGTTTGGATATTTTCTTTCATTTCGTCAATTTTTTGTGCATTTAAAATTATTCTCGGATGAACGTTAAGCGAGCCTGAATTTATTGCGTCGTCATAAAGCTTTTGCACCGTCGGACGCTCATACATAACAAAATTGTTAAGCAAGTCAAGATTGTTAAACTGCGTAATTCTTGCGGAACTGTCACGCATAGAAAAATAATCCCAGTTGTCGTTTGATATTGAAACGTCACTGTCCGCTATCACAATAAGTCCCGTTTTTTCGTCATATGCCGTTTTCTTTCCCAACACTTCGATGCAAAAAACATCAACCGGAAAATATACTTTATTTTCACGGATTACAAAGCTTTTTTCAAGTGTTTTTGTCACCTTTCCGTTTTGATACACTTTTCCGTCCGCGCCGATTTTTAAGTTTCCGAGCAACACTGTATCGGTTGTTTTGTCATACACCGCATTTGCATCAAAAGCCCGCTTAAAATCATCTGCCGAGGCATATATAGCGCCGTTTTCAAATAAAACTTTCTCTGAAAGCGGAAAATGCTCATTACCGCGCACAAAATAATTTCCGTACCGTGAAAATGCCGTTTTATCGTTTAAAAATTTCTTCTCATTTAAGTAATCTCCGAAAATACTGCTTTTTTGTTCCGTGCCGTTCTGATACTTAAAATCAAGCCCCGTTATGCGGTAGTTGTCAATATAAAAATTGCCGTTTCCCTGCACCATATTGGTTTTTACGCTCGTAAGTTCATCGGTTTTGAACGTAACAAGCGTAATGCTTATCGCAAGTGCGCCGTTGATATAAATATCGACCAGTTTATTCGGTATATCCACCGCGGCTTTCACGTTGGTCCACTCTGTACTGACGATACTTTTGTTTAGCTTTGTGCCTTTGCTGTATAAATATCCGTCGGTGTGAAGCTGTAAGACGGGCGTTGTGCCGTTGAGCATAAAAATGAACGTTTTTGCACCTTTTACCTCCGATTTTATATCTGCCTCAAGCAAAAAGTAATCATATTTTTTACTGCTCCGCGCACGGTAGTTTTTGTTTATATCAATGTTTATCCAACATTCGCCGTCGGTGCTTTTTTCCATATAAATATAATCGGTACGGTCTTTATTCTGATAATCGAGCCGCGAAAGTTCGATATAATTGTCATTGTCGGAACAAGTAAAGTTGTTGTATGTTCTTTTTAAGTTGTTAACCTCACTGCTGTCAAAATACAGATAATCTCCGTAATCGTTGCTAAACTTATTTTGCCATAAATTTTGGGCAAAGCATATATTGGGAAAAAACGAAATTATAAGTATCAAAGCCAAAACTCTTTTCACAGTCTGCTCCTTTTTAAAAGAGCCGAGTTTTACTCCTCGGCCCTTTTTATGATTTTTATAAATTATTGCTCAATTCTTCCGCACGTTATAATATTTCCGTCATTATCGGTAACATTTACAAAAGCGGTAACGGTGCTTCCGTCAGGTACATTTAAACATTCGAGCGAAAGTTCGTTCTGCGCGGAATATTCAAAGTTTTTAACGACGGTATCGGTGATTTGTCCGCCGTTTTGCACTGTGCACACAAATGCTATGGTTTTTATGTTTTCACCGCCCGAAAGCTTGGCAAAAAAAGTGTAGTTATTACCATCGTGCAAAACTTCAATTCCGTTTTCAAGGCGCACACCGTCCGACACCGCAAAAATTTCCGTTTGATTTTCCTCCGCACCGAAAACCTTTTTGTCAACGCAAAGCTCATATTCCTCCGTTGCCGAAAAACTTTCGCCGAGCGTGATATAAAGCGTTCGTTGTGAAAAATCGAAATATGTTTTAAGGATTTTTACCGAATTTCCGTTTCGGTCGGCAAGCTTTATATTTTGCGGATTAAGAAGCGAGTTTTTGTATTCGCCCGAAAATTTAACGCTTAAAACATTTTCGCCCGACACAAGAGCATCTTTTTTTTCAATCTCAAATCCGCCCTGCGCGAGCGCCGAAAACGGCATTACGGCAAGCATTGCAAGCAAAACAAATGCAAAAATATTTTTTCTCATATCATTATCCCTCCGCACGTTTTTCCATAGGTTTACACTCTGTGATGTTCATATTCTTGTTTGTACTGTTGCCTCGGCTTACAACCTTTATATAGCGCGCATTTACAGGCTCAAATTCAAACAGCGAATATTTCGTGTCCTCAGTCTGCTCCGACTCCGCATTTAAAACTGTTCGGTAGTTTACACCGTCGGGCGACGCCATAATGTCAAGATAGTAATTTCTTGAATTTGCATTCCAGAACGACATCATAACCGCTGAAATTTCTTTGCTTTTGCCAAGGTCAAACACCGCATAGTCGCCAGGTTCAAACGACGTCCAGCGCGTTGACATATCATTGTCAATCATATTATCCTTGCCGTTCTGCACCTGCGGTTCGGCGCTTGCCTCAACGCTCACAACATTAACGGGGTTATATTTTGCAATGTCCGCATTTTGCTTAACATAGCTTAATGCATAATAGATAAATTCTGATTTGTCACTGTTATAAACCTTAACAACCGCCTTTTCATCAGATGATTGGTCAATTTCATAACTCATTTCGGGATTTGAGAGCGAAACCGAAATTTCGGGAATTTTGCCGTATACGTCTACATTGTCCGAAACCTCTTTACCGTCCGCAAAGAAGCTTACTTTAAGGTCTTTCGACCAGTTGACGCTTTTTTTCTGCACAGGCAATACCCATTCATCTATCGCCGTTTTATAAAATTCGTCCATAGATATGCCCTCGCCAGACGGAGCAATTTTAACGGTAAAGTTTACTTTTCCGTTTCCTTTAAAATGTGCCGCAACCTTTTTGTAATCGAGGTTTTTGTTCTGCTCGGGCACTGACGGCGAAGTTGCAAGCGGTACCGCGTCGGTCACGCTTACGTCCAAGCTTTCCGCGTCGGTGTCAAACGTCATAAACATAGATTTACCGTTCTTTGTCAGGAACACCTTGTTCTCCTCTGCCGCCGCATTCGCTTTTGTATGCATAAACCAGTACATTTCGCTCTCTTTGGGAAGATCGATTTCGTATTTCACCGTCACACTGCGCATATTGTCGTCAACATAATATCCGACTTTTACGCTGTTTGCCTCCTCATAAAGCTTTGAAAGGTCTGCGGTTACAAATCCGCCGTAATCGTTTGCGTCATATTTTTCTATTTTTGTATATTCGCCCTTTGCCTGTCCACCGTCCGCCGAAGGATTTATAACCAGAACGTTATGTCCCTCTGCGCGCATACGGTACAAATCCCACCATTTATATCCGAGAACCTGCTGGAGGTTGTAGTCATCTCTGCCAATATCCTCCGCCCAGCGCTCGCCGAGCATATCGAGAACAAACGTTCCCGTGTCGAGATGCGCGTGATAGCCCGACGATTTTCCGAAATGCGTCGAGAAATAAAGCGTATCGGATTTCGGATTCGGGTTTTCTCTTATGGTTAGAATTTCATCGCCCGGCGCATATGCGATGTGACTGCCCTCTGTTTCGGTGTCAAACGGTGTATATGCGATAACATCCATTGCCCTTACCGAAGTTGTTCCGCTCAAAATATCGTCAACCCTGACGCTCTGCAAAAGCGGATTGTTGCAAATTCTCGATATAACGTTATATGCCTCGTACGAAATTTTTCCTGTCGCGTCCATATCGCCCACGGGGTTTGCACCGCCCGGTCCTATAACCGCCATAACGGCATACTGCATATTGTCAAAACCCTTGGCGGTGTCAAGACCGTAACAGCTTCCGCACATTTCTTTCATTGCAAGCATTGCCGACGCCATATAAACAAAGGCGTAATCCCAGTAGCCCACACCCTCGGGCCAGCCTCCTCCCGGCGCTACAAGCGCAAGAGGATATTCATATGCGCGTATGCACTTTTCCATAATGTCAAAGCAATAGTCGGAGTCGTATTCGGCAAGTGCCGCCGCCTCAAAGAATGGTCCTGTCGAGCTTACCGCACACATATTTGAAATCCATTTAAAGTTTGCGTCGTCCGCAATTCCCGCTCTGCCCGAAAGACGTCCGTAATATCCCTTTGCAAAGGGCTTTAACGAATGGTTCATCATTCTTTCGGAAAGATAATCTCTCTGCTCCGTCGTAAGTCCGTTGTAAAGCCAGTCAAAGCCTATACCAAGCGTAACCGCCCAGTCGGACGCGAAAAGCATACCCGATTCGTCGTAATCCGGGAATTTTGTAATTGCATAAAGCTCGTCATATCCGCGTTTTAAGTATTTTTTGTCACCCGTATAGTTATAGGCAAAGCCGAGCGCCATAATAATGCTTCTGTCGGTGGTCATTCTCGTTTTGTCACCGTATCGGTATGTCGCAACCTCTTTTGTCAAAAGATAGTCGGCATATTCGATATACTTTTCTATAACCTGCCTATACTTTTCGTCCTTTTCGGCAAGCGCTTTAATTTCTTTAATCTTGCTGTCGTTTATCATAATGCGCGGGTGAACGTCAAGACTGCCGATTGTTTTAATCATATCGTCTTTAAGCGTCTGCGCGCTCGGACGTTCGTAATTCAAAAACCAACTTATAAAGTCAAGGTCGTTTAAAATCGTGTATTTTGTCAAAACGCGCTCGGACGGATACAGCCAATCCTCCGCGCCTTTAAAGCTAACCTTCTTGTCGCTGATTATGATAACTCCCGTCTGCTCGTGATAAAAACTTGCTTTTCCGAGCATATCTTTTGCAAAGCTCATAACGGGAATATATATCTCGCCGTTCTTTAAAACCGAAGTATAATTTTCAAGTTCCTTTTCGCCGCTATATATTTTTCCGTCTTTGTTCTCCAAGCCGAACACACGGCACAGAGAGTTTATTCCTATGTAAAAATCACCGTTTTCAAAATACGGCTCAACGTCCATTTTTGTTTTTTCGCCATTTGCGTACATAAGAGAATTGTTTATGTTGAACGCAGCCTTATCGCTCAAAAATGCCCTCTCCTGCGACTCGTCCGAATATATGCCCGTAGGTGTGTCAACTCCATTTTCAAACGGTTTTACAAGTCCCGTGACGGTAAAATTGTCTATATCCATTTTTCCCTTGTCAGAGCCTTGCGCAAACTGAATACGCACTCTCGAGAGCGTTTCAAATTCGTCGGAGATATTAAGTGACTTTACAAGTTTTCCGTCAATATAAATATCCGCTGTTTTCTTTTCAAGATTAAGCGCAACCTTAAGGTTAAACCACTTGCCTTTTTCAATAAGGTTTGCCATAACGGTTGAGTCCAGAAACTTTATCGCACCGCCGTTCTGCACAATGGCTATCGACTGCGCAAGGTTTGCAAACGGCGACGCCATATCAATAATCATAGGCATATAAATCGTATTTGACCATTCGTCAATTTTAAAGTCGCCGTCAATAAGAAAGTAACTGTATTTTCTCGGACTGAGTTTTTCGTCGTTCTGTCTGAATGACGAAAATTTTGTGATTTTAACGTTAAACATAATCTGATTTGTATTTTTCTTTTCAATATGAATATAATTATTCTTTCTGTTCGGATTATACAAATCAAGACGTCCGCACTCAACTATATTGCCGTTGTCGGTATATTCCGCATTCGCGTAAGTGCCTTTGCTGTAATCGGCATTTGTACTGTCAAAGAATGTGCGGTCACCCACGTCGTTATTGACATACACACCGTCGTACTTTTCCGGGTTGTATTCCTTTTTCGGAAAATTCTTTTTCGGTGCAGACGCAAAATATATGCGGAAATTATCCACCGTCAGTTCTTCTTTATATGATTTTTGCGCAAACACTACGTCGCCGTAGGTTATTTCGCCGGGCAGACGGCTATTTTGCAAAATCATATCACCGTTATAGTAAACGTCGTAGTATCCGCTTGTATGTACTGAAAATGCGAGCTTCACATTTTTATCTGCACCGATTGAAAACAGTTTTGAGCCGTAATAATTTTTTACTGTTCCCTTTTCTATCGAAATAAGCGGTAAAACATTTTTATCGTTCGGCGAAATACCGAATTCAACAAAAGTTGACGCGCTTAAATCTTTTATTTCAATCTCCGCAACATAGTCTTTTACAAAGTCGATTTTTCGCTCTTTCAAAAACTTCACGCTGTCGGACGGGAGCATACAAAGCGCTTTGTCATTTGTTGATATATCAACGATTTTACCGAGTCCGCCCCTTATAACAACCTGGTCGCCCGTGGGATAATCCTCGTATGTTTCATTTAAAATGATATCGCTTTCCGAAACCGCGTCACTTCTGCTTTGCAGAACCGAAAAACTTCCGCTTGCAAAAACAGTTGAATTTGCAAGAATTGATACCGCGGCAATAAAGGCAGTAAATCTTAATTTATTTGTCATAGCACTCTAACCTCCCTTATTCGTAGATAAACACATCGTAGCCGATATCGCTTGCGGTTCGTATTACCGCAAAATCAGCCGCCGCGCCCATACCTTTTGATGTATGAATACCGCCGATATCAGTCGGGGTAATCGTGTTGTCCTTTTTGCAGTAACGTAAGATTTTCACGCTCGTCGACAAAGGTATAATATTTGCCTCGGACGGGAGTGTATCGGTCGAATTTATGGGAGTATCCGAAACAATAAGCGTATTTACGCCCGTTGAATAAACATAACCGAAAATATACGAAAATCCCGTTGCGAAAACATTCTTCTGTCCGCTGCTTTTTGCGTCTATTATAATTTCACTGCCCGATGCGTCAACGTCGGGTGTGAGCATTTCTATAACATTGTCCTTGCCGAGTCTTACACGCATAGCATCGCCTTTTGAAACGGTTTTTCCGCTGCTTTTTTCAAGGCTGATACCGTCGTCAACGTCGTAACACACAAGCGCTCCGCTCCTCCAGCAATAGAGCTTTTTAATCATATCGCCGTCAGCATTGAGTCCGTTTGTCACTCTGTCAACCATAACGCTGGCGTGCTGCGAACCCCATTTTGTTTTAACGTCCTCTGTTCTGAACACAACCGCGCCTGCCGTTCCGTCGTCGGCAATGTCATAAATCTCGGCGGTATATTTTGTATTGTTTATCAAATCGCCTTTGAAGATAACACACAAATCTTCTTCGTTACCGCTGTAGGTTTTCGGTGCATAAAACATTGCCGCACCCGAAACGTTCGCCTTGGGAACAAGCACCTCGGGCGAAGAACGGTAGTAAAGCGTGTCGGAATAGACATATTTTACAAGCGTATCGTTTTCGTTTCGCGATATACCGTCCGCATAGGATACGGGAGTATCAATATACTTAATATTTCCCGCACTGTCCGTTTTGTATTTTATAAGAGAATACGGATATCCTGTTTCGTTAAGCTTCTCTTTAAGCTTGCCTTTTTTAGTTTTTACATTGTCAAGATATACATCGTCCGCAATGTCAAATGAAACAAAATCTCCGCTTGCCGTTAAAATTCTGGCATATACCGCGTCTTTTGACTTTCCGTCGTCAAAATCGGCATAAACAAGATAGCCGTATTTATATCCTTTCGGCGAATCTTTTAACATCACAATTTTTCCGTCAACTCCCACAGCAAATGTTGCGGTGTTTCCCAGCGAAACTTTTTTGCCTATGATATCCTCAAAGTTTTTTACAGTGCTGTATTCCGTGCCGTTTACAACAATCTTTTTGTCGCCCGGTGCATATTCTTCAACAACACCGCTTATCTCATCGGTGCAGATTATAAGCGTTACAAGCTCTTTATCGTCCGATATTTTAAATGCAGTAATGTCGCCCTCTTTTAAAACGGACGCATCAGCAAAATTTCCGTCCGCGTCAAAGCAGAAAAATTTTCCCTCGGGCAATATGTCAACCTTGCCGTATCCTTCAAGACCTATAACACCGCTTGAATAATCGGCGCTTGCAACCTTATAGTATTTGTAATTGTTCACAAACATAACGTCATATCTGCCGTTTGCGTTGTTGTCAACAAGCCTGATTTCGCAAAAATCGCCGTCGAATGCGTCTGCCGGCAAAAGGTTCACGCGTCTGCCGTTGTATATGTAAACAACCGTCTGTTCGAGCGTCGCTCTTTTTTCTTTGCCGTCCGCCTCATATTTAAAAACATTTCCCGAAATCTCGTCAAAATCCTCGGCATCAACCGTAAATTCCGTGTTATTATACGGCAAAACGGCAATAATCTTGTTTCGTCCGCCGTTGCTGTCCTTGTAGTATGCCTTAACATTAAGACCGAGAAAATCCTCGCTCATAAGGTCACTGTCGTACACCGTTCCGTTTACCGCGATTATGTTATCCTCACGGATTGAACCGTTCAAAACAAGCGAACTGTACGACGTTTCGGTAACAACGCCCTCAACCTCATAAACATCAAAAAACTTTTCAAGGTTTGTTTCTTTATTTCTTTTGTAGTTGTATTTTACCTTGTTTTCGTCGGTGATTTTTAAGGTGTCCTGCTCTATCGCTTTTCCGAAAAGATAGTTATACACAAGAGTTTTAACGTTTTCGGTTGTAAGTGTTCCGTCCTCGCGCGCATTGACGCCGTTTAACAATCCGTTGCCCGACGCGTATTTTAAAAATCCGCCGGGATAACCGCCGTTTTGCTCTGCAATTTTGTCATAACCGAACGCACAGGACAAAATTTTTACCGCCTCGGGCAAGGTTATGATGTTCTCGGCAAAGAATTTTTTGCCGTCCGAAACAAACCCATATGCCGCCGCGGTGTTTATGTACGGCGAATATACGTCGCCGTCCGACACGTCTTCAAACGAAATATACTTGTCGTTTATAATTTCGCACTCCATCATTTTTACGGTATCGCACACAAACTTTCCTCTTGTGACACCTGCACCGTCCTCGCCGTCAAAAATACCGTCCTCCAAAAAACTGCTTAAAAATTCCGACTTTTCAAGATAGTCATAATCGGTTGAGGCGATTGCCGAAAGTGTACCGAAACAAATTGCCAGCACCGTTAAAACCGAAATTATTTTCTTTATCATTCGCCTCTCACCTCCGTTTGCAGATAATTAAAACTTCTGTCAAATATTGCCGCCGCCTCGGCTCTTGTAAGATTGCCTTTAGGCGAGAACAAACCGTCATTACCGCCGAAAATACCCATTTTGCTCAAAAATTCCACCTTGTCTTTTGCGTAATCCGCAATGTCGGCATAATCGCTGTAATTTACTTCTTTGTCCGAATTTTCACTGATTTTTTTAAGCTCGAATGCTCGGCAGAGTATCACCGCCGCGTCCTCGCGCGATATTGCATTGTCGGGCATAAACATATCGCCGTTTCCCATAACAAGCCCAATCACCGACGCGGACGAAATGTAATTTCTGCACCAGTGCGTTTCGGGAACGTCCGAAAATTCTGCCGTTCCGTTTGTGTTTTCACCGAGAATACACATCATAATTTTCACAAACTCCGCACGCGTAACGTTGTTTTCGGGACGGAACGTGCCATCGTCATAACCCAAAATTATATTCTTTTCCGCGAGCGAATTTATGCTGTCTTTCGCCCAGTGCGACAAAACATCTTTAAATCTATCGTTTTCCACACTCGGAATAGGTTTGGACGGCGCAACGCTGATACCGCCTCTTCCGCCTCCCGACGACGAACCGCCTCCCGACGAACCGCCTTTTTTGCCGTCATCGGGCATTTCGCCCAAAACCTGTGTCACGCACCTGTCAAACGACTTGTTTATGTCGCTCAAGCCGTAGCAGTTTGTGCGCTCGGCAAACATTTTTTCAAAAACTTTTTCCTCATAATATTCATTGTTAATTTTTGCATAATCACCGCCCGATAAAGCCAACGGATTTATGCTTACAAACACAGCTTTAAGGTCGGGCGCGGTTTTTGCGTTTGCATATTCACATACCGAAAGCGCATTGTTAAATGCCTCGCCGAAGCTTTTAACCTCCGTACCGTGGGCAAAAATTCTTTGCAGAGCCGTCTTTTGAACGTCGGTGAGATTTGTATATTTTGTAATATAATCGTCATCGAGATACGACGAATATTCCGACAAAAATTCGGCAAATGTAAGCTTATTCTGCTTTACATATCCAAGTCCCTCACTAATCATATACGCGCTTTTAAACGTATCCGAATTATAAAGCGTTTCGGGGCGCATATCAAATATAATTTCGCCCATATATGCAAAATCTTTGTCTGCGTTTCCGTCGTCAAAACCGAATTCGTTTTTGTTGTTTTTTATGTAATTTTCAACCTCATTTGCCGATTTTGCCGTGTTGATTTTATTTTCCACAAAATCAACCAGCCTATCGGCATTTGTGGTGATAAGATATCCCGTTTCGCGTGCAAAATCGGTGCTTAACGTGTATACAAAACGTCTGTTTGAATATTTATCCGCAAGCTTTGCCGAATAATTAACATTTCCGTTTTCGTCACTTAAAATGTTAAGATAAAGCATATCCGCGTCGGAATAAATCTCCTGCGCGAAAAAGTTTATATTCTTCTTTTTGCCATCGGGAAGCTTGCCGTTTATGCCAAGCTCCTGCGTGTCCGCGTTGTACGAAACGGTCAGTCCCGAGGACGGATATGTTTTGTTTAAATCCGCCTTGTCAAGCAGACTGAAATATTTATATACACCGTCATTAGATGTGCAAAATGCAGTGTAGCCCGTTTTAACAGGCTCGCCGTCCGCAAGCAAGGTTTCAAACGTATCGTCGGTGTATATTTTCACCGTGCCGTTTTTAATTTTTATGCTGTTCGCAGTGTCACCGCCGTTAAACAAAACAACATCATACACCGCATTGCTTAATTCTGGAATGTTCACACTTTCGGGCGCGCTTTCGCAAAGATAAACCGAAAGATTGTCGAAATAAACATTTCCCGTATGTTTAAAGCAAACATCGCCGTCGGATACCGAAATTTCAGCCGATACACCGTCCGCAATTTTTCTGCCGTTAAGGTATACGGTCAAAAGGTTGTTTTCCGTATCATAAACGCACAAAATACTGTTCCATTCACCGTATGCAAAACCGTCGGTAATTTTCGCAGTATCGCCTATACTTATTTCCTCCAAAATCTCCTCGGGCGCAAAATCAACGCTTGCGATGAAATATTTCATACCGCTCTCAATGCCCGAAAAATGTGCTTTTGTTTCGGTCAAAATGCCAAGCGCGTCGGCATAAGACGAAATATTGTCCGCGTCAAAACCGAGAACACCGCCCGTTTTCGAAACGCCCGAAAAGCTTTCGCCGGTTTTGTCGGCGATTAAATTTACCCAGCTTGTGTTTATGTTGTAAACGCGCTTGCGCTTTTCGGCTGAACTTACAACCACAAGCGACTGACCGTTTTCAAGAATATCAGCGCTATCCGACGCGTCCTCTTTTTTAAGCTTGCCGGCGGGCATAACCAAAGCGGTTATGCCGTCGTCGGTACTGTTTATTCTTTCGAGAAGCTCCGAAACCGTAAACGGCAGACCTTTTGTGTAAAGCTCACAGCCATCTATGGTGAAACTGTCCTCTTCGCGCTCGTCTTTTACATATGAAGTGTCGGGCACGTCATTTGTTGCATATGTGTCTATCTGACCCCAAAAAAGCGTTCCTCCGCCCTCAATGCAGTCAAATATAAGCCTGATGTCAACATCGCCCGAACCGTTATCAACAAAATAGGAAGATGAAGAATCTGCCAAATTGCCGTTTACATATGCGTCAACGCTATAATATGCGCGTGCGCTTGTGCTTGTGTTTTCGTTATATTCGCATACAAATCTTATATCGTTCCAGTGCCCCGCCGTCCAGCCCGACTGCGCGTCAAGCTTTTTGGAAACAACGCCGTTTGAGCTTCTGCCGAGATACAGCGCGGTGATATTTTCGTCGGGTTTAACCTGCGCCTCAACAATAAGATATTTGTAGTCCTGCGCAAGCTTTCGTCCGCCGTCTGTAGTGCCGACAGAAAACCTTTTACTTGTAAAAACCGAAACATAGTCTGTTTTCTTTGTTGTTACTTTCATTGCGAGCGGTGCGGAGGTTGTAACCTGGTTATACGAATACACACCGATATAAACCTTATGCTCGTCTGCCGCATAAACTGTAGGAAACAAAGAAAGGCACAATGCGAATGTGATTATATAAGCAATGAATTTTTTTATGTTTTGCAAATTCATCTCTCCCTTATCATAGATTTGTGTTACTCTGCTGTTGAAGCACTGCTTACAGGTTTAAGAATTTGTGTGCTGCAGAGCGGTGCAAAACTCGTGTTGTTCCACAAAAATGTTTTAACAGTTGACATATTTTCAGCTTTTGTAAAATCAATACTTGCAAATGCTCCTGCCGTAACATCCTGTGCCTGTGCGCTTAAAAGAGCGCAGTCCGCGTCATACTGCGCAAGATATACTTTCCCGCCGTCTTTTGCATATGCGGTTACTTTTAAGGTTTTTGTATCGTCAATGTTTGTGTATCCGTCACTGTAATTCTGTTTTACGCTGCTGATTGCGTCACCGCTTAAAACAACCACAGGTTTGTCAAGATTTATTGTGTATTGTGTTTTGATACCTGTTTCAGTATTCTTAACAATCAAACTGTCGCCGTCTTTTATTTCAACTGTATCAACAGCAAGATCAGCTTGAGCAAACTTACCTTCCGGCATAACCTTTGCCGCGCCGTGAGTTATTGAATCACACAAATCTTTAACAGTTGAAACACCTTTTTTTACATATATATTTCCGCCGTCCATTGCATAGCTTTCGCCAATGACCTTTTCCGCGGATGCAAAACCGGGGCTGTCGTTAGTTGCATAAGTTTTTATTGTTCCCAAATACGCTACCGGCGCAACGTTTGAATTATCACTGTCTACAACAAATCTCATATCCATATTGTTAGAGTCGTTGTTCACAAAATACATTGTACCTTGTTTTGCGAGTTTTCCGTTTATGTAAACTGAAATATAATAATTTGCCTGTGCACTGTCATTTGTACTCTGATATGTCATAACATATTTTAAGTTATTCCATTCCTTTTCGTTCCAACCCATATCAGACGTAATCTTTAGATTAGAATTGTTTATATTACAACTTGATCTGCTGATGTAAATATACTTTACATTTTCATATGGCAATACACTTATTTCGGAAACTATATACTTATAATCTTTTTCTGTTTTTGCACCTGATTTAGCACCGTTGATAGAAATTGCTTTTGAAGTTGTATAAATTGTTGAATATCTCTTTGCACCCGAGGTATTACCTTTAATTTCCCACAAACCCGTATCAACATCGCCCGTTAATTTTCCGGTAGCATTTGTATACATATTATAATCCGCCGCAAAAACGGTAGAACCTACGCACAAAACAGCTATCATAACAAACGAAATCAACTTAATAAACTTTTTCATAATTTTCAAACTCCTTTAAAATATAATAACAAGATGTCTGAACAAAACTGATTACTGCCGTTTAAACTCACTCATTTCAGAGTACGGCATAAGATTATCGCTCCACAGCATTATTTTGGTTGTATCTCCTCCTTTTTTAACTGTAAAACAGTTTATTTTTCCTTGCTCCGTCTTTTGAATTTCTGCGTTCGTCATTCCGTTTTCACCATAGTCCGCTATATAAACCGCCGACTCATTTTCGCCATAAACAATGACGCACGCATTTTCATCTGTTTCATCAAGCCGTATAAGTTTGTCCTTATAAAGCTTTTTTATAATAAAACGTTTAAATCCATCGTTTTCACAAAGCGCGTAATCTCCCTCAAATACGCACTCGTCCGCGCCTTTGGTGTTTCCGAACCCGTCGGTCACGGTATAGGCACCGTCAAATATGCTTTCAAGTTCCGACACCTTTACATCTTCGGGCGCGTACAGTGTTAAATCCGAAAAATTTAATGCCGTTTTATCTGAAATTTTAAATCCATTTCCGTTTGACGTTTCGTTCAGAAACCAAAACATCTGCGCGTTTTTCAAATATCCGCTCGTCCCGGCTTTTCCGAACATCATAAGCCTTATTTTTGAATAGCTTTTGTCAATTCCGAGTTTATCGAAATATTTATCGGAAATAAGAACACCGTTAACATAAAACTCGACCGTGTGAGTGCGCTTGTTAAACGCAAGCCGAACGTCATTCCATTTGTTAAGGCTGACTTTTCCGTTTAAAACATACGCTCTGTCCGATATTTCCGCGCCAAGCTCCGACATAAACTGCAAGCCCGAAATGTTTTTGCTGTATACTTTCATTTTAAGCTCAATTCCATCGAAAAACTCTGCAAACGGAATTTCAAAATAATATTCGGCATTTGAATAATTATTTTTGTTTTCCAGCCTCAACGAGCTTGGAACGCCGTTGTTTTCCGCTATATCATACGACGCATTTTTGATGTTTTCAAATATTTTTTCATCTGTCAAATCCAGCGCTTTATTCAAAAACAAACCGTCGTCACGCATAAATTTTACGTCAAACGTGTAAACTCCGTTTTCGTTTTCAACAACCGCTATATTGCCGCCGCAAAGCAAATCACCACTGCTTTTAAGGCTTGCAAACGTGCCGTCCTCATATATCTTTACCGAGGAATTTTCAAATGTGACGTCGCCTGTCTTTGTGCCGTTTTCAACGTATATACCGCTCAAAAACATTTTGCCGCCGTTTTTGATAACGGGATATATATTTCCGTACGGATTTTGCTCCGACGAAAAGTATTTGTATCGGCTTATATACATTTGCAGAAGTTCCGCTTTATTTACGCCGTTGAACGCAACACGCAGGTTTGCAAAATCAACCGCATTTTTGCACGGCACTCTGTCGAGCATTTTAACGCCGTTGACATAAAATGTTGCATAGCCGTATCCGCAGTATTCATCGCCCTGCTCATAAATTGCGCGCAGACTGTTAAGTCTGTTTTCGCGCCAGCCGTCTTTAAGCTTTTCCGACACATTCGACGCTCCTTTTGTCTGGAGCGTTATCGACTCAAGACCGCCGAGCGGAACAAAGTATAAATCGGCAAAAATATATTTTTTCGACGTATGCTTTGTGACGTCACAGGTTATATAAAGCTTATTTCCTCTGTCTTTGTCCTGACCGTGAGCAAGCTGGCACTCGACATCGGTTCCGCAGATGTTTTGATGAAACACCGCGTCCGAGAATGTTGTGCCGAGTTTTCCCTCTTTAATAAGCGCTATGCCGTCTGCGCCGAGCGCGGTTGAAAACACCGAAAGTGCAATGAGAAAAATCAACACCGAAAGTTTTTTACGCATATCTTATCCCTTCACCGCGCCGAGCATAATGCCTTTTTCAAAATACTTCTGAATAAACGGATATACGCACAAAATCGGGATTGTCGCAACCATAATTATTGCATACTGCACCGTTTCGGCAATTCGCTCTCCGCGTGTGCTGTTCAAATCGTCCGCAACCTCGTTTCCTGAGTTTTCGAGAAGTATTTGCCTTAAAACAAGCTGGAGCGGAAATTTCTTCGGCGTCTGAAGATATATCTGAGCGTTAAACCAGTCGTTCCAGTGAGCAACCGCGTAATAAAGCGTTATAACCGCAAGGCTTGCTTTTGCAAGCGGAATAACAATCTGAAAAAGCGTTCTCCACGGACCTGCGCCGTCAAGCTCCGCCGATTCTATAAGGCTTTCGGGGATTGTTGCAAATCCCGCTTTCAGCACAATGAGGTTGTATGCGGAAATTGCCGTCGGAATTATAACCGCGAAAATTTTGTCATACAGACCCAAGTTGTTTACAAGAAGGAAACTCGGAACAAGTCCGCCGTTGAAATACATTGTAAACACTATCATCGGCATAAGAATTTTGTTAAGCACCATTTTGCGTGTGAGAAAATATGCCGCCATTGATGTGAGAAGCATATTTACCGCTGTGCCGACAACCACAATAAATATTGTGTTGAGGTATCCTGTGCCGATATTCGGGTTTGTTAAAACCGTTTTATATGCCGCAAGCGAAAAGCCGAGCGGTTTCCACACAAATCCCACATTTCCCATAACTTTATCCGACTCGCTTATTGAAATCAAAAAGCAGTAGATAATCGGATAAAGTGACAGAATTGCCACAAGTGCGAGCAAAACGGCGTTTATTACAACAAATATTTTTCTTGATACTGTATCTTTTTCCAATTTGCCCACCTCCTAAAACAATCCGTCCTGGCCAAGCTTTTTGGTAAGCCTGTTTGCGGACAAAAGCAATATAACATTTAAAATTGAGTTGAAAAGGTTGATTGCGGTACTGTAACTCCAGCTGAATTCCTGCAAACCTTTTCGGTATACGTAACTTGAAATTACATCAGCCGTTGAGTATATGTTCGGGTTATACAAAAGGATAACTTTCTGATAACCGACCGTCAAAAGCTGACCTACTTTCATAATGAAAAGTATCGAAATTGTCATTGCAATGCCGGGCAGTGTGACGTGCCAAACGCGTCTTAATCTGTTTGCGCCGTCGATTGACGCCGCCTCGTAGAGCTGACCGTCAATTCCGCTCATTGCCGCGATAAATATTATTGAGTTCCAGCCGAGATGCTGCCACGTTGCGGATAATACGTGTATTGCCGGATAATATTTTGCAGCCGACAAAAGCGATGTTTTTTCCATTCCGAAAAGCGAAAGAAACCAAGTGATTATTCCCGTGTCGCTTGTAAACTGCTTAATCATACCGCAAACAACAACAAGCGAAATAAAATGCGGAATATACGAAAGCGACTGAACTGTTCTTTTGAACGCTTTTCCGTTTACTTCGTTAAGCATAAGTGCTAAGATTATGCTCAGCGGGAAGTTTAACACGAGGTCGGATATGCTTAAGCGCAGTGTGTTTTTGATAAGGCGCCAAAAGTATATATCTTTAAAAAAGTTTTTAAAATGAGTAAATCCGACCCACGGACTGCCCAAAAATCCTTTTATCGGCATATAGTTTTTGAATGCTATAATCGCACCGTACATAGGATAATAGCAAAAAATCAAAAAGTATGCAACGACCGGGATAACCATAAGATACATTGAAGGTTTTTTTCGTATATCTTCCGCAAGGAGCGAAAAATAACCTTTCTCTCTGTATTTTCCGATGTCTGTATTTTTACTGAAAGGTTTCATCAAAATCCCCCTAACTATCTCTTTGTATATCGGTCATATGCCGACTGGTACGCATCAAGAATGTCCTGTGCGCCGTTTCCTTTCATATTTTCAATATATTTGTCAAAATTTGAAAGCGGTTCTTCGCCCGATATAAATTTATAAAGCATTTCTTCCTGATAGGTTTTAACGGTATTAACCTTTTCGCTGATAACCGCCTGCTCCGACGCGTCGAAGAACAAAGGCGGAAGCTCGTGACCATCTCCGTCGTAATCCGACCAGATTTTGAGCGCGGCTCTCTGCTGAGGATACTGCGCATACTGTTCGAGATAGCGGTAGTCTTTTATGAACGGACCCGATGTTGTTGCCGAACGGGTGTATCTGTCGAGCATAGATTTAACTGTTGCGCCGTCGGGATTTTTCATAACAAGGTCGGTATATGTGGGATAGCCGTCAATAATGTTGTACGACTCGCCCTCAATACCGAAAGCATATGTATATGCACCTTTTTGCGTGTAACCGTAGTTGAGCCATTTTGCCGCAAGTTCAACATCTTTGCACGCGGTTGTAATTGCCGCGCCCATCTGGGTTGACGATTGAGCATTTTTCTTTGCAACATTGCACTTTTCGCCTTTGTTCATTACAGGATAAGGCGCCGCAACAACGTCAAACTTCTTGTCGTCGTGTTCCATATTGAGATAGGTTCCCATTGTTGAACCCTGCGAGCCGAACTGCGCGCCCGACTTTCCGCTTAAAAAGTTGCTCGACGCTGTCTGTCCGTCAAGTGTGCTGAAGTTTTTATCCAAAAGTCCTTCATCGCGCCATTTAACCATAAGCTCAAGAAAATCTTTGTAGTTTTGCTCAAAATATCCGTTTTTAACCTTGCCGTTGTCAACATAATAGTTGAGCTTTATTCCGTATGCGCCCGTAAAGTTTCCGTCCTGGAAGGTCTGGAGAATAGGCGTGAGCGGAGCAGATGCACCTTTCTTTTCCTTAAACGCCGTAAGAACGGTGTACCACTCGTCAATCGTTTCGGGAACGTCAAGCTTTAATTCGTCCAGCCAGTCTTTGCGGAGTATCATTCCGGCGGTAAGCACCGAATCGGAATTCCAAAGTCCGGGGAAGTAATAGAGCGAGCCGTCATCGGTCGAGTAATACTTTTTGGCATTGTATTTATCAAGCGCGGCTTTAAAATCGGGGCAGTATTCGTCAACAATTTCGTTAAGTTTATAAATATAACCGTCGTTTATCGCCTTATCCGCACCGCCTGCAAATGTGGGCCAGCGGTACATTATAATATCGGGAAGTTTGCCCGATGCAAGCATAAGGTTAAAGCTTTCGTCCGATGTGGGGTGCATATATTCAATATGAACGCCCGTCTGTTTTTCAAGCTCCTTGCCGAGAGGCAGGTCGTTTAAATTCTGCGCGTTTTCCATAGCGTTTTTCGGAAATTCGCACCAAACGGTGAGTGTTTTGCCGGTTTTTAACGGATATTCCGTTCCGAGGTTATGGGTAATCTCATAACCCTTGCCTACTTCACTGCTTTTGCAGCCCGCAAAAGATGCGAGAATAACAGAAACGCATAGAAGCAATACAACAATCTTTTTCATAGTCAATCTCCTTTTTTATATAAAAATTTTATAACTTTGACAGCCTTAATAATTTTAACGGCAGTTTTCCGCCGCGCGGATAACCATTCTTGTCGGGTGAAGTTCGTCATCGAGAGAAACCGGCATCTCGCCTGTTCCCAAAAGTGAGTCTATGTAACATTCAAAATATGTTTTCGGGTTTTCCGATGTATCAAGCTCACCCATATTTTTGTCACCGATAATAACTCTGCTCTTTCGTCCTGCGTCCATTATTTCGGCATATCCTTTTGTGCCGAAAATTCTCACACATTCGTTGCCGTACTTGCCTATTCCCTCAACGCTGTTCATATAATTTGCAACCGCCGACGCAACTGCGCCGTTTTCCATTTTCATCATATACGACACCGCCGTGTGCAGATTTCCGTATTGCGCACCGTTGCCGAGTTTTGTCTGAACGGCGTATATTTCTTTGATTTTAAGTCCCGTGATATGCTCGGTGAAACGCATATTGTGAATACCGACCTGACGGATAAGTCCGCCGTCGATATCCTCGTTTTGCGGACGGTGTGTTCCGAGCGGATACGATTTTTGCGAATATATTTGAACGATGTCGCCTATTTTATCGCTTAAAACAAATTTTCTCAAAGCGTAATACGGCTGTTTAAATGCCGTACCTGCCATTTCGTGAAACTGTTTTCCCGTCTTTTTCGACGTTTTAAGAATACGTTCCAAATCCTCCTCGCTCATAGCGCACGGCTTTTCCGCGTAAACGTGTTTTCCGGCAAGCATACATTTCACCGCGTCGTTTGCCTGCTCGCGCCTGTTGGGCGAACAAAGCGACACAAGCTCAATTCTTTCGTCTTTAAGCATTTCTTCAAGTGTATCGTAATACGTGACGTTTTCAAGTTTTTCGGAATTGGGACAGTGACACGACGCAACAATTTCTGCGTTTATATTCGGATTTGCCAAAACTTCGCGCGTTATCTGGTGACAGCCGTTGTCATAGTACACTCCGACTTTTATTTTCCGCATTTATATTCCTCCAGCGCTTTTTTTGTAAATTCTTCTATATTAACAAAGCTTTTCGTCCTTGCAGACTCATATGCTGCCTTGACAACTATAAGTCCTTCAACGCCTTTCCATACCGAAATCGGCGCTTTTTCGCCTTTTATTACCGCCTCGGTAAATTTAACGTGTTGTTCATACGGGTTGTCAATTCTGTAAAGATTTTTGCCGGCATCGGATACGGGATAACTTTTTTCGTCACCGCTTCCGTCGTAGTCGGCAATAATTCCCTTGTACGCGTTGTCACCCGACATATAAAACTTCCCTCCGCGGTAGATTACCGTGCCCTCGTTTCCGTAAACGCAAAAACTGTTTACCTTACTGCAGTACGAACTTTCAACACAGCCGACAACGCCGTTTTCAAATTTTATAATCGTCTGCGAAGAATCGTCGCCGCCGATATGCGGGCTCATAATGTTTTCGCAGTACGCGCCGATTTCGGAAATCTTGCTTCCGAGCACCCACGACAGAATGTCGTAATCGTGAACCCCGAGCTGAATAAGCGAACCGCCTCCGGTTTTTTCAACCGAACAGCGCCAGTTTTCCGCGCTGTTTGCCGATGCGCGTCTTACAAGAGATGTTCTTGCGTGCACTGACGAAATTTTTCCGATTGCACCGCTTTCGATTATGTTTTTAATCTCAATATATGCCGACGCGGAATGTCTGCTCATATACATTCCCACCGTTTTATCGGTCTTTTTCGACTCCTCGTAAATTTCAAACGCGTCGTCAAGCGTTGATGCTATCGGCTTTTGCAAAAGTACGTTTTTGCCTGCGCGCACCGCCTTTATAAACTGCTCTTTGTGCAGATGGTTGGGTGTGCTTATGTCCACAATATCAACGTCGGAATTTATTAAATCCTCATAGTTTGTCGAATAGCGCGATGCGCCAAGCATTTGTGCAACCTCGCGCGGATTGTCCGAGTCAAGCCCGACGACAAAATCAAGACGCGCACCTTTGATTTTTGTATAAATTTCGCGGTAGTTTTTCGCCATACCTCCGCACCCTATAAGACCTATTTTAAGCTCCTTCATAGCATTTCTCCTTGTTAAAAATGTCTATTTTCCGCACCGTTTGAGATATTCATTCCAAACGTTTTCAAACCAAAGCTCCGATTTTGGAATTTCTCTTACGTCCTCGCCGAAAGCGGAAAATTCGCCGTCTTTATAGCAAACGCTCACCGTTTTGCCGTCATATTCCGCATTTGACGAAATTTCAATGTCAAACACTTCTTTTCCTTTCGGAATGTTTTCGCACACCAGCGAACCACCGCGCGTGCCGATTTTATCCGCCGAATAAAGCATTGCACAGAGCACCGCCGACGATGTCAAATACGAATCCCGAAGCTTGAACAGTGCGGTTATATCACGCACACCGCCGTTTTTGTAGTCATCAAAAAAACTACCGTAACTTTTCAAAAACTCATTTTTCAGTTCCGCCATTTTGCGCGGTATTCTTATGTACGACGCAAAATTGCTCATTTTTTCACGGCAGGTGCGCTGACGGTCGTAAATTTCGCCGTTTATCTCACCGTTGTCGGACAAACAGAATATAAAATCAAAAATATCGCTATGCCTTAAAATTATATCTTCAATATTTTTCGGCTTTTCACCGTTTTTCTTTTTATATGCTATATGCTCCGCCGCGCGCATTGAGCCGACCTGTGTTGAGTTGAGCGCCGAACCGCCCGGACGGTATACACCGAATGTTCCTGCCGCCTCGCCTGCAGCATACAATCCGTCAATGTTTGTCTGCCAGTTTTTGTCAACCGCAATACCGCCGTTGTTGTGCTGTGCGCAAACCTCAACGCGCAAATATGAATTATACAAATCTATTCCGTTTTGCGCATAAAGGTCAATCGCCTTTTTATTCATCTTTTCAAGACGTTTAATCGGCGTTTTTATAAGTGCGCCCGAATTTTTAAGATAGTTATACGCCTCGTCCGACAGACTTTCAAAACCGTTTTCAAGCGCTTTCGGCTCTTTTGTAAAGTCCATATAAACCTTGTTTTTCTTGTTTACGGTTTCGTTAAAAATGATCATATCAATTATCGACGAACCTTTTATTTTTGCACTGTCAAACGGCCACTGATAGCCCTTTTGAAAAACAAAATTCACGGTGTCGGAAGGATTTTTAAAGTAATCGTTTAAAAATTCTCTTTCGTTTCCGTCTTTGTCAACCGAAACATACCGCGGAATAACCTGCTGATATGTTCCCGAAACGTTCCAGCGGAAATCCACCGACGCCAACCCATACTGCCATTCCTGTAAATTCGACGTTTTTGCGCCTGCCTCAACCGCAAGCGATGTCATACCCGTGTGACAGCAGGGATAAACGCTATTTTGATAAATTCCGGCAGATCCGCCCGTTGCGAGAATTATATTTTCACATTCAAAAATCAAAGGACGCATATTTTTTGAATTTTTGTCAATTCCGATCGCGCCGATAATTTTGTTTTCGTCACAGATTAAGCGCACAATCAGCACATTGTCGAAAATTCTTATATCTTTGCACCGAACGCTTTTTTCGAGTGCCTCGGTCATATATTTTGACGTTAAAGGCCCTGCCGACGTTGCCCTTTTGCAAACATCGTGGTCGGTCATATATCCTGCATATTCGCCGTATTCGTTTGTGGGAAACGGCACACCCAAAATTGCAAGCTTCATAAAGCTTTTTGCCGACCCTGCCGCCTCGCAGAGCGCCGTGTCGCCGTTTACCGATTTTCCGTCAAAAAGCGTTTTCGCCATTTTGCCTATGCCGTCCTCCTCACCCGACGACATAGAAAGTTTGTAATACGTTTGCTTGTCGCTTCCCGTATTGCGCGACGTGCCCATATTAAAACCCTCGGTTGCAAGTGCAATATCGCAAACACCCAAATCGCAAAGCCAGTCGGCGGCATTAAGACCCGCACAGCCGCTGCCTATAACGAGGGTATTAAGCTTGTAAATCGGAATTTCAAAGTTTTTATACTTATACAAACAATTATAATCTTGCAATATGAAATCCTCCGTCCACATCTATTGACTGCCCGATAACATATGGCAAATCGCCCGAACAAAGCGTGTATACCGCCTTTGCTATATCCTCCGGCATACCCCATCTTTTTTGTGGGAGCAGTCCGCCGTCTATCAAAGCGTCGTATTTATCTTTAACCTTGTCGGTCATAGATGTTGAAATTATGCCCGGACGGACTTCGTTTACTATAATTCCGTCGTTTGCAAGTCTGTCCGCAAAGAGCCTTGTAATCATTGAAACACCAGCCTTTGATATGCAGTATTCCCCGCGGTTTACAGAACTTGTGTATGCCGACATAGACGAAATATTTACAATATATCCTCTTACGCCGTCTTTTAATTCCTGTTTAAGCATTGCGTTTGCCGTAAGCTGGGTTAAAAAGAGTGTTCCTTTTGTGTTGATGTTCATAACAAAATCGTAGCTTTCCTCGCTCATTTCAAGAAGGTCGGCACGCACTCTCGGCGCAACGCCCGCAACATTTACAAGAACATCTATCCGTCCGCACTTTTGAATTGCGGTGTTTATAAGATTTTCTCTGTCTGCCTTTTTAGACAAATCGCCTTTTACATAACTGAAAATTTCATTGCAGATATTAGATTTATCGCAAATATCCATACCGACAACAAAATAGCCCTCACTCAAAAATTTTTCAGCCGCCGCGCCGCCTATTCCGCCGCAGCATCCTGTTATAATTGCTGATTTCATATTTTAATCTCCCTTTAGTTATTTATACAAAACTCTTTATAATACGGCATATATACCTCACTGTCACGGATTACGCACCCTGTAACGGTTCCTGCGCGCATAAGCTCGGTGCATTTTCCGCAGGCTATACAGCATTTTTTGTCGTCGATTTTTCCGTTTTGCACCGCGTCTTTGTAAATATTGGGATACGCAAATGCCATTCTGCCGAAGCCTTGGATTTTGCAGTAATTTTCTTTAACCGCGCCTGCCGCAAGATTAAGACATTCTTTTCCGAAATACGAAACACCAGAGCCGATAACCGTAAGATTCGGAAAAGCCGACTGAATTTCTCTAATGCAGTAATACATTCTGTCAACGCCGATAAGCGGATTTTCGGTTGCAAGATTGATTTTTGAATTGCTCGGACGGTTGACAAATGCGTTAACATACGGATTGCCGATTGTAATATCCATAAGCTTTACGCCAAGACGGTTATGGAGAATATCAATAAGCTTTTTCGGCTCGTCGAGAACGATGTTTTTTGTGCCGTCGTCCTTTACGCCGAAGCCGTAGGGATATTCAAATCCGTCGTATACATTAAGGCGCGTGGTGACTATAAAGTCTTTATCGGTTGCGCTTTTTGCGTTTTTAATGCCGTTTACAAGAAGTCTTGTTCTATTTTCAAAACTTCCGCCGAACTCGCCGTCACGCGTATAAGCCGAAAGCATTTCGGAGGCAAGATAGCGGTGACAGCATTTTATGTCAACACCGTCGAAACCTGCCTTTTGCGCCTCATATGCCGCCGTGCCGTAACGCTCTTCGAGCTCTTTTAACTTATCGTCGGTTATAATTCTCGATTTGTCTATCGGCTTGTCTTTTTCAAAAATCGGATTGTTATAGCCGATAATCGGCTCGGGAAACCCGTTCGGTTTTGAATATCTTCCCGAATGGGTCGCCTGCATAATCACTATCGGCGCAAACCCGTTTTCCCTCACCGCAGTATTTTTTATGTTTTCTATCATTCTTTTAAACGCGTCAATGTTGTTTTCGTTCATAAAAAGCTGACGCGGATTTGCCCTGCCCTCATCGACTACCGCGGTTGCCTCCAGCCAGATTATTCCGGCACCGCTTTTTGCAAAACGAAGATACCGTCTTTCGGTAAGCTCGCCCGGAACACCGCTTTTTTCGCCGTCGCACCCCTCCATCGGCTGAATTGCAATTCTGTTTTTCGCAACTCCGTCACCGAAGTCTATCTCTTTTGTCAAAACACTAATATCATCGGAATACGGGATATTTTCAAGTCCCATATTTTTAGCTTTATCAAATAAATTTTCTGTCATAAACACACCCGTTTTCTGTTATAATATCAATACCAGCGCGGCGCCTCTTTGCCGTCTGTTTTTTCCGCGCCGTTCCTGTCGCGCAGATATACCTCTTTTTCGGCGTCGTATACCAAACCGTTGTTTTCGTCGTGAGCAGGTCTTTCGTTAAGACGCCACGGTTTATCGGAGGAGAACGGCGAGTCTTTCACAAACTCTTTAATTCTGCCTCTCTTTTCAAGATGCTTTAAACATTCAAAAACGCATCCTCTGCCGCCGCACTGTGCAATTACCGTGTTCGGATAATGCCCGTTCATAGCGTTAAAAATCGGTACGGCTTTGAAAAATCCGTTTAAACCAAGCTCCAGCGCCTCAACCCACGACGGCTCCTGCTCGTCAATGGGAATATAAAGTCCCGGAAACTGCTTTTGCAGAAACGGCGACGATTTTTTGTTAAGTCCGTTATGGCACATCTTACATCTGCCGAGGATAAGTTTCGCCCATTCGAGATTATTTCCGAAAAATTCCATTTCTACCTTTTCGTCTTTTGAAAGTGCGTCGGCGGGACAACCGCGCACGCACGATTTGCATTTGTCGCAGATTTTTCCGACCGATATAGGGTCAGGCTCAATTTCGGCGTCGGTTAAAACAATGCCTATTCTCTGACGAGGTCCGAATTCGGGACTTAAAAATACTTTTGAATATCCAAGTTCTCCCAATCCTGCCGCCATTGCCGCAATTCGAACGCTTATGCTTATTTCTCTCGGCGGTTTGTCGGGCGACGCTTTCGGTCCGCGCGGACCTTTTTCCGGAAGCGTTGCGCTTGACGGAAGGTGCATTGCCTCATAACCGCTTTTTTCTATGTAATTTGCAAGTTTATATCCCTCTGCCTGGATGGCGGTGTTAAGCCCGAGATAAGAATACGCGTTGTATGAAAGATAATTTGTTCCCTCATCAATGCCGTGATACGGTCCGCGCAGTATTCTTTTTAAAAACACGATAACCGTTTTTGCGTTTGGCATTACCGTTAACGGATGCATAAATTTCGGCGCTTTTTCAAAGCGGTCGATAGAGGCAAATCCAACCTTGTCGATATTGAGGTTTTCTTTTACGTAATCTCTTATTATCTGTGCGTCAAGCATCGTTTTCACCCCTGTACTTATTTTTGAATTTGTATTTTAAAAGTCCTTTGTCCTCAAGATGCGCCATACACGCTCTTCCGCACGATGCAAGCGTTCTGTCGCCCTCTGCGCTCGCCCAAAATGAGTTGGACAAAACTCCGCTTTTGCAGTTTTTGCAAAATGCTTTGTCACGTTTGTATATTTCAACGTCAAATCCCTCACGGTCAAGCTTTTCGGTTTCATTTAGCGATACAGCATTTGCATAACATTTTTTTGCACACTCTCCGCAATCGTCGCAAATACTTTTTTCGAGTATCTTATCGCCCTCAAATTCCGCATTTGTCAAAATCATTGTAAACTGCTGACGCGTTCCGAATTCTGGTGTAAGAAAAATTCCGCATTTGCCGAACTGCCCAAGCCCTGCAAGATGTGCCGCCAGATAGCCGTCGGGAACAACGTCGGGAGCAGGCGCTCCCTCTTTAACCTGCACGCCCTGAGAACGCATTTCGAGAGGATAATTGTAAAGCGGAACAACGTCGTATCCTCTGTTTTCAAGCTGTGTGCAGATGTTATATGTAATTTCTATGGTCAGCGACGAATCCAGAAATCCGCCCCGCGTGTATGCCGTCGCCCAGTCGGAATGGCTCTCCGCACCGCGCGTCCAGCCTCTCGGAATACTGTGCATAAGCACAAGAACGCTTTTTACGCTCGGCAAAATATACTTCGGATTGCCCTCTTCTTTAATATTTTCAAATCTTTCAATCGGTGCAACGCCAACTTTGTCTGCACCGTATTTTTCACAAATTTCGTTTAATTCTTCTCTGCTTATCATTGAGATTTCTCCATTCGGAATTTATTGACAAATCTGTCTTTCATCACGGTGTTTTCAAGATGTGCAACGCACGCCCTTCCGCACGCCGACGAAATTCTGGACGGTTCAACATCGGCATTCATAGCCTTTGCACCGCGGTTTAAAATATTAAAATCACCGTCATCAAGATATTGATTGCTTAATGCGCCGTATGTGCACACAAAACATTTTTCCACGCAAAGCTTGTTCCAGCTCACCGTTTTGCCGCCGATTTTCTGTGTTGCCGTTTCCTCTGTGCTTATCGCACCGTACGGACAAGCCTTTGCACATTCTTTGCAGTTGTCGCAGATGTGACTTTCTTTCATTTCATTCGGTTCAATTTCTGCATCGGTCAAAACGACTGCAAAATACTGTCTTATGCCGTAACGTTCGGTTAAGAAAAACTTGCCGGCGCCGATTTCGCCGAGTCCCGCGGCATATGCGGCATAGTCGAAAAACAAAACCGTGTTTTCCACCGCTTTTTCAACGTCGCCCTTAAAAAGCGACGGCGGAATTTTGGTAAGGCAAACCGCCTCGTAACCGTATTTTTGTTCAAACAGTCTGCTGAATTTATATGTAACCGACGGTATTACCATAGGATTTACGGGACTGCCGGCATTAACCGCGCCCCAGTTTGTGCCCTCTTCAACTCCGCGAAGTGCACCGCGGTTTACCGAGAAACCCATAACTATCACCGATTTTACGTCATTTTTCAGTTCTTTAAGTTTAAATTTGTCGCCGTCCTCCAAAAATCTTTCAATCGGCGCCGCTCCGAAAAGCTCCGCTCCGCATTTTACGGCAAGCTCCTTTATTTCGCTGTTGGAAATCAATGTATTTTCCCCCGTTTCGCAATACTATCCTAATTTAATTTTATTTTACAATATTTCGCCTTTTTCTTCTCGTACTTTTTTTGGTATGTTAATATGTAAAATTTAAGATGAATAATTTGGAAATAAAAACAAAGGAATTGGTTTTTACATATCATAAAAACCAATTCCCTTGATAAATACAAATATTTTCATAAATTTGCATAAAATTTTACATATAAAAATTTAAAACCGCAGACGGTTTAAGTTATTCGCCGTCTGCGGTATATATCTTTCTGAACTGCGACGGTGTAAGACCGAATGTTTCCTTAAACCGTCTTATAAAATTGTTAACGTCGGCAAACCCTGCCGAATACGCAATGTCGATTATCGACTCACTGCTGTGAGTGAGCTTGTGCGACGCGGCATTGAGCCTCAACTGCATAAGATATTTTTTCGGGCTTTGCCCCACGTACTGCTTAAAACACGACGAAAAATACGGCGCCGAAATGTGGAACTGCTGTGAAATATCGCGTATGCGCAGATTTTCGCTGAAATGGTCGTCGAGAAAACTCTGAACCTTGAAAATCAGCCTTACGATATTTATGTCGTCATCGCTGTTGTAAAGCAAATCGCCCTTTTGCTTGCGCAGTGCGAGAATTAAGATATGCTCCACGAGCATAAGCTGAACTCTTTCGGAATATTCGTCATTATTTCCGGCCTGTACCTCTTTTATAATCATTTCGATAAAGTTTTTTATAATTCCCTGCTCATTAAAATGCAGACAAAACCTGAAATCGGAGGTGCGTTTTTTGAAAATACCGAGAAGATTAAGGTCAGTGATTTTCTTTTCCAAAACGTCGGGCGAAAGCATCAGAACATACCGTTTATACGGCGTTTTCAGCACTTTGGTGTAGTGCGACTCGTATGTATTTAAGAAAATAACATCGCCCTTTTGCGCAATAATCGCCTTGTTGTTTACAGTAATTTCAATCATTCCGTCGGTAACAAACAGTATTTCGTATTCCTCGTGAAAATGAAGCGACAGATTATCGCTTTTAACCTTGTATTGCACAAGCGGTATAAGATTTTCCGGCATACATTTCACCCCCGCACAGCACCTTTTTCGCCGTTTAGTTTATGTAATTAAACAATATCACACCGCCGTTTATTTGTCAACAGACGCGTAAATATTTTTGTGTTTTCGGGCATTTCATCAAAATATTAGATGAAAACAAGTATTCTATATTGTATGATATATTATTTAAAAAATATATATCAAAATAATATTTGTTTTTTGCCATATAATACTTAAAATGAGTTTTTCGATACAGATTGTTTCAGTTCCTGACAAATTCCCTTAAAAAATATTGTTCGCCGATTTAAACAACTCTTCTTCGGAATCTCTCTTATAAAACACATTTAAAATCAAGTAAAATGCAGCAAATCAAGCAGAATTGCCGAGCGCAGAGATTTGCAATAATATTTAATATGCGTGCGACAGCACAATAACAGCGCCCTCCATACAAACACCGACATATGATTTTATAAACGATTTTTCCATAAATGATGTAGTTTTTCCGGCAAAGGACGCAAGCGACACAGGAGCTATTTCGGTGTAAATAAAGAGCTTAAAAAATCTGCCGTACTCTCCCTGCCTGCGTATTTTCACGCCTTATAAAAAAATCCGGCACGGTGTGTGCTATTCTTCCAGCACAGAAATAAACTCGTCGGAAAAAATCTCCCCTTTTTTATACTTCGAGCGTGCATCTTGATAAACGGCGATTTTTTCCTTAATCGCCGTTAGGGCTTTTTCGTCAGTTGTTTTTTTACGTTTATAATAGAGTGCCTGATACTTTTTTTCATACAAAGAAAGCGCACTGTCCGATTTGACTTTTTCTTTGAACTGTTTTTTTGCTCCTATTTGTCTGCATGTTTTTCCGTCCTTATAAATATTGTCGCAATATTGAATACCGTGGTTATCCGCAATAAAAAATCTTTTGCATACCGGGCATTTTAAAATCGGAATGTTATGAAGAATTGAGTGCATCATTTCAACCAAAAGCAGTCCCGAAAGCTTTGTAAGCCAATAAGTTTCAACCATATCAATATTATCGTCAGTATTGACAATAGCTTTTTTCTCAGACAAAATGCAGCCGCCGCACAAACTAAATTCTTCCTCACATTTATAATAGGCGGATAGCTTGTCTTCGCCTTTCTTGCTCGAAAAGCAAAGCTCCAAAAGCGAATTGGCCTTATCTCTTAATGTATCTAACTCTTGAACAGGAAACAAAATTGAAAGCGCTCCGTAATTGCCTGTCGCTATTCCAAAAGTTATCCTTCCCAATCCAAAAATCCGATTACATTCTTTAGTTGAAATATTTATATGATTTTCTAAAAATGACGCTTGAAACTTCATAAATTAACCTCCGAAATATTACAAAAATATTTCAAGTGATATTTATTTTAAATAATCACTTGACAAAGCCTCTTGCACGCGCTATTATATTTACAGAATATTTATTCTTGGTAATCGCTTGAAACTATTGTACCACTATTTTTTATTTTTTGCAATAGTTTTAATAATTTTAATGGAGGAGGTGAAATAAATATGAGCAAGGTTTTAAAAACCGTAAATGGTGAAATGCTGATGAATACCTTTTTACCGCCGATAGAATTTGCGGTGGAAAATTTAATTCCGCAGGGACTGCATATTTTATCGGGAAGTCCGAAAATCGGTAAATCGTGGCTGGTGCTTATGCTATGCTTAAAGGTTGCAAGCATCGCGCGTGGCTTTACCGCACGCGCATTCGCACCGAAAACGGCGCGGACTTTCGGGCAGCAGCCCGTACCCACTTTTCAAAGCAAAGGAGGAACAAAATGAGACACAGAAATAATGTTATATCCATAAGAGCATCAGATGTTGAGTACAATGTAATTAAAAATTTAGCAGGAGATGCAAAGGAAACTGTGACGGATTACATCATCAAATGTGCGATGCAAAAGAAAATCAATGTGATAGATGTTAAGCCTTTGATAACCGAAGTGAAAAGAATCGGCGGCAACATAAACAGACTTACATTGCTTGCGAATATGGGTAAAATAAACTCTGTATATTTGCAAGATGTCAGTGCGGAACTTAAAAACATATATGACGAGCTTCAAAAAATTTGCAAGAGGTGTTCGTAAATGGCAATCGTGGTTGCACTGAACAATAAACGCCAAAGCCGAGCCGGACTGTCAGGTGTTATAAATTATGTTGCAAACGACAGAAAAACACTTTTGCAAAGCGGTGAGAAATTAGTTTCGGGAATAAACTGCTCTTTCCACTCCGCCTACGATGAATTTATACTGACAAAACACTTGCACTCAAAGACGAACGGCAGATACTTTTATCACTACTGTCAGTCGTTCAGTCAGGAAGAAAAAGTCACACCGAAAACCGTACACGAAATCGGCGCCAGACTCGCAAAAGAATGTTTTGAGGGCTACGAAGTAATCGTCGGAACGCACATTGAAAAAAATCATTTGCACAATCACATCATCGTAAACAGCGTCAGTTTTGAAAGCGGAAAGAAACTTCATCAGGATAAAAAATCGCTTGAAAATATCCGAACCGTCTCCGATAAAATATGCTCCGAATACGGACTTTCGGTTATAAAACGAAAGGATCAGAAAACATCAGAAACAATGACACACGGCGAATATACGGCGGCAACTCTCGGCAACAGTTGGAAGTTCAGGCTTATAAATACCGTTGAAGCTGCAATGAATATCTGCAAAAACAAGGCGGAATTTATATCCTATATGGAAAGCGAGGGATATAAAGTAAACTGGACAGACGAGAGAAAATCTATTTGCTACACCACTCCCGGCGGCAAAAAATGCAGAGATTACAGACTGCACGAAGATAAGTTTTTGAAGGAGAATATGGAAAATGAATTCAACTTTAGAGGAATTAAAAAGTATGAACCGACAGACGCAGGACTTAACACCGATTTTAAATCGCCTGGATATTTTGGAGGAGAAAATCGACGCTCTGTCACATCAGAACAGGGACAGACTGACGGCGGAATTGAATTTGCTTTCAACACAGGTTGGGAAAATTCAAGAAGAACTTTTTACAAAAACCGAGAAAGGATTAAAGAAAATCCGCATAGCGGTGTATCGCATAACAGGGGCGTTAGTGATTTCAATAACCTCAATTACGGCATTGGTCAAAGGGTGTTTAGCCTTGTTAAATCTGTTTCGGGGATAAGCAAAAAGAAAGGTTATGACGAGGACGACACGGCAGCAATATCTCTTATAACAGGTCTTTCCGCCGCATCGGTTTGCATAATGATTGAGCTGATTAAAAACGCACGTGATAAAGATTTGACGGAAGGCTACATAGAGGAGATGGTTGAAAAACTCGGCGAAAATGAAGGAAACGAGATCGGCGGTATGAATATGCAGTAAAATTAAATAATAAAAATTGAATATTTGGATTTTGACAGACATAGTATGTAATATAAATCTGATTTGGAAATGGAGGACTTTATATGAAAGGACAAGTTTTACATATAACCTTCCATAATCCAAATACAAGGTCTGACTCCGAAAAAATAGCCGGTGAATTTATTTCACGGGCGGCAACGGGAGTATTGACCAAGATGATTTTAGATAATCAAGAAAAACGAACCTCAGGCATTAAAGATTCGAAGTAAATATGGTTGTGAAAGGCAAATTTTCCGTAATACTGCGTCAAAATGCTCGTTAATCCACAAAGGATTAACTGTGCTTTTTCCTTGCCTTACAATAAATTTGCACTCTCACAACTCTGCGACCTCTGATTTAGGAAAATTTTTGTTTTGTCGGTGCGTAAAGGCGAAGCAAGGCTGTCGCCTTGCAAGACTGACAATCCGTCAAAACGGGAATTTAACAAATCAGAGGCATATTGAGTTCGATTCTTTAATGCCCAAAAACAACTCTGAATCAGAAAGTGATTTGGATTAGGAAATAAATAGGAAACATACTCCGCCTGAACGATATTTTTTGGGCGGAGTATTATTTTAAGAGGGAATCAAAATTCCTTCGTAGACTTTTGAAAAATTGTGTGGTATGTTGTGTGTTGTGCACAGCGTACAAAACAAGAAAGAGAGGTAATTATTTATGAGAATTGCACCTTATTGCAGAGTATCAACTGACAAAGCAGATCAGCTAAATAGCTTAGAAATGCAGAAAAAATTCTATGGTGAATTTGCAGAAAGAAACAATCACGAAATTACTCATATGTATGCAGACGAAGGCATTTCAGGAACACAGATGCGAAAGCGTCCTGAATTTATGAGACTGATGCGGGATGCAAGGCTTGGCAAATTTGATATGGTGGTAACAAAAGACATATCGAGAATGGCAAGAAACGTGGTCGACTTCCTGCAATCAATAAGGGAACTGAAAGCTATAGGAATACCTGTTGTGTTCGTAAACACTAATTTGTCAACTGAGGACGGAGAATTGGTGCTCACTATGCTTGCAATGGTAGCACAACAGGAAAGCGAAAACACATCCAAGAGAATCAAATTTAGTAAAAGCTTAAACGCTGAAAAAGGCAAGGTGCCGAATCTTGTGTATGGATATGATAAAATTATCGGCGATTACTTTAACCTAAACATTAACCCCTTTGAAGCAAATGTAGTTCGCCGAATATATCAAATGTACATAAACGAAGAATATGGCGCAAGCAAAATCGCGAAAATTCTTAACGAAGAAAATATTAAAACAAAGCGAGGATGCAAATGGACGCAAAACGGAATTTGCAGAATTCTTACCAACAGGATGTACTGCGGAATTATTATCAATGGCAAAGAGGAAGTAAGGGATTTCCTGACAGGCGACAGAATTGATAAGCCTGAAGAAGAATGGAAAGTCACAGAGAGACCTGATCTTGCGATTATAGATATAGATACCTTTGAGATTGCTCAAAAAAAGATGGAGATAAACAAACAAAAATTCTCTCAGGGGCAGCGAAAAGACTGCAAGCATGTATTCAGCACCTTGCTTAAATGCAGTGATTGCGGACACTTCTTCAGGCAAGCCAAACGAAAAGTTAAAATCGGTTATAAATATACTTGGGTGTGTTGCGGACGGAATATCAACGGAGCAGATTCCTGTAATAACAAAACGGTCATAGACGAAGGTGAACTGCTTGCTTCCATCAAGCAATATCTTACAGAACTGATTGAAGATAAGCAAAAAGTTATTAAGAAAATCGTAAGCGACTTTAACAAGAATTACGCACCGATGCACCAAAATCTTAAAACTGAAAAAGAAATAACAAAAGAGATAGAAAAACTGAAAAAGAGCCGTCAAAAATATGTCGATATGTATGATAATGACATTATTTCAATGGAAGACTTAAAGGAGAAGACCGGCTCAACCAACAACCAAATCAAAAAGCTTGAAGAAAAGCTTAAGATGATAAAGTTCGGCATCACACAGGCGGACAAGCTTGAATACGGGCTGACAGATACATTCAAGAGCATAGGCGATATCCTGAGTACTGCCGAAATTACCAATGAAATGCTGAAACGGGTCATAGACCGCATTGAAGTGGCTGAAGACGGGCATATTGACATATACTTAAGGCTCCTTGCAGACATAGGATTAGACGAAAAGTATCAATGTTCATCTATCAGTACATAAAGACATAAGCGAAAGACTCATAAAAATCAACCCGGCTCTTGCGTCGCAGGTGAGGGTAATTCTTGACGAAAACAAGGCGGAACGCCACATCAGAGGCGGACTTGCGACACAGAAAAAATACAAAAAAGCATTATAGCGCAAATACTGGGTATTTCCCCGATTTTGTGTAAACTCCAAAATGATAATATAATTTAAGTGTTT
>ERZ824480.385-NODE-385-length-61003-cov-5.380800_pt1 | contig 61003 bp, 50 predicted proteins | sample MGYA00519861_ERZ824480 | MGnify/ENA primary metagenome ERZ824480 (study PRJEB31778, sample SAMEA3449152) | human gut metagenome | biome: human gut; feature: human-associated habitat; material: faeces | place: United Kingdom | collected 2010/2012 ... | reverse complement strand
GAAACCATCGGTTCCAAGTATTTAAAGGACGATATGACGAAGGTCCTGCCCATCGTCAACCAGGGCGGCTCCGACTCTGCCCAGCTGGATAACACGCTGGAATTCATGGTCATGAACGGCATGGATCTGCCGCTGGCCGTCATGGTCACGATCCCCGAGCCGTGGGACAACAACAAGTCGATGGACCCGAAGAAGCGCGACTTCTACCAGTACTATGCCACGATGCTGGAGCCGTGGGACGGCCCCGCCAGCATCCTGTTCAGCGACGGCGACGTGATGGGCGCAGTGCTGGACCGCAACGGTCTGCGCCCGAGCCGCTACTACATCACGAAGGATGGCCGCCTGATCCTTTCCAGCGAGGTCGGCGTGCTCGACATTCCCGCTGACGAGGTCGTGCGCAAGGACCGTCTGCGCCCCGGCAAGATGCTGCTGGTCGACACCGTCAGGGGCGAGCTGGTCGACGACGAAAAGCTGAAGGCCGACTACGCCAGCCGCCAGCCCTACGGCGAGTGGCTGGACCGCAACCTCGTCCCGCTGTCCAGCCTGAAGGTGCCCAACAAGAAGGTGCCCAGCTACACGAAGGATCAGCTTGTCCAGCTGCAGAAGGCGTTCGGCTACCGGTATGAGGACGTCTCCACGATCATTCTGCCGATGGCCAAGAACGGCGGCGAGCCCGCCGGGGCCATGGGCAACGATACTCCGCTGGCCGTTTTGAGCCACACCCGCCCTAATCTGAGCGAGTATTTCAAGCAGATGTTTGCGCAGGTCACGAACCCGCCCATCGACGCGCTGCGCGAGAAGATCGTCACCTCGACCACCGTCTACGTCGGTGCGCAGGGCAATCTTCTGGAGGAGGACGCCGACAACTGCAAGGTCCTGAAAATCGAGAACCCGATCCTGACCGAGACCGATCTGCTCAAGATCAAGGCCATGGACGTGCCCGGCTTCAAGGTCGTGACGCTGTCCATCTGCTACTACAAGAACACCGACCTGGAAAAGGCCATTGAGCGCCTGTTTGTCGATGTGGACCGCGCCTACCGCGACGGCGCGAACATCCTGATTTTGTCGGACCGTGACATTGACGAGTACCACGTCGCCATTCCCAGCCTGCTGGCTGTGGGCGCGGTCAGCAAGTATCTGGTCCGCACCCGCAAGCGCACCGCCATGGCGCTGATTCTGGAAAGCGGCGAGCCGCGCCTGGTACACGACTTCGCCACGCTGCTGGGCTACGGCGCAGCTGCTATCAACCCGTATCTGGCGCAGGAGACTATCGGTGAGCTGATTTCCGACGGCCTTCTCGACAAGGACTACTACGCCGCTGTCAGCGACTACAACAAGGCCGTGCTGGCGGGCATTGTCAAAATCGCGTCCAAGATGGGCATTTCCACGATCCAGTCCTACGCGGGCAGCCAAATCTTTGAGGCGCTGGGCATCTCGAAAGAGGTCATCGACAAATACTTTACGAACACCGTCTCCCGCGTGGGCGGCATCACGATCCAGGACATCCAGAATGATCTGGAAGCCCGCCATCAGGAAGCATTCGACCCGCTGGGTCTGGACATCAACCGCGAGCTGCCGAGCCTGGGTGCGCACAAATTCCGCGGCGGCCCCGCTGCCGAGCAGCACCTCTACAACCCGCAGACCATCCACCTTTTGCAGCAGGCCTGCTGGACCGGCAATTACGATACCTTCAAGCAGTACACCGCCGCCGCTGCCAATGAGAACGGCGACGCGATGCACCTGCGCAGCCTGCTGGACTTCAACTATCCCGAGCAGGGCGTGCCCCTCAACGAGGTCGAGAGCGTTGACTCCATCGTCAAGCGCTTCAAGACCGCGGCCATGAGCTACGGCGCACTGTCCGAGGAGGCCCACGAGTGCATGGCTATCGCCATGAACCGTCTGGGCGGCAAGTCCAACACCGGCGAGGGCGGCGAGGCCGAGGACCGCTTCGGCACCGAGCGCAACTCCGCCATCAAGCAGGTGGCATCCGCCCGCTTCGGCGTGACAAGCAAGTATCTGGTTTCCGCCAGTGAGATTCAGATCAAGATGGCACAGGGCGCAAAGCCCGGCGAGGGCGGCCAGCTGCCCGGCGGCAAGGTCTACCCGTGGGTCGCCAAGACCCGCAACTCGACCACCGGCGTCGGCCTGATCTCTCCCCCGCCCCACCACGATATTTACTCGATCGAGGACCTGGCGCAGCTGATCTACGATTTGAAGTGCTCCAACCGCAAGGCAGCCATCAACGTCAAGCTCGTCAGCGAGGCCGGTGTCGGCACGATTGCCGCGGGCGTTGCCAAGGCCGGTGCGGAGGTCATCCTGATTTCCGGCTTTGACGGCGGCACGGGCGCAGCCCCCCGCAACTCCATCCACAACGCAGGTCTGCCGTGGGAGCTGGGCATTGCCGAGGCACACCAGTGCCTGATCATGAACGGTCTGCGCAGCCGCGTCCGCATCGAGGCGGACAGCAAGCTGATGAGTGGCCGCGACGTTGCCATTGCCGCCCTGCTGGGTGCCGAGGAATTCGGCTTCGGCACCGGCCCGCTGGTGGCCATGGGCTGCGTCATGATGCGCGTCTGCAACCTTGACACCTGCCCCATGGGCATCTGCACCCAGAACCCCGAGCTGCGCAAGCGGTTCAAGGGCAAGCCCGAGTACATCATGAACTTTATGCGCTTCATGGCCGAGGACCTGCGCGAGTACATGGCAAAGCTCGGCGTGCGCACCGTCGATGAGCTGGTGGGCCGCACCGACCTGCTCAAGGTCAAGGCCGCGCCCGCAGGCTCCCGCGCCGGCGAGATGGACCTGACCGCGCTTTTGCAGAACCCGCTGGTCGAGAACTCCAACGTACACTTCAACGCGAAGGATGTTTACAACTTCCAGCTGGAAAAGACCCCCGATATGCGCATCCTGATGAAGAAGTTCAAAAAGAGCTTCGACTCCGCCGAGCCGAAGCCCAGCACCGTCACGCTGGACGTCGGCAACACGGACCGCGCGTTCGGCACGATCATTGGCAGCGAGATCACCGCCAGGTTCGGCAACACGCTGCCCGACGACACGTTCCATGTCGTCTGCCACGGCTACGGCGGCCAGAGCTTCGGCGCGTTCATCCCCAAGGGCCTGACGCTCGAGCTGGTCGGCGACGCGAATGACTACATCGGCAAGGGTCTGTCCGGCGGCAAGCTCATCGTCTACCCGCCGAAGGACGCCGCCTTTGACCGCAGCGAGAACATCGTCATCGGCAACGTGGCACTGTACGGTGCTACGGGCGGCACAGCGTTCATCAACGGCGTGGCCGGTGAGCGCTTCTGCGTGCGCAACTCCGGCGCAACTGCCGTTGTGGAGGGCGTGGGCGACCATGGCTGCGAGTACATGACCGGCGGCACGGTGGTCGTGCTTGGCAAGACCGGCAAGAACTTTGCAGCCGGCATGAGCGGCGGCATCGCCTACGTGCTGGACGAGGACTGGGACTTCTACCAGCGCGTCAACAAGGACATGGTCAGTCTGGAGCCTGTGGAGCACAAGTACGATGTATCGCTGTTGAAAGACCTGATCCGTGAGCATGTGGAGCTGACCGGGTCGCCGCGCGGCAAGGAAATCCTTGACAACTTCGGCGAGTATCTGCCCAAGTTCAAGAAGGTCCTGCCCCACGACTACGACAAGATGCTGCGCCTGATCGCCCAGATGGAGGAAAAGGGCGAGGACAGCGAGCAGGCCCAGATCGAGGCGTTCTACGCTATGAAAAGCGCAAAGTAAGGGAGGCAGAGTACCATGGGCAAACCGACAGGATTTATGGAAATTACGCGGCAGACCAGTTTAGAGCTGCCGCCCGAGGAGCGCATCCGGAATTTTAACGAGTTTCACGTCCCGCTGCACACCGACGAGCAGCAGGCCCAGGGCGCACGCTGCATGGACTGCGGCGTCCCCTTCTGCCAGAGCGGCGTTCAGCTGGGCGGCATGTTCAGCGGCTGCCCGCTGAACAACCTGATCCCCGAGTGGAACGACCTGGTCTATCAGGGCAAGTGGGATCTGGCCGTGCACCGGCTGATCGCCACGAACCGATACCCGGAGTTCACGAGCCGGGTCTGCCCCGCCCTGTGCGAGGCGGCCTGCACCTGCGGCAACGTCACGGGTGGCCCGGTCACGGTCAAGGAAAACGAGCGCGCCATCGTGGAATACGGTTACGAGAGCGGCGCCATTCATGCCGTGCCGCCCCCGGCCCGCACGGGCAAGACCGTGGCGGTCATCGGCGCGGGTCCCGCGGGCCTGTCCGTGGCCGACCTGCTCAACAAGCGCGGCCATCGCGTGACCATCTATGAGCGCGAGGACCGCGCGGGCGGCCTTTTGATGTACGGCATCCCCAACATGAAGCTGGAAAAGTGGGTCATTGACCGCCGCGTGAAAATTTTGCAGGACGAGGGCATTGAGTTTGTTTTTAACGCCGACGTCGGCAATACGGTCAGCGCCGAGGAGCTGAAGGCCCGCTATGACGCCGTGGTGCTGTGCTGCGGCGCGAAGCAGGCCCGCGACATCCAGGCCCCGGGCCGCGACGCGCAGGGCATCTTCTTTGCGGTGGATTACCTGACCAGCGTGACCCGCAGTCTGCTGGATTCCAACTTTGCGGACGGCAAGGCGGTTTCCGCCGCGGGCAAGCGCGTGCTGGTCATCGGCGGCGGCGACACCGGCAACGACTGCGTCGGCACGGCCATCCGCCAGGGCTGCGAGAGCGTCATGCAGCTGGAAATGATGCCCTGCCCGCCCGCGGCCCGCGCCCCCGGCAACGATTGGCCCGAGTGGCCCCGCGTGCTGAAAACCGACTACGGCCAGCAGGAGGCCATCGCCAAATTCGGCTTTGACCCCCGCGTCTACCAGACGACGGTCAAGGAGTTCTACAAGAACGAGGCCGGGCAGGTCTGCGGCGCGCTGATCTCCAAGCTGAAAAGCGAGGTCGCGGACGGACGCCGCCAGATGGTGCCCACCGGCGAGGAGTTCACCGTGGACTGCGACCTTGTGCTGATCGCGGCAGGCTTTACGGGCTGCGAGCCCTATGTGGCCGATGCGTTCGGCGTCGAGCGCACGAAGCGCGGCACCGTGGCCGATGTGAAGTACGCCACTGCCGACCCGAAGGTGTTCGCCTGCGGCGATATGCGCCGCGGCCAGAGCCTTGTCGTCTGGGCGCTGCGCGAGGGCCGCGACACCGCCGCCGTCGTGGATGAAAAGCTGATGGGATATACGAACCTGTGACCTACTTTCTTTGAAAAGAAAGTAGGCAAAGAAACTTTAAAACCTTAACCCATACATGGGCCGCCCCGTAGGGTTTACAGGGGCTGCCCCTTTAACCCATACATTGTAGGGCAGGGCACCCTCACCCCGCTGCGGCGGCCTGAGGGCAGGCCGCCCTGCATACTGCCCTGCGGGGCGTCGAGGACGCCGCCCCCCCCTACAACATACAGCATAGCACAAAAAGGCACCTGCCCACACGGACAGGTGCCTTTTTATATCGTATTATCGCTCACATTTCCAGAAGTGGCAGCTGTACGGCTCCAGCGTGCTGCCGCCGCCGAAGTCGTGGTCGGCGCCTGTGATGAGGTCCACCGCGCGGCCGCAGCCCGCGTCAAAGTGGGCGTCAAACGGATTGCCGTCCGCGTTGATGGCCACCAGCACCCGCTCACCGTCGGCATAGCGCTCAAAAATCAGCTGCTTAGGCTGGACCAGCACATTGCGGTAGCTGCCCCGGCACAGCGCCTTGCTGCCCGTGTGGGCGTGGGCCAGCGCCGCGATCCAAGCGGTCAGGTCGTTTTCTTCGGGCTTCTCCACCGCCGGGCGCAGCGTCGGGTCGCCGTTGCGCTTGTCGCCCTCCATGCCCCATTCACTGCCGTAGTAGACCGACGGCACACCGGGCATACCGAACAGCAGACCGTAGATGGGGCGTAGGCAGCCCTTGTCCGTCAAAATCGTCGCAATGCGCGTTACATCGTGGTTATCTACAAAGCTCAGCAGGTGCTTGCCCGTGTACAGGCACCACTGCTCGGAGCCGAACTGGCGGTTCAGGCTGTAGCTGATCTCGTGCATGTTGCCCGTGTTGAAGCTCGAATACAGGCCCTTGTAGCACTCGTAGTTCGTTACGCTGTGGCAGGCGTGGTCGTTCATCCAGCGGTTGTAGTCTCCGTGCAGCGTCTCACCCACCAGTGCGAACTCCGGCTTGATGCTGTCGGCCAGCCCGCGCAGCTCGGCCAAAAAGCCAAGGTCGAGGCAGTAGGCAACATCCAAACGCAGGCCGTCGATGTCGTAGTCCCGCACCCAGCCGCGCACAACGTCAAACAGGTAATTTTTCACCGCCGGGTTCTGCAGATTCAGCTTGACCAGCTCGTTGCAGCCCTCCCACGCTTCATACCAGAAGCCGTCGTTGTAGTTGGTGTTGCCGTCAAAGCTGATGTGGAACCAGTCCTTGTACGGGCTGTCCCAGCGCTTCTCCTGCACGTCCTTGAACGCCCAGAAGCCACGGCCCACATGGTTGAACACGCCGTCAAACAGGATTTTTATGCCCGCCGCGTGCAGCGCCGCGCAGACCTGCCTGAGGTCGTCGTTTGTGCCCAGGCGGCAGTCCACCTTATTGTAGTCGCGGGTGTCATAGCCGTGGGCGTCGCTCTCGAACAGCGGGTTGAACAGCACGCAGGTCGCGCCCAGGCGCTTGATGTGCTCCACCCAGTCCAGCACCCGCAGAATGCGGTGCTCGCCCGCCTGCGCCTGGTCACCGTCGTTTTGCAGCGGTGCGCCGCAAAGCCCCAGCGGGTAGATCTGATAAACTACTGCCTCATCGTACCACATGTTGTTTTCCTCCCCGAATTAAAACTTCTTTTTCAGCTTTGGCTTGAGTATGACGTGGTAATACCGCGTCAGTGCCGCCAGTGCGCGGTCACACAGCCAGAACGACAGGTTGCCCGCGGCCAGCAGTGCTGCCAGCATCCCGACGCCGTCGGCCAGCAGCTCGTCCAGCACGGCAGGCCCGAGCAGCGCAAACAGTAAAAGATACACCAGCACCGTGCCCGCGTTGAACACCGCGAACTTCAGCACCCAGCGCAGGAGCGTGCTTTTTACGCCGTTCATCTTGACGCGCAGCACGGGGTAATACCCCATGACCAGCACGTAAAACAGCGCCAGTTCGGTCTCCGGCACAAAGAGCACGGCCAGAATTGCCACGCAGACGTAGAGGGTCAGCGCGTAGCGCGTGCCGTATTCCTCGAGCACCGGGATGAGCAGGAACGCCGCCAGCATCGGCGCGGCATAGGTGCCGATCTGCAGTGCACTGCCCAGCAGCAAAAGCACCACCGAAAGCGCCCCCAGCATACCGCAGAGGGCTATCTTCTGGCTTTCCGTTTTGCGCATCGTTCCGCCTCCCACCGCTTTTCGATTCTTGTACATTATACCCTATTTTGTTTCACATTGCAAGGCATCCATCTGTGCAACCGTACAAAAATTGTAGCCCTGCTCCCGGAAATAGGCGATCATATCGGGCAGGGCCTTGACGGTCTGACCTGTTGCTTTTGTATCATGCAGCAGGACGACACAGGTGTCCTGACCATCAGCATCGCGGCGAATGTTGCGCAAAATCTGCGCGGCATCCGGGTGGCTGGCGGTGGCGTCCTCGGCGCAGACGTTCCAGTCGATCCAGTGGTAGCCCTTGTCCTCGGCCTGGGCCTTCAGGGCCTTCATGATGCCGTTTCCGCCGTAGCGGTGGCTGACTGTGTTTGTGCTGCCGCCGGGGAAACGCAGCCAGTCGATGGCCGCCACATCCACATACGGCTCCAACGCCTGGCGCAGCGTTCTGATGTCCTGCCAGAATGCGTCAGTGCTCGCATAAATTTTGGAGTATTGATGCGTCGCGCTGTGCAGCGCGATCTGATGCCCCGCCGCCGCAATGTCCGCCACAAGGGGCAGATATTTTTCGTTGGCGTCCTGCGCGCAGACAAAGAAGGTGGCCGGGACCTGCTCCTTATCGAGAATTTCCAGAATTGGCCGGGTGTTTTTGCTGGGGCCGTCGTCGAAGGTCAGGCAGACGATTTTTGGCAGCGCCGTCTCCCCCGTCGCCGCCGACACTGCAAAGCAGTCGTTGGGGGTGTCGGTCTCGGCGTACTCCCGGTGGTACAGCAGATGGATGATGCCGGACAGCATCACCAACATAGCCGCCAGCACCACGCCCGCCAGCAATCTTGCGTTTCGTTCCTCTCTGTCTGCATCCCGCCGCATGGCAAGCCCCTCCCCTGTTTTGGTCTGATACAAGGTATGCGGGCACAGCGGGAAATAGACACGCAGCGGCGGGGTGTGGTATAATAAGGTAAATCGGTGTTTGTCAAATTTTCTAAACAGTCTCATTGCATAGGAATGACAAACAGACTATTCTTAAAGTAGGAGGTGGTAGAAATGGCAAACGAAGATAAAAAGGATTTTAATGCTATGTTGCATGATAAAAAGGATATGCCTAAAATTCAAATTATTACAGACCAGAAAAGCATTGAAAAATATGGTGGAAGTAAAATGTATTTTGCCCCGCCAATCGACTATGATAAGGTAATGAAAAAAATTCCTTATGGTAAAGTGATTACTGTTGGGAAAATACGAGAATACTTTGCGGAGTTGAATGGTGCAGATTTTACAGAACCGATTACAGCAGGAGTTTTTGTTTCTATTGTGGCATGGGCGAGTTATCAGCGTTCCGAAGATGAAACGCCTTATTGGAGAACTTTAAAAGCGAACGGAGAACTGAATGCTAAGTATCCAAATGGTATTGAAGCACAGAAAGAAAAATTAGAAGCAGAGGGACACACTATTATTCAAAAAGGGCGTAAAAATATACGGTACTATGTAAAGAACTATGAAAATTCTCTCTTTGTTTTGAAATAGGTAACTTCCAGCTTGTGGGGATACTCACATTTTTTCCCGCCTATAGCCCCCTTTAAAAACAGATTGGCATCGCAAGGCAGTACGCCCCTTGCGGCGGCCAGAGGGCTGGCCGCCCTACACTCTACCCCCGAAACGTCCATACATAAACCAAAACCGGGCGGCTGCCGTAAAGATGGCAGCTGCCCGGTTCTATGATTGTATTGGTTTGGAATTTCTTTGGTTCTTTCTTTGTAAAGAAAGAACACCCGCCCCTTACTTCGCTCTTGCCTCGTGCATCGCATTGATGCGCTTGCGCCAGAGGCGCGGGGCAAAAAGGGCCAGCATCGGGTAGAGCTCCAGACGGCCCGCCAGCATGTCAAAGGCCAGCAGCAGCTTGGCCGGAGCGGAGAAATCCGCAAAGCTGCCCATCGGACCGACCATCTCAAGGCCGGGACCGACGTTGTTCAGGCAGGTCGCGACGGATGTAAACGTCGTCACCAGATCGAACCCGTCCAGCGAGAGCAGCAGCACCGACAGCGTCAGCAGCAGCATATAAATGTTGAAATAGTTGTGCACACCGCGCAGCGTCTTTTCGTCCAACGGTTTGCCCTCAAAGCGGACCGTCGTCACGGCATGGCTGTGCAGCATCTTGTTCAGGTCCTGCCGTGCCGCCTTGAAAAGGATGATGACGCGCGATACTTTCAAGCCGCCCGCCGTCGAGCCCGCGCATGCGCCCACAAACGTCAGGATCACGATCACGATGCGGGAGTAGGTCGGCCAGAGGTTGAAGTCCGCCGTGGCGTAGCCGGTGGTCGTGACGATGGACGACACCTGGAAGAACGCCGTGCGCAGCGCCGTGCCGACACTGTCGTACATACTCGCGATGTTCGCCGTGATCGTCAGCGTCGAGAATGCGACGATGCCTAAGTAGACGCGCATCTCCTCGGAGGCGAACGCCTCACGGAAATGACGCAGCAGCAGGAAATAATACAGGTTAAAGTTAATGCCGAACAGCAGCATGAACACGCCGATGACGATCTCAAAATACGGGCTGTTGTACGCGCCGACGCTCAGCGCCTTGTTGCTGAAGCCGCCCGTGCCCGCCGTGCCGAACGCATGAATGAGCGCGTCAAACAGCGGCATACCGCCCGCGCAGAGCAGAATCATCTCGATGACGGTCATCACGAAGTAGATCGCGTACAGAATCTTTGCGCTGTCGCTCAGCTTGCTGGAAATTTTTCCGCAGGTCGGGCCGGGGACCTCGGCGCGCATCAGGTGCATGGCACGGCCATCGGTCATGGGCAGCACGGCCATGGCAAAGACCAGCACGCCCATGCCGCCGATCCAGTGGGAAAAGCTGCGCCAGAACAGCGTGCCGTGGCTCAGCGCCTCGACGTCGGTCAGAATTGTCGAGCCTGTCGTCGTAAAGCCCGAGACCGTCTCAAAAAAGGCATCGACAAAGGACGGTATCTCGCCGGAGATGACAAACGGCAGTGCGCCGAAAACCGACATCAGCACCCAGACAAGCGCCACGATGGCCAGGCCGTCGCGGGCGTAGATTTTCGTGTTTTGGGGGGTGCGCAGGCTGGTTATCAGGCCCAGCGCCAGCACGATCAGCGTCGGCCACAGGAAGGAAAGCACAACGCTCCACTCGCCGTAGATGGCGGCGCAGCCCATGGGAAAGAGCATGAGGGCTGCTTCGATCAGGAAGATGCGCCCCAGCACAAACCCTACCATTTTATAGTTCATGGCCGCGCCCTCACTTTACAATGTCGCGCAGCGAGTGCAGCGTTGTGTCGGTGGTGACGATGACGACATCGTCGCCCTCCTGCAGGGCATCGTTGCCGGACGGGATGACCGTCTGGCCATTGCGGCGCACGATGCCCGCCACCAGCAGCCCCTTGCGCAGGGTCAGATCCTTCAGCGGTACGCCGATGAACGGCAAACCCGGCGCAACGTTGAATTCCAGCGCCTCCACGCGCCCGCCCACCAGACGGTGCAGCGTCTTGATGTTCTCCGACTCAAAGCTGTTCTGCATGGCGCGGACGTACATGGCAATGGACTCCGACGTGACCGACGCCGTGGAGACGACGCTGTCCACCATCCCCTTGGCAGCGGCCAGCTCGGCGAAGGACTCGCGGTTGATCTTGGCCACGACCTTGCAGGAGTTTATCTGGGAGGCGTACATCGCCAGAATGATGTTTGTTTCGTCCAGGCCGGTCAGCGCCACAAAGGCGTCCATATCGGTGATGCGCTCCTCGCTCAGCAGCTCGGCATCCGCACCGTCGCCGTGGATGACCAGCACGCCGGGGAACTTCTCGCTCATCTCCTGGCAGCGGGCCGCATCGCTGTCGATGACGGTCACCCGCTTCTGGATGTCCTGCAGCTCCTTGACCAGATAGTAGGTCATCCGGCTTGCACCGACGATCATGACGTTGCTGGCCTTGGCCTTGAACAGGTTCAGCTTGCGGAAGAAGGATTCCAAATCCCGGGCCGAGGCCGTCAGGTAGATCTTGTCCCCGGCCCGCAGCGTAAACATACCCGTGGGGATGATCGTCTCGCTGCCGCGGGCGACAGCGCAGATCAGAATTTTGACCCGGATGTTGCGGTACAAATCCGACAGCTGCAAGCCCACCAGCGGGTTGTCGTCGGCCAGGCGGTACTCGATCAGCTCAAACCGCTGGCGGCAGAACTGCTCACGCTTGATGGCAGACGGGAAACGCAGCACGCGGGCGATCTCGCGCGCCGTGGCTTTTTCCGGGTTGACGAACATCGACAGACCAAGGTCATCGCGCATAAAGCGCAGCTGCTTCTCATACTCCGGGTTGCGGATACGCGCAATCGTGTGCTGCGTGCCCAGCTTTTTGGCGACGAGGCAGGCCAGGATGTTGCTCTCATCACTGGACGTTGTGGCGATCAGCAGGTCTGCGCCGTCCTCAAACGCCTCCTTCTGCACGTCATAGCAGCCGCCGTTGCCGGCCAGACCGCGCACGTCATAAATATTGACAATGTCCTCGATCAGGTCAGGGTTTTGGTCGATGACGACAATGTCGTTATTTTCCGCCGTAAGCTGGGCGGTCAGGGCACGGCCAACCTTGCCGAGGCCGACGACCACGATTCTCATACGAACGCTCCATTTCTCTTTTTCAAAGCGGGAACACATGTAGGGGCGACCATTGGTCGCCCGCGCAGCCTTATCGCTGCCCTGCGTTCCCCCATCGTTTCCTGCATGGCAAGCGGGCAGCGGGCGAGCAATGCTCGCCCCTACTAGCGCCGCGTCCGGCTATGCAAGCAAGACTTGTACATTATTAAGCCCATTATAGCAAAGCGGGCAGAAAAAGCAATAGGACACTTTTACGGAACGTCCAGGTTTTTTTAAAAAATCCGCAATTTTGTGCTGTGCAGGGCAAATTTTGCGTTGACAAACGCGGATTTACTTGTTATAATTAGATGCTGTGTGAAATCACACGGTTATCCTTGTCTTTTCCGTTAAAAGAGAAGGCCTAATGTCCAAAAGGAGGTGCACAGAATATGGCTAAGTACGAAACCATGATGGTTACCACCGCGAACCTCGACGAAGAGGCTTCCAACGCTCTGATCAACAAGTTCAAGAACCTGATCGCAGCGAATGGTACGATCGATTCTGTTGATGATTGGGGCAAGAAGCGTCTTGCTTACCCCATCAACGATGAGACCGAGGGTGTGTACACGGTGATCAGCTTCACCAGCGAGCCCGATTTCCCGGCTGAGCTGGACCGCGTTTTCAAGATCACCGAGGGCGTTCTTCGCAGCATGACTCTTGCTGTTGAGGAGTAAGGAGTAAACCAATGCTGAATGTTGTTGCAATCATGGGCCGCCTTGCCGCGGACCCGCAGCTGCGCCAGACTACGACGGGCAAGAACGTTGCGTCGTTCCGCATCGCTTGTGATCGCGGACGCCGTGACGCCAACGGCCAGAGTCAGGCTGACTGGCTGGATGTTGTCGCCTGGGACCGCACGGCAGAGTTTGTCTGCAAGTATTTCCAGAAGGGTTCTCTGATCGCCATTGACGGCCGTCTGCAGAGCCGCAGCTATCAGGACAAGAACGGCAACAACCGCACCGCGATTGAGATCGTGGCCAACAACGTCAACTTTGCCGCTCCCAAATCCGCAAACGCCGCACCGATGGGTGATGCCGGTTACGGCGCACCCACGGCAGCCCCCGCTCCCCGTCCCGCCGCACAGGCCGCTCCTGCGCCGAGCTATTCTGCCGGCAGCAATGACGACTTTGCACTGATCGAGGATGAGGGCGACCTGCCGTTCTAAAATCGAAAGTATCATTCTAACAAGGAGGTTTCCACAATGGCTATGGATCGTTCTTCTCGTCCGATGCATCGTGGCCGCAAGAAGGTTTGCTCCTTCTGCGTTGACCGCGTCGAGCACATCGATTACAAGGATCTGCCCCGCCTGCGCAAGTACGTGAGCGAGCGCGCCAAGATCATTCCCCGCCGTGTTACCGGTACCTGCGCTTTTCATCAGCGTGAGCTGACGGTTGCCATCAAGCGTGCCCGCTACATGGCTCTGATGCCCTACGTCAGCGACTAATCTCGCCGCGTCAGCATTGCCTGAAATGCACTGAAAAAGAGCAGTCTCGCAAGAGACTGCTCTTTTTTGTTTCTTACACCGCAAACGGGAAGAGCCCCTCAGGCCTCGCAGGCTCGGCCAGCTCCCCGCATGGCGGGGAGCCTTTCTGGCGGCGGCCTTTGGCCGCCTCAAAAAGCCTCCTCACGCAGTGGGGAGGTGGTCGAGCGAAGCGATGACCGGAGGGGCTTTTCCCACCTGCCGCTATCACTCACTCTTCCGGCTGCGGGGTCGGTTCGGGTGTACTCTCCCCCGCATTCCCCGTCTGCGCCACCAGCGTGTCATCCCGCTCCCCGGCGATGCTGACGATGACAGTCACATTCTCGGTGTTTATCTTCGTTCCGGCCTTGTAGTCAGTGCTCGCCACACAGCCCGCGGCCATCGTACCGTCGTTATCCACCATGACCATCTTGTACTGGATGCCCAGCGCGTCCAGCTTTTTGCTGGCATTGGCCTGGGTAAAACCGATGATATCCGGCATCTCCACAAGGCTCGGGCCGCTGCTGACCGTGATCTGGATGATTTGGTCGTCCATCAGCTTCTCACTGCCCGCCGGCGGATCCTGGCTGATGACCACGCCCTGCGCCACGGTGTCGGAGCTTTGCTCCACCATCACGATGCGGTAGTCGTCGTAGGCGCTGTTGCCCTTGATGTCAGTAGTGTAGCGCAGGCCGACCAGGTTCGGCACGGTCTCGGCGGTGGTCTCCCCCGCCGTGCCGGCTGCTGTCGGCTGCGGCGTTGAGACCGGGGTGCTGTCAGCCTTGCTGCCGCCTATCAGGCTCCAGAGCAGCAGCACGACCAGCACAAAGATGACGACGAGCGACACGGCCATGATCTTGCGGGTGCTGATCTGGTTGTCGCCCTTCTCAAACATCGCGTTTGCGACATTCGGGTCGGTCAGGGCACTCATCAGCTCGGGCACGGTCTGCATCCGCTTGGCAGGGTCCAGCCGCAGCGCGCAGGCCAGCACCTGCGAGAACCATGTAGGCACACCCGCCTCGAGGCTGTGCGCCGACTCGAGGCTGTCCCGTACTTTGCGCTGGGGCGCGGCGACGGGCGTCTGCCCTGTGACCATCCTGTAGCAGACCGCGGCCAGCGCGTAAACATCGGTGTAGCGCCCGCTGAACTCGGCGGCAGAGTACTGCTCCGGCGCGGCGTAGCCCGGGTAGAGCTGGCTCTTCAGCTCGCTGCCGCCGGTGCGCAGCGCCAGCGTGCCGTAACCGGTCAGGCGGGCCGTGCCGTCGATGGGCAGCACGATGTTGTCCGGGCAGATGCCGCGGTGGATCAGCCCCGACTTGTGCAGCAGGGCCACGCCCTCCATGATGGGCTGCAGCAGTGTGCGGGCCTCGGCGGGGGTCAGCGTGCGGCTGCGCAGGTGCAGGTAATGCGACAGGGTCATGCCCTTCTCGCTCTCCTCCACGGCGTAGACCGTGTTGTTTTCCTCCATAACGTCCAGAATCGTGGACAGGCCGGTGGCCGGGGTCAGGTTTTTCAGGTCATCGTACAGGTCCTTGAAGTCCATCCGGCTCGTCTTGAACAGGACCTCCTTCTCCTCCTTGGGCATCAGCGCACCGTCGGCGCTGCGGCCATTGCAGAGTGTGACCGGGAAATATTCCTTGATGAGGACGAATTTCTTTTCGTCGTTCAGCACGCCGCGGTAGGCAAGACCGTCACCGTCGGCGCTCAAATAGGTGCCCACCGTGTACCTGCCGCCCAGCTGGGTGCCCAGAGGCAGCGCGCCCTCGGGGTTGCGGTTTTCCAGCGAGCGCCCGCAGTGGGGGCACTCGCCGCGGTACCCGCCATCCAGCGGCTGCAGGCAGTGCGGGCAAAGGAGTTTTGGCATAGTAACGCTCCTTTTCAATTAAAAATATGCTTGTAGGGGCCGGACATGTCCGGCCCTGAACTTTGCGGCAGCCCGAAAATCTCGGGTCATTTCTACGCTGCGGGCCGGGCATGCCCGGCCCCTACCGTTCTGCCAGCAGCTTATACCCCACCTTCGGCACGGTCACGATCTTGTCCGCCCAGTCCAGCTTTTTGCGCAGCCGGTGGATGTGCAGATCCAGCGCCCGCGGGTTCGGCTCCGCGTCGGGGCCCCAGACCCGCTCATACAAAATATCACGGTAGAGCGCCTGTCCCCGCGCCCGCACCAGAACCAACAGCAGCGTAAACTCCCGCGGGGTCAGCTCCACCGCGCGCCCGTTTTGGGTCACGGTGCGGTTGTCCGGGTCTACCTCGGCATCGAACACCCGCAGCGTCGCCGCCCGCCGCCCGGTGTGGCGCAGAAGTCCCTCGACCCGGGCCAGCAGCTCCGCCGGGGCAAACGGCTTGACGATGTAGTCATACGCGCCCAGCTTCAACCCGCGCACCCGGTCCGCCACGGCGTTTTTCGCCGTCAGAAAGATGACCGGCGTGCCGGTTGGCGCAATGTAGTCCATCAGTGCAAAGCCGTCCACGCCCGGCAGCATGACGTCCAGCAGCACCAGATCAAACTGCTGCTTTTCCAGCAGGTCGGCGGCCTGCTCGCCGTCGCAGGCCAGCACAAGCGGCTGCCCCAGCGGCTCCAGCGTCATCTCAATGAGCCTGGCAATATGCGGCTCATCATCCACGATTAAAATCGGAAGCATCGCGTTTTCCCCCTTTCGTTGAGGCCAGTATAGCACGGCAGGGTTTCTGAAAGTTTTCCGCTGCACAAAAAGTAGGGGCCGGGCATGCCCGGCCCGCAGCTTTCCCATCAGCTCCATCTCATGGGTAAGCTGCGGGCGAGGCATGCCTCGCCCCTCCCCTTCGTTTTATTCCCCCAGAAACTCCCGTATCTCCTTCTCCACGGCCCTGACTTCCTCCTCAAACGCCCGGGCGCTCACGCGCAGCGCGCCGTGCCCCATGACGATGATCTGCTCCGCGCCGTCGCTGCTGACAACGCGGGTGCGGTGTTCCTTCGCCAGCTCGTGGGTCGCGCGCTCAATGTACATATCCGCCGTCTCGGCCTCGCGGGTGTAGACAACATACAAATTGTGGTACTGCTCTACCTCCCGCGCGCCGCCGCGCACCTTGTAGGCGTCAAAAACCAGGATCGGCACACAGCGGCGGTAGCCCGCGTAGTTGCACAGAATATCCATCAGCCTGCGCCGCGCGGCGTCCAGATTGCCGTCGGCCAGTTTCCTTAAATCATCCCACGCAAAAATCACGTTGTACCCATCCACCAGCAGGTAGTCCGGCCCGGCGGGCACGGGCTTTGCGGGCACGGACGCCGCCGCGGGGGCCGTGTGCAGGGCCGCTCGGGCCGCCTTTTTCGCGTCGCCCGTCTCACCGCGTCGCTTTATTTTTCCGTAGGTTCGTTCAAAAATCGCTAACAGTTCTTTGTCCTGCTCCAGCGTGCCGCGGTAGGCGTCGGCACGGCGGCGGCGCGCGTTGGCATCGTCCTCAGCGTCGGCTTCTTCTGTCGCCGTCTCGCCGTTCAGCCGCCGTTCCAGCCCGGTGGACAGATGTGCCCGAGCGGGCACCTCGTCCCATTTGACCAGATACCCGGCCCCGTGGGCGCAGAACACCGAATCCGCCGGGTTTTCCACATCCGCGTCGGGGTCATACCCCGCGGCGGAGACGATTTCGTCGGCGTTATGGCAGGCGTCGTACCCGGCAGGCAGCACAGCCCAGCGGCCCAGCCCGTGGGTGTAGGCCGCGACCTCCCGCGCATAGCCCCGCGCCGTCGCCACAGGCAGACGGCCCGTCAGCCGCACCGTGCCGCCTGACGTCTCCGGTGCCTCAAAGCTGCCGCACATCCTCTGCACATCGGCCATGGCGCGGCCCAGCGCGTCGGCGGGCAGCTCCAACGTAAAATCATACCACGGCTCCAACAGCTGCACGCCGTCCTTCGCCTCGGCCATCCGCAGGCCCTGCCGCACGGCGCGGTAGGTCGCCTGGCGGAAGTCCCCGCCTTCGGTATGCTTCTGGTGGGCACGGCCCGCCGCCAGCGTGATCTTCACATCGGTCAGCGGCGCACCGATCAGCACGCCCGGGTGGGTGCGCTCGGCCAGATGCGTTAAGATCAGCCGCTGCCAGTTTTCGGCCAACGTGTCGGGCGGGCAGTCCGCCGCCAGCTGCACACCGCTGCCCCGCGCCCCCGGCTCCAGCAGCAGATGTACCTCGGCATAGTGGCGCAGCGGCTCATAGTGGCCGATGCCCTCCACCGCCCTTGTCAGCGTCTCTTTATACAAAATGCCGCCCTCGCTGAACGCCACGGTCAGCCCGAACCGCTCCTGCAAGATCGTCTGCAAAATTTCCAGCTGCACCTCACCCATCAGCTGGACGTGTACCTCGCCCAGGTCATCCCGCCAGTTGACGTGCAGCTGCGGGTCCTCGCCCTCCAGCGTTTGCAGCGCCTTTAATAAGGTATGGGGGTCAGCGTCACAGTCCACGCGGTAGTTGAGCACCGGCTCCAAAAGCGGCGTCTCGGCGTCGGATTCCGCGCCAAGCCCCTGCCCGGGCCGCGTACTGACCGGCCCCGCTGCGGCCACGACCATGCCGGGCAGCGCCTCGCTGACCAGCCGGAATTTACCGCCGTTGTACAGCCGCAGCGCGTCGGCCTTCTCGCCGCCGGGCAGCACATCTTTTACATGCAGCACGCCGCCCGTGACCTTCAGCCAGGTCAGCCGCGTGCCCGCATCCTCACTGATTTTGAACACACGTGCGCCGAATTCCGGCCACCGGGGCGGGGTGCGGGTCAGCGTCTGCAGGCCGTGCAGCAGCCCGTCCAGCCCGTCCAGCCGCAGCGCCGCGCCGAAAAGCACCGGGAACACCTGCCGCCGCGCAATAGCGGTCTGTATCGTTTCTGCCGCTGCTGCGCCGGTCTCAAGCACCTCGTTCATCAGCGGCTCGCTGCACAGAGCCAGCGCCTCCGGGTCGGGCGCGGCGGAAAAATCCACACACCCGTCCCCGAACCGCCCGCGCAGCTCCCGCAGGCGCACGGCGGCATCCGCGCCGGGCAGATCCATCTTGTTGACAAATACAAACGTAGGTACGCGGTAACGTGCCAGCAGCTTCCACAATGTCTCGGTGTGGGCCTGCACGCCGTCGGTGCCGGAGACGACCAGCACCGCGTAATCCAACACCTGCAAAGCGCGCTCGGCCTCGGCGGAAAAATCCACGTGGCCGGGCGTATCCAGCAGCGTCAGCTCGGTCTCGTCGGCACCGTCCGCTGCGGGCAGCGTCAGCACGGCCTGCTTGGCAAAGATCGTGATGCCCCGCGCCCGCTCCTGGCTGTCGGTGTCAAGAAAGGCGTCCCTGTGGTCCACGCGCCCCAGCTTGCGCAACACCCCCGCGCGGTAAAGCAGCCCTTCGGCCAATGTAGTTTTGCCGCTGTCCACATGGGCCAACAGACCAGCACATATATGTTTTTTCGTTTTTTCAGGCTTCTGTTCGCCCATAAAAACGCCTCCCTTCTGATGGCATAATATTGAATTATACCACAAAAGGAGGCGTTGGTCGAGATGCTGTTGCACTCGGTTCAATATAAACTTATCGCATAGGAAGTTTAGGATAGATGTGAATGCTAACTTCTCCACCTGGTGTACGGTAAGCAGTGATCCGTTCCATAACAATCTTCCATAAACGATTCTTTTCTTCAACAGAAAGCTGTGGATAGCTGTCGAGAATGTGCTGTGTTGTCGGAATTATTTCTTTCTCTACATCATGAATATCTTTTTGAGCCCCCTGTTTTTTCAGCAACTCATTTTCAGCTGCCTGAACTTTATGTATTTCTCTGGTTAAGGTATCATTTCGCTTTGTAAACATTTCTATTGTATAAATACCCTTCTCCAGATATTCACATATCTTATCCTGCTGTAACTGAAGCTCTGTAAGTTGCTCTCTTACAATACTCAATGCCGTCTCCGTAGAGTCCGTTTGTGCTACCTTATCTTCCTTTATTTTAATAGTGTACTCACCCCACCATTGAGACATGGCTTTCACCACTTCTGCTTCAAGAAAATCACATTTTATAGTCCGACAATTACATCCACGAGTTGGACATCTGTACCATGGAGAAGTGTTTTGGGTCTTCGCCGGAACATTCCGCTTCATTACTGCTCCACACTTTTCACAAAAAAGAATTGTTGCAAATGGATTCATAAGTTTTTTATCCTTATGAACTGATGCGTGATTACGACTGCTCTGAACTGCTTTTACTCGATCCCACTGTTCCTGATCTATAATTGGCTCATGTAATCCTTCATACAACTCATAGTCTTTACTGGTAACTCTTTTCTTAGTAAGCATCCCGTCTTTAACTACTCGCTTTGTAGGTTCATGTTTCCAGCGGATCATTCCCAAATAAACTTCATTATTTAAGATATTTGTGATGGATGTTTGCCCCCATGTACCAGTTAGAGATGGAATGTTCATTTGATTCAGTTCATGGGCAATCGTATTGTAGCCAATTCCTTGTTTCCCATACATATCAAAAATCATCCGCACCACTTTTGCTTCTTTCGGTTCAATTCGCAGGCTATTCCCTTTCATACCAACCAGTTTATAGGCACGGTATCCATACGGAGCTACTGAACCAAGAAATTTGCCCTCAGAAGCTGATTGATTTCTTCCGCGAACCAAGCGCTTTGTGATGGTTTTCAATTCGTACCGGCTGAACATAAACTTCATATCAGTAAACTGTTCATCCGATTCATTCTGAAGATCATAGATCTTGGACGGTGTGATAATTTTACAATTATTCGTTTGAAGTACCTGCATGATATAACCGGATTCCAAGGATGACCCTCTGGAAAGACGCTCAATATCAATACAAATAACTCCTGCATACATTCCAGTATTGACCAGTTCCAGCAAACGAAGCATCTTAGGTCTGGACGACAAGGATTCTCCCGAAACTACTTCTTCCAAGACATCAACAACATTTAATCGTCTTTCCTTACAAAAAGACTCTAAAATGCGTCGATGTCTGTTCAAAGTTTCTTCAACAGAAATTTCGTCAAAATCTGTATCCATTCTGGATTTCCTCAAATACATCAAATACCGTTCCATTATCACACCTCCTTCCCGCGGGTTATTCTGTTACCATTTTACTCAACACTTTTCCTTTTCGCAAAGATACGGATTAATGTTTCCACATCCTTGCTTATGAGAAAGAAGCTTGCTATGCTTTAAGATTCACTTAATTTCTCTGCCTTCGTACTGCGATAGGAATTAGAAATAAGCTCACCTATCTTCAATAAAATTTGTGAGATTTCTGCTGCTTCAATATCAATACAATAATCGTCATGGATACAGATAACAGCATCTTTCTCACTTACAGCTGTCATAATCATATATCCTCCATATATATCCAAAAAACAGCCATACTGGTTATTGATGAGGTGCTATCTATACACGCTCTCTCCCAATATGGCTGTTGACTAATTTACTTATTACTTATTTTACTCGTCACATTTGCCACGCAACCCTGACGATGGGAACATAACAGGTCTCCGCTGGCGCGGTTGTCATAACTCCGCAGCGTCGTTTTACTCGTGCGCCGCAGGGTTCCCCCCAAGTCTTTAGGAGGCCGTGAGGAAGTATCTTTAGGCCCCCATGCAGTCACCGCGCCCCGGAGTGCCATCTCCGGGTTTCAGGCTTACGTTGATCGCTCAGGACAGCCAGTTCATCACCTCCTTGGCTTGTCCTTCTTGGCGGCGCGCCTGATTCGCTCGTACATGGGTTATGTACCAGAAATGCCGTCTATTCGGTTGTCAATGTACCAATGAAGGGGATGAATTGTCCTTCTAATAGTAGTGAAGAAAACGGCGATATTTTGGCCATGTAAATTAAACTTTTTCCATTTTCTTGGCCAGATGTTTTAAGCCGCGCTTGATGCTCTTATATACCCAGCTGAGATCAATATCTTCCGCCTGGGCAATCTCCTTGACGGTCATTCCCAGGTAGAACCGGGCATAAATCCACTTGGCCTGTTTGTCCGGCAGCTCCATCACCGCAGCGTAGAGCTGATTGCGGAGCTGCTTGTCCTCCAGAATTTCTTCCGGGGTAAGCGGGTGCTGCACAATAGCTTTCTCAATGCCGTTATCACAGTCCAAGGAGTAGTGCGCTTTGTAGTTATACATCTGCCGCAGGTAGCGTGCTTCCGCTCGTTTGTCGGCCAAAAACACCGCCTGCACTTCATCGGTTACTTCCAGATAGGTGTCCGTTTTATAAATTTCGGGATACAGCTCCCGAAGATTGATCTTCTGCATTATGTACCTCCATTTCGGTTCACGGGTCCAGTTGACGGGTGAGCCGAAATGGGGCGGAGAACGGCACCGGCATAATTCGGGGCTATTCCACAAAAAACGACAAACAAAAACGCCAGTCTCCCGCAATGGGAAACTGGCGTCAAGCACATTTCTTTTATAGCTGCCGGTCAGCCGGTAGGATAATGCCGGTGGCGGAGTATAGGGAGCCGGGGCATGAGCAAGGCTTTTTTTGATGAACTACATATTACTGCTCTCATGGCGGCTCCCTCCTTGGGCCGCCGGTCCTGGTATCACTTTCCTTCAGACATAAAGAAAGCGGCGGCCTTGATTTCTCAAAGCCGCCGCTGGGTATATGGGCGTGTCAAAAGGGCTGCTGTACGACGGCTTTTTTTCTTTTGCCGTCGTCCGGCAGATTGATGAAATATTATTTTGAGACGAATCTATATTGAGCTATTACAGCTCGTTGATGGTTTCAGTGATTGCCATGCTCTGCATACGTTTGGCAGGACCATGGACTGCAATGATACATGAAAACATAACCAGCAAGATTATAATTCCAATAGTGCTAAACGGGATGTTCCAGCCACCTCCAAAATGAGTGATGATGATTTTGACATAAATCAAATAGTGGAATAACAGACCAAATGCAATTCCAGTAACTGTTCCACAAGCAGCGTATGTGGTCGCTTCCGCTGTTATCATCTTTGTAACCTGTTGATTACCCATTCCAACAGCACGCATTACCCCGTATTGCTTGATTCTTGCAGATACGCTCATAGAAATGCTGTTCATAATATTCAACACGTTTATTAAGGAAATAATAGCCAGAAAACCGTATGCGGCAATTCGGAATACCCAGTAAGAGCCGCTGGTTTCGCTGTTTGATTCCCGATTATCTGATACAAGATTTCCCTCTGACAGATCATAGATTTCCCTTACGGCTGCTTCGGGCGCATCTTTTTGCAATACCACCCCTAATGTGACAAATCCGTTGTCTCCTGTCAGGCGGGCAAATGTTTCTTCAGAACATACCACGGTTGGCGCATCGCTGACACTTCCGATCCCTTCAGATGTGACGCAAGCGATCTCAACCTCTTGATCTCCGATTTTGATTTTATCTCCCACACTCAGGCGATTGCTTTGATTATATACCGCCATCGCATAGTTTTCGTCTCCATACACCTTCTCTATATCGCCACTTACTACCGAGTTTTTGAACTTATCGAGCAGCTGCTCGTCATGGGAGAACAAATCAATGGTAGTATCGTTGCCGTTTACTTCCACGGGATATGCTGCATATAAACCAAAGCCAAAAGCCCAGTCCACACCTTCCACCTGTTCAATGGCATTCAAAAGGTCCCTGTCTATGGAATTTGTGTCATTCTCACTTGCAATCGTAATATCTGGTGTAAATTCGCTCACTGCCGATGGAAGCAGCTTATTTACCACATCAAGGCAGGCGGAAAATGTCAAGAACAATATGATTGTAAGGGCAAAGGAGCCTGTCATCAGGAATAGGTTTTTCTTCCTTCTTGTTGCATGGTTGATTCCAAGAGAGGTTTCCACCTTGAAAAGTTTTGTGTTGGCTGCATGGACAATCTTTTTGGCTTCATCCGTATTTCCGGTTACTGCCGCTGCCGGAGAAACCTTTGCCGCCTGTTTTGCAGGGGAATGAGCAGCGATCAAAACGGTAATTATACCAACCACTGCTCCGCAGAGGATACCCGCTGGACTAACTGCAAAGAGCGGCATATCCGCCCATTCTCCTTTTACAAAGAACCGTAGAATCGCGCAACATATCCAACAAATCGCAGTACCGAGCGCACACCCAATCGGGATTGCTGACTTACACCAGTTTAACGCCTCAAGCCTAACATAATTTACAATCTGCTGTTTGCTTGCGCCTATACAACGCAGCATACCAAAAAAACTTGTCCGCTGAGCCACATTGCTGTTCATGCAGCCTGAGATCATTAACACTCCTGCCGCCAGTATGATGACCATACAAGCTGCTGCGAGTGGATACAGCCCATTAAAGGTTTCGCTGCTACTGGCCCCCAAAAGGCCCAGAACTCCTGTATTCTCATGAATATTTTCATCCGTAAGATGATACTGCTCTTTCAGATCGGCAATTAGCTTCTTTAATCCGCTTTCTTTTTGAAAACGGATATAAAACTGCGAAATTGTATCGGCCTCATTTTTGCTGCTGATTTCATCAAAGGCCGTTCGGTTTATATACGCACAACATCCCTGGATTATATTATTAAACTCCATATCATCTTCATAAAATCCAGAAACGGTATATGCAAAATCTCCAGCAGGTGTATTTATGACAACCTGATCGCCAATATTGATGCCAAAAAGTTCTTTTGCCTCTGCGCTTAAAGCGACTTCGCTTTCCGTCTGTGGATAAGAACCTTCGGGCAGGTAATTCATCATGTCCGTAAGGTATGTTTCCTCGACGCCATAGATAACCACATTTTTACCACCTACATAATAGCCCTGGTCCGCATTTTCGTTTATCTCACTATACCAGGAGGAGTAGGCAACATCGGAACTGCTTATGATTTCCTCTATTTCATTTTCCGGTAGATTTTGCAGGGCAATGTGCCAATCTCCATGATTTCTGCGCATTGCTGTCAATTCTGATTGGGTCCACATCTCCGCCATTGAAATGATGGAAGTTACCAAAAATACTGCCAGAACAATACATATCCATGTCATGCGGCTCTGGCGTTTGTGTACCTTTGCGGAAATAGGCACCAAACTTAGATAGCTTTTCATTCCCGGCACCTCCCAAAATCAGTCACCACGCCATCCGACACCCGCAGGATACGGTCAGCGGTCTGAGCGATGCTCTGGCTGTGCGTAATCATCACAATGGTCTGCTCATACAGCCGGGAGGCTTCTTTCAGCAGGGCAATCACTTCGCTGGTATTCTGGGTGTCCAGATTGCCGGTGGGTTCGTCAGCCAGGATCAGGGCCGGGCGGGTAATCAGTGCGCGGCCTATTGCCACACGCTGTTGCTGGCCGCCGGAAAGCTGGCTGGGCAGATGGTTGCGCCGTTCTTTCAAGCCCAGCACCGTCAGCAATTCTTCCAGATACTTTTTGTTAGGCTTTTGGTAGTCCAGCAGCACCGGGAAGATCATGTTTTGCTCCACCGTCAGCTCCGGGATCAGGTTGAAGCTCTGGAAGATGAAGCCGATGTTCCGCCGCCGGAATACCGTCAGGTTGCGTTCCTTCATCGAGAAAATATCCTTGCCGTCGATGAACACTTTCCCGGAAGTAGGGGTATCCAGTGCGCCGATCATGTTCAGCAGCGTACTTTTACCGGAGCCGGACTCACCGACAATCGCAACGAACTCGCCCTTGGGGACGGAGAAAGTCGCCTGTTTCAAAGCGTGGACCGTAGCTTCGCCGGTCCCGTATGTTTTAGAGATATTCTTGACCTCTAACAAATTCATATCAGATTACACCTCTTTCTGTCTTGATATAGAAAGAGTAGCACGTCAACCCTACTGCATTATGACAGCGACCCTACAATTTTGTAGGAATTATAATTAACAATCCGCTGGATCTATTTGCATGGAAGGTGCGGTCAGAACGGAAGCGCCAGCATCTAACGCAGAAGCAGTTAGCTGAACGCCTCGGTATGAACTCCCGCACGATCATAGATTTGGAGACCTGCCAGAGTAATCCGAAATTTGAAACGGTGGTCCTTGTCGCCAAAGAATTGAATATCAGCGTGGACGCCGCCATCTTCCCGGAAATGGTAAATCAGACAGTCTCGAAAACAGTCGTAGACTTCTTTGCCGGGAAAAGTGAAGCAGAGATCGAAAAATTTATCGCGCTCTGCAAACAGGCGGAAGCCTTCCAGAAAGACGAGTAACGCGGTCGGGTTCGATGTGCCCGGCCGCGTTACTGTTTTACCCGTTTGCTATGCGGGCAGTTTATTCTTCTTTTGTTTTGTAAGCATTTTTCAGATGCTCGAAGGACTCCTGGCTGATGACATGCTCCATCCGGCAGGCATCCCTTTCCGCCGTTTCTGGGTCTACGCCGGCCTCGATCAGCCGGTCGGTAAAGAAACGGTGCTTTTCGTAGATCTGCTCCGCCACTTCCCGGCCCACATCGGTCAGGTGCAGGAAATAGTCGCTGTCCATCGTCAGGAAGCCTCCGTCCCGCAGGGTCGCCACCGCATGGCACACGCTGGGCTTTGTGACCTCTAAGTGTCTCGCCACATCCACAGAACGCACCATGCCTTGCTTTTGCTGGAGAACAAGGATAGCCTCCAGGTAATCTTCGCCGGCTGCGTGAAGTTTCATGGTACGTTTATCCATAGATGTCAGCATGGTTGGTCTCCTTCCTTCAGGAACAGGATTCCCTTCATTCAGATCAGCGCAGCGTTGGAAAGTTGTTTTTTTAGAACTGTTTTCCCAAGCATACTGCCCACCAGAGCCAGTACAACAGTTGCAGCAATCATAACCGGCAGCATCCATATCTGCGCAACATTCTGCATGACTGTCGCATATTCGGCCGACATTTCCTCTGTGGCGCGTGCAACCGTGTATTCGGGGAACGCCCAGATATAGAGAGGATTACCGAACATACCAAAGGAAAATATGACATGACTAAAGAGTGTCGTCTTAAGATTGTGGTAACCGCCAACTTTCCGTACGCCCTCTGCAAGAACGGTGGTGATAATTAAGGTAACAATGACCAGATTGGAGAGTTCCCCGGCAATAAAATAGATTACACCTACGATCAGGTTCATTAAAAACACAACACCGGGTTTCGCTTCCTTTGCCACAATATACAGATATGGGATTCCCGTAAAAAAACCAATTAGAGCTGGCATAAAAATCCACAGAATGGGCGTAAGTGCCCCGGACATCATGACCACCATGGTTATCATAAAGTAAACCAAGGAAATCCCGGCTGTAATCCCGAAATCTTTACCAGTCCATTTACTATTCATATATAATTGTCCCTTTCGTCCATCCTCTGTTTATCCAATGGCCCAACCCTCAGCTTGTTCGCGGATAGAGATAAATCGTTTATACAACCCATTTTGCGAGACAAGCTGCTGATGAGTTCCCCTTTGGACAACCTTTCCCTCATCAATCACCAAGATCTGATCTGCGCTTTCAATAGTCGCAAGGCGATGGGCAATCACAATAATGGTTTTACCGTGAGTAAGATTGCCGATGGCTTGTTGAATAAGATGTTCATTTTCTGGATCAATGCTGGCAGTTGCTTCATCAAGGATGACAATGGGGGCGTTTTTTAGCATAGCCCGAGCAATCGAAATGCGTTGCTTTTCTCCACCAGATAGGGTAGAGCCACCCTCACCAACGACTGTGTTATAGCCATCTGGGAGCGCCATAATAAAATCATGGCATCGGGCGGCTTTGGCGGCGGCAATTATTTCTTCCTCGGAGGCATCGGGTTTTCCGAACAAAATATTGTTGCGAATTGAATCGTGGAACAAATACACATTTTGGAATACCATACTGATATTTTTCAGTAGAGAATCGCAGGTAAATTCCCGAACATTGTGGCCTCCCACTTGTATTTCTCCATTCTGTGCATCATAAAACCGAGCCAATAAACTGCAGATTGTGGTTTTCCCGCTGCCGGATGGTCCTACGATCGCTGTTGTGGTGTTCTGCGGGATACGGAAGGAGATATGGCTTAAAACTTCCCGACTATCATAGCCAAAGGACACATCCTTAAACTCAATATCGTACTGGTTAATAGAAACATCTTTTCCGTCTTTATCAATGAATTCAGCATCTTCAATACTCTGAAGTTTCTCCGCTACTGTATCCAGCATTTCCAGAATGTGAAGGGAATTATTTGCCGACTCAATCGTGTTAAACATGATATAACTGTAAACGATCAACATAATCGCCATATACAGTTCCATTTCCCCTTGGAGTGCAAGAAGGGCTGTGATGCAGGTGATTGCCATGGTGCCCATGTATAGGCCGAGCCGGTGCAATGCGTCACAAGGAGCAAAGTTCCGTTCCATCTTAATGTTAATTTCTTTCGACTTATGATAGGCCCGGTAGAGGCCGTCAGAGGCTACACCTTCCTGCTTGAAAGATTTGACAACAGCCATCCCGCGGACATACTGAACAATCTCATCTGCCATCTCATTGATACTTTCCTGCCGAATCGGAGAATTTTTACGGCTTTGGCGCTCGATAAGTTGCAGCCCGGCTGTAGAAATTGCCACAGCCAATAGCGCGGCGCCCCCCAAAAAAGGAGAAAAGCATAGCAGCCATATTATCGTGATTGCAAGAAATATGTAGCTGTCAATAATGTTATTGACAACATTCATCGTCTGCATTTCAAAAAAAGCCAGATCTGTGGTGATAGCAGTGGTAAATTCCCCCATGTTTTTCCGCTGGAGAAATCCCAGCGAAACCCGCTTAAGAATATCACCTATCTTCAGTCGTTCTGCACAGGTTACCTCATGAGCAATGCTATCCTGCCGGGTTGCCCGGATATAGGCGAACAGCCATCGGAGCAAAACTGAACCAAGGATGATTGTGGTGAGTTGGAGAACATATACCGGTTCCAACACTGCTGCCCCGTTGCTGTCATCAAGAATCAGCTTAATTGTCCAGACTCCGCAGATAATAGGAACAATGCCAAGAATATTGGAGATCATTGAGAGGGCAATGCCAAGATAGAGCCGCCCCTTGTACTGACTCATCAGACGGAACAGCCGTTTGAGAATTCTAATCATGCGAAAACCTCCCCTCTTAACCCAACTGACCATTTCTTTGCGCCAATGTGAGCCTGCCACATATCTCTATAAAGAGAGCTGCTTTCCAATAGTTCCTCATGAGTACCGCTTTGCGCGATTCGTCCTTTTTCAATCAAAAGGATCCTATCTGCATTCTTGATTGTGGAGAGGCGGTGGGCGATGACCAGAAGCGTTTTACCACGGGTCAACTCTGCGATAGCTTCCTGAATTTTGGCCTCATTCTCTGGATCAGTAAAAGATGTGGCCTCGTCCAAAATCACGATGGGAGCATTCTTCAAAATAGCCCTGGCGATTGCAATACGCTGTCTCTCACCACCAGACAGCCGGTCTCCAGCCTCGCCTGCGCTGGACTGATACCCCTGTTCCAGCTTGTTGATAAATTCGTCGCATTGTGCCTTTCGGGCCGCCTCCAAAACCTGCTCATCTGTGGCTTGCGGATTGCCTAGCCGGATATTTTCCAAAATGGAGCAGTTAAACAGAAAATTATCCTGCGTAACAAAGCTCACCTGATCGGCCAACTCTGTCAGAGGAATGTCTTTGATATTTACGCCACCAATCCGGATGGCTCCCTCTGTCGGATCCCAGAAACGTGCCACCAGGCGGGCCAGTGTCGATTTACCTCCACCAGACGGGCCGACAAGAGCATAAAATGCCCCCTCCGGGATAGCAAGATTTATGTCATGGATTACATTTTCTTTTCCGGTATAGGAGAAGGTCACATGCTCCATTAGGATGTCATGAGCCGAGATCGGTTTTTCCTCCATTGCCAATGGCAATTCTCCAATATCAAAGGTCTTATTTACAATATTGACAGAATACTGAATTGATTTTAGCTGATTAAAAAACAGAATCATGCGGCCCAAACTGCTGACCATGCCCATAGAGAGCAGCATTGCCATAGTGATTTTTGGCAGGGTTGTGCTGCCATAGAGATAAAGCAGCGTGCCAATCGGCAATACACCCAGTAGAGTTGTCGGCAGAATACTGGCACCAAGGGTAGTAAATTTCCATGTTGATTTGTACCAATTCAAGGTGGTTTGCTTGAAGTTCTCTACCGCTTTCCGATATTTCTCATAGGACGAGGTCGACTGGTTGAAAGCTTTCACAACTTCAATGCCTTCCATGTACTCAACCACTACATTGTTCATGTGCTCATTGGCTTCCATATAGACTTGGTAGGTTTTGTTGTAGCCGCCCAACATCATTCCATATGGAATAAGCGCCAAAGGGATGGTAATCAGCGATGCCAGCGCCAAACGGAAATCAATCATACAGAGATAAGTGAATACCGCTATCGGCAATACCAGCGCCCCGGCGCCCTCTGGAATCACATGAGCCAGTGGGATTTCAATATTCTCAATCTGATCTACCACAATATTCTTTACGCGACCAGCGTTGATTCCTTGGGCCACTCCAAGCGGAGCCTTCATCAGTTTCTCGGCGACCCGCTTTCGCATCAACTCCAAAATGGTATATGCAGAAATGTGGGAAAGCGTAGTGGAGATGGCATGAAACAGAACCTTGCCGAGAAAACCGATCGTGCCAACAATGGTCCAGTAAAGGATCGTCTCCGCCGTGGCGGTTTGGTCAAAAAACAGGCAAATAATACGGTAAGCGGCAACATAAGGGATGATGCCCCCTGCAACCGACAGTAATGCACAAATTACAGATATAATCAGTTTTCCCTTGCATGGCGTAGCATAAGACAGGATACTGCCTGCAAGACCTTGCTTCTTCATAAAACAACCTCCTTCTGAAAGAGAATAGAATAGATCTGCGGTGTATATCTGGGTTCTACAGGAAAGAAACTTTCCACCCTGCCGTTGAGCAGATAGCAAATATGGGTGCAGGTATGCATTAAAAATTCGTAATCATGGGTGGTCACCAGGAGGGTCTTGCCCTGTTCTGCCAGTTCATGTAGAAGGGAAGAAACATTGACCATACTGGAATAGTCCAGGCCGCTGGTAGGCTCGTCGAAACAAATCACATCTGTGTCTTTCATACAAGCTACTGCAATGCAAAGGCGCTGCTTCTGGCCGCCTGACATTGATGCAGGATGTTGCTGTCGATAATCCAATAATCCCATCCGCTCCAACAGCATACGGCCTTTTTTTTGCAGTTCCTCATTGCCGTCATTACCCAGAAACAGTTCTTTTTCCACACTTTCTGTAAAAAGCTGGTAGTCGCTGCTCTGCATGACAAGAAAAGTATCGCGCACCCTGGTTTTACTATTCACCGCTTGGCCACCAAATCGAACCTCCCCATTGGTTTCTTTTTTTAAACCACACACAATTTCCAACAGCGTACTTTTCCCTACGCCGTTGGTTCCGATGATACCAACGATGTCTCCTTTCCCGGCAGAGAGGTTCACATTTGCCAGCGTCTCACTTTCTCTGGTATAGCGGTAGGATAGATTTTCCAGACAAATATTTTGTCTGATTTTTTAAATTTTGCAGTGTTACTTTTCATTGTTTTCTCCTTCCTCGTTAGCAGTCACTAACCAATGTGGATTTTTTTGGCTTTTAGCCTATTAAGCTAAAAGCCAAAAATAGCTTGCCAGTTAAATAGTTTTGCCACATATTCACAGTGGCGTAATGCTTTTTCCAAAGGCAAATCATGAACGATTGGCTCAAACAGCGTAGACCAAAACGCTGTCAGCAGCATGTGGATTTCCTCTTCATCAATCTGGTTGTCTCTACCATCTTGCTGGGTAACTGTCTCTAAAAATTTGACCGTTTGCTTTGCATGGTGAGATACGAAATCATGTAAGAAATTTGCGTGTGTCGAACCTTCCGAACGACACAGGAGCAACTTGAATCCATCGTATCGCTCATAGGAAAAACGCACAATCGTTTTAAGTGTTGTGCTTGACATATCCCATACGGATTGCATCTTGCCATGTGCCAGCTGCTCGTAATCGTACCGTTCGATATTAAGCGCCATCTCCTCAATATCCTGAAGTGTTGGACCAACTACTGCTTCAAACAAAGCTTCTTTGCCAGGGTATCGCTTATACATGGCTCCTGTTGTTACGCCGGCTTTTTTGCATATTTCCCGCAAGGAGGCATCTGCAAACCCCTTTTCCATAAATTCTTCTTCTGCACTTTTAAGTATCTTGGGATCAATTCTCCGATCCGGCAACGACATTCTATCACCCCTTTAGATAACAACGATATCGGTAACGCTGTTATCAGAATAGCACAAGTGTATTCGCTTGTCAACAACAAAATATTTGACAATGGGCAAGCCATTCTTACCAGTTGAATTTGCTGTTCGGCTATGTGCTTCGTCGTTGTCTACGCGCACTAGGGTCTTTCACCCGTTAGAGAACGCCCATGCTGGGCAAACAAAACGGCGGCCTTGATGGTTCCATCAAGGCCGCCGCCTGTATAGTTGAATTATTCGAAAATTGATTGTGCCTGTTCTTCGGTAATATAGCCGTATTTCACCATTTGTCTGACCACATATTTCTGCCGTTGCTCCGCCAAGGCCGGGTTTTCTGTTAAGGAGTACACAGAGGGGGCATTGGGAATACCCGCCATAAGGGTACACTCATAATTCGTCATCTCAATGGGCGCTTTATTCAAATATCCTTTGCAGGCGTCACCAATGCCATAATAGCCATCCCCAAAATATATGGAATTGACATACAGCTCCAGGATTTCGTCTTTCGTGTAGGTGTGTTCCAACTGGAACGCCACAAACATTTCTGCCACCTTACGAATAAAGCTCTTTTCCTGCGTAAAATACATATTTTTGGCAAGCTGTTGCGTAATTGTGCTGCCGCCTTCCCGCAGGCTCCAGGTGGTCAGATTATTCCATGCAGCCCGACCTATGGCAATCAGGTCAATTCCAAAATGCTGTTCAAAACGGTGATCCTCAACGGCTACAACGGCATTCAGATACATTTTGGGAAGTTCTGATAACTCCGTATAGCTCGAATCAGACTGGATTTCCTCTACTTTGCTTTCAAGACTTTGCTGGGTCAGTGCCGCCTGATACATCTGGTAACCACGGCCAATCAATACGCAACCCGCCATAACCGCTGCGGCTATTGCCAGAAGCAACAGCCACACAATGGTTTTTCTGAATGTCCTCATGGCGCGTTTTTCCCTATGTTTGTATCGGCCCATAGTTGCCGTTACAGTTCATTGATGGTTTCCGTCACCGAGATTGTCCGCATCCGCTTTGCCGGAGAATAGGCGGCAAGCACCGCCGCAGCAATGACAAACAGGACGATGACGGCCAGCGACCCGACAGGCAGGCTCCAGGACGCATAGGGAAAGTGATCCGTAATCAGGAAGTCGTATATTACTTTACTGAAAGGCAGGCCAATCGCACAGCCAGCAATGCAGCCCCAAAAGGCGTAGGTAAATGCTTCTGCAAGAATCATTTTGGAAAGCTGGCGGCCGTCCATACCCACTGCCCGCATAGAACCATACTGCTTGATGCGGGCCGATACGCTCATGGAGATACTGTTCACGATGTTCAGCACAGTAACCAGCGCAATAATGCCAAGGAAAGCGTAGACACAGGCAACAAAGGCAAAATAAGTGCCGGATGTACGCTGGTCCCGCTTATCGTTCATGGTATAGCCGTTTTCCTCCACAATCTGGCGAATTGCGGCCACGTCCTCATCCGTCGCGCCGGAAGTTGTCTGAATCATAACCAGTGAATAGTCGGTGATACCAGTCAACCGGGTGAATGTCTCGCCAGATGTAATCAGCGTGATCTTCCCGCCAGTAAGGCCATCTCCGCTGAACGGGTCATATTTCAACAGCCCGGCAATCGTGAGCTGCTCGTTCCCTACAAGGATGGTATCACCTACGGCCCAGGGACTGTTCTGATCCCAAGTTGCAAGGACAAACTCGCTGTCACCATAAACCTCTGACAAGTCACCTCCCCAGCGGAGTGTACCGTCTTTTTGGAGAGCCTTCAGGTCAAAATCGTCAAAGGAAACCAAATCCACAGTGCTGGAAAGGGTCGTGTCTCCGTCCAGGCCAGCAGCCACGTCGAAGCTGCTTCTGCGTCCGTAAACCTGTTTGACACCTTCCATATTTGTAAGTGTCTGCACCAGATCGCTGTCAATAGAATTAGCCCCATCGCTGCTTGAAATGTCAATATCAGAGGTGGCAGCCGATTGCGGCATCAGGTGATCGACAAAATCAATCAGGACAGAAAAGCTCAAAAACAGAATAATACTCAGGGCAAAGGAGCTAATCATTAAAAACAGGTTCTTCTTTGCGGCCACAGCATGATGAACCCCCAGCGTTGTTTCAATCCTGAGAAAGCCTGTATGGACGGCGTGGTGACCCGTTTTTACCGTTTCAGAATTTCCAGTAACCGCCGCAACGGGGGAAACCTTTGCGGCGTGTTTGGCCGGAGTCCTCGCTGCCAACAGGACGCTAATCACACCAACCAAAATACCACTGACAATTCCAATGCCACTGATACCAAACAGTGGAATGTTTGAAAATTCTTCCCCAACAAGAAATCGTAGAGCAGCACATAATACCCAGGAAGTCAAAATTCCAAGGACAAGGCCAATGGGAACGGCGGTTTTGCACCAGTTCAGGGCTTCCAGACGGACAAAGCGGATAATCTGCTGCTTACTCATGCCGATGCAGCGCATCATGCCAAAGAACTGAGTGCGCTGCGCCACACTGCTGTTCATGCTGCTGGAGATCATCAGTACCCCGGCAATCAGAACCAGCAGAAACATTACAACCGCCGTAACCATCAGCGTCTGTCCCATTACGGTGTCCACCAGACTGTCAACGAGCGAAAAATCACCATGTTTATCTGACAGCCTGGATTGTTCAATCCGAGCGCCCATTTCCGCCATGCTGAAAATAGCTGTGACCATAAACACGGCGAAAATGATGCAGAGCAGCGTCATGCGGTTTTGCCGCCGGTGAACCTTTGCAGAGATGGGGATCAGGCTCAAATAACTTCTCATTCCCGGCACCTCCCAAAATCCGTCACCACACCATCTGATACCTGCAAAATGCGGTCAGCGGTCTGGGCGATACTCTGACTATGGGTAATCATAACGATGGTCTGCTCATACAGCCTGGAGGCTTCTTTCAGCAGAGCGATGACCTCACTGGTATTTTGGGTGTCCAGGTTGCCGGTCGGCTCGTCGGCCAGAATCAGGGCCGGACGGGTAATCAGAGCGCGGCCTATCGCCACACGTTGCTGTTGGCCGCCGGAAAGCTGGCTGGGCAGATGATTGCGCCGTTCTTTCAAGCCCAATACCGTCAGCAATTCTTCCAGATACTTTTTGTTAGGCTTTTGGTAGTCCAGCAGCACCGGGAAGATCATGTTTTGCTCCACCGTCAGCTCCGGGATCAGGTTGAAGCTCTGGAAGATGAAGCCGATGTTCCGCCGCCGGAATACCGTCAGGTTGCGTTCCTTCATCGAGAAAATATCCTTGCCGTCGATGAACACTTTCCCGGAAGTAGGGGTATCCAGTGCGCCGATCATGTTCAGCAGCGTACTTTTACCGGAGCCGGACTCACCGACAATCGCAACGAACTCGCCCTTGGGGACGGAGAAAGTCGCCTGTTTCAAAGCGTGGACCGTAGCTTCGCCGGTCCCGTATGTTTTAGAGATATTCTTGACCTCTAACAAATTCATATCAGATTACACCTCTTTCTGTCTTGGTATAGAAAGAGTAGCACTTCAACCCTACTGCATTATGACAGGAACCCTACAATTTTGTAGGAATCAAAAAGTTGATCGTAAAGGTTGTTCCAACCCCAAGTGTGCTATCCACCTCAATCGTTCCATTGTGTGCTTCTATAATGGCCTTTGCCAGCGGCAGGCCCAACCCGATCCCTTGCGTATCTTTTGAAAATCGGCTGCGGTAAAACCGCTTGAAAATGTGGGGCAGATCTTCCGGGTGAATGCCGCTGCCATTATCACTTACAATGATCTGAATGACAGACGCAAAGGCTCTCCATGAAATGGAGATTGTTGCACCTGGCTTTGTATGGTCGATGGCATTCTTCACCAAGTTGCTGACTGCCTCTACTAACCAGGTTTGGTCGCAGAAAAGGGTGATTTCGTCATCGCCAGAGAGCATGAGCGATTTTTCCTGTTGCTGTACTTGATAGGCAAAATGCTTTTTAACATACTCCATCATATCTGCAATATACTGGCGAGATTTTTCCAGAGTGATCGTCCCTGCATCCAGCTTGGTGATTTTCAAAAGATTTTGCACAAGATTTTCAATCCGATCCAATTCCTGCTCAGAGAGTGAGGCAAATTTCCTCAGCTCCGGGTTATCGTTCACTTCCTGCTGAATCAGGCCATTATAAATGTTAAGCGCAGCAAGAGGCGTCTTTAACTGATGGGAAATATCGGAGATGGTATTCTTCATAAAGGTTTTGTCACGGCCTTCGTTCTCGGCATGAGCGTTCAAAATCGCAACCAGGGAATTAACCTCATGGAACAGCCGGTATAAGTCGCCTTCATCATCACACTCGATACGCGCATTTCGGTTTCCTGCAATGTATTTCCGAATTTGCTCTATGGCTCCATTCATAATTTTGCTTTGTTCTCGAAAATACAAATACAGGGCGATAAAAACAAGCAGTATCATCAACACGGCGGCTGCTGACACATAAAAGACTGTATTCTCCAATTTCAGAGCAATAAAGATGATTGCAGTTGCGGTGACCATTATCAGCAATAGACACAGAAAAAGGCGGTTGATTTTTCGATTAACCAGTATTTTCATAACACACCTCTATCTGTTTCGTTCCACTTGTATCCCATGCGGCGAACCGTCACTATTTTTTGAGGATCGGCAGGATTATCTTCGATTTTCGTGCGAAGCCGCCGGATATATACAGTCAGGGTGTTGTTATCAATGTATTTTTCATCACAATCCCACAGCTTGCTCAAAATCTGTTCAGGTGAAAGGACGATATTAGGATTTTCCATGAACAGACACAGCAGCTTATATTCGCTGGCGGTCAAGCTAATTGTGACACCGTTTTTAGTAACTTCCTGTTTGAGAAGCTGAACCTCTATACCATTCGATTTCAAGGCAGTGTTGTTATCTTGTGCCTGATTATAATTTTCGCTGCGACGGAGAAGGGCATTGACCCTCGAAAGAAAAACGGCCAGCTTGAACGGTTTAGTAATATAGTCATCACCGCCAATATCAAGGCCCATAATAATATTTGTTTCCTCGTCGGCAGCAGTCAAAAACATAATCGGGACTTTAGAAGATGCCCGGATTTTTTGGCAAAGATCGAAGCCGGAACCATCCGGCAAAGTTACATCCAAAACCGCCAAATCATAATTGCCGTTTGCCCATAGTTGTTCCGCCTCTGCGATTGTACGAGCAATCGTCAACTCATATCCTTGCTTTTGGATTGCGAATGACAATCCATTGATTAAACTTAAATCATCTTCTACAAAGAAAATGTGCTTCATTTGCCTTCACCCTCCTTACTGCGAGTGCTTTTATATCTTTTGTCAGCTGGTTTTTGAGAATCTTTAGGTATCAGCCAGACAGTTCCCATTTTTACAGCACCGGGAATGCGGCCATCGGTACAATAGTAATTTACCTGTCGAACTGAAATTTTCCATTTTTCACTCGCCTCTTTGAGCATCATGTAATCCATCTTCACACCTCCAGCAATCTATTCTATTATATTTCTATTGCTCGAAGAATACAAGTCTGCAACCATGCCTCAAGGGAGAAAATCGGTATAATCCTACCTGTAAACCGGAACGATAAGGTTATTCCTCAAATCAAACCGGAACGATACAATATTATTGGGGTGAACGATAATGCCGATTGATGATTTGACTGCTTTGGGGGAGGCACTCCGCGCAGCAAGAAAAGAAAAAAATCTGACGCAGGAACAGCTGGCTGATGAAGCCCATGTTTCTACCAAACAGATTGCCGATATTGAGAAGGCCAAGAGAAATCCTTCCTATGTGATTTTGAAAGCATTGGCAAAGGTGGTCCATCTTTCACTGGACTCACTTATTTTCTCAGACCTCTCGCCGGACGAAGCAGGACAGAATGAGATGAAGCTGCTGTATATGAAGTGTCCGCCGGAGATGCGAGAAACCTTGTTACAACATACGCGGGGATTTACCGAGGAACTAAAGGAACTTTCCAAGAAACTTGAAACAAAGTAGGCCAGTGAGCGAAATCTGAAGGTTTCGTCACTGGCTTATTTTATTCCTGCGGGAAAGAGGCAAGCGATGCCTGTGGCTATCCAGATAGCCCCACGCGCTTGTTGAGGGAAGTCCCCCAAGCCCCCTTGGAACACAGATTTTCAATCTGTGGCTGCGCGTTCTTGCGAACGCTTTTGACCGCGACCAGCTCACCGCTGGCCGTGGTCTTTTTCTTTCTGTTGCGGTTCGGTCTGCTCCATCGCCAGGACCCGATCCACATTGTTCTTGACCGTCAGCAGCTCCCGCATGGCGGCGCGGGCCTGCCGGTACTCTCCATAAGCCTTTTTCTTGTCCGCCAGCAGCTGGGCGTACTCGGTCTGAAGCTCCTTGATGGTGGGCAGCTTCTTCACGTTCAGTTCGTTGAAGGCTTCCTTGGCGGCCTGGTGCAGCAAGATTTCCTCCTCATGCTCTTGCCGGAATTTCTTTGAATACCCAGCCTTGCGGTAGGCCACATAGGTGTCGCGGGTCTTGGCGTAGTTGACGATGTGCGTGCGCAGCACGGCGATCTCGGCCATGCGCTTCTCGGCGGCCTTGATCTGATCGGACAAAGCATTGTAGCGGACCTTCGCCTCTGCCGTTTTGGTTTCCAGATCGGCATAATCCAGCAGCCCGTGTTCGGACAGATAGTTGAGGGTCTGTGCCATCTGTTTGAGGTTGAACACTTTGGCCCAGCGGGCGTACCCGGCACCTTTTCCGACCTGGAGTTTTGCCTGGATGTCCACCAGCAGATTGACCTTGGACGGAGCGGCCTGCGGGACAGCTTGCTTGCGGGGCGTATGCTCTTTCTGGCCGGAGAGGACCGCCAGCAGATCGTCCAGCGTGTAGCCGTCACCCAGCCGGTCAAAGCGGACGTTGTTGCCCCAGCCCTCCGCGCCGATGGAGATGGTTTTTCCACGCCGGTGAACGGTAAAGCCGTCCTGCTCCAACAGGCGCAGCAACTCCTCCAGGCTGGCCGGTTTCTGTGCCAGCGCCCGGTCAATAGCCTGGCGCAACAGCTCCTTGTGGGAGGGCTTTGCCGCATCGCCCACCAGCCACTTGTTGTAGCTCTGGCCGCGCCGCTTTGGAGCCTCCACAATGGAGTAGCCGTTTTCGATGCAGATGGTATCGCTCAGACGGTGGACAGCGCGGGTGCTGCCCCAAAAGTTGCGGAACTTGCGGTCACACTCCAGCGTGGTGGAGTTCCATATAATATGGTTGTGGACGTGAGCCTTGTCGATGTGGGTACAGACGATGAATGCGTGCTTGCCCTTGGTGAAGCGCCGGGCCAGCTCCACGCCCAGGCGGTTTGCTTCCTCCGGCGTGATCTCGCCCGGCACAAAGGACTGCCGCAGGTGGTAGGCAATCACATTGTCCGCACCGCGCACCCGGCCGGTGCGGGCGGCGTAGGTCTGCTTGTCCAGCAGGAACTGCGCATCGGCCACGCGGCTGTCACACTGGTAGCTGGTGATGAGCCTACCGTGGTCGGTCTTTTCTGGATTTTTTACATAGTCGATGATGTCGCTGATCGCCTTGCCGACCGTGCGGCCCTTGCCGGCGTGCAGCGGTATAATGCGGGTGGTGGCCATGTGGGGTCCGCCTCCTTTCCAAAAAATAAGCGGCCTGCTCATCACAGACCGCATCGGTTCACTCTATATCAGTTTCCTCGTCCATATAAAAATCGAAATCTTCTTCAAAGTCATCTTCCAATTCATCCAGTTCTATCCTGGGCGGGAACCGAATTTCATATTGTTCCGTCGCCAGGGTTCGCACGGCATCCCGCTTGTCCTTCATCCGTTTCTTCAGCCACGAAAGTTGTTCTTTGGATAATCGCCAGGGAAGGTTGACAAGCCGGGTAAGCGTCATTTCTTCTGCCTGCTTTTCTGGCGGGAGAGCGGCGCAGGTTTTACAAATGTGCGCGGCGTGTCCCTTGCCAGAAAACTTTTCGTTTGCCTTATACTCGCCACAGACCTTGCAGTAGTGTCCACGCTTTTTCATACCGTGCCCTCGCAACGAGCGAACAGCTGACGGACCGCAGCCATGACCGTATCCCAGCCAAGGTCGGACGCATAGGAGAACTTTTTCTGATAGGCCGCCCACAGGTCCTGCATGACCGGGCTGTTCTCCACTTCATCAAAGACTTCGGCGGCCTCGGCCAGATGGCGCTCGGTGCCGCGCTTGTGGGCTGTCGCCAGCAGCGCGTCATGGAGAACGTGCGGGTCCAGAGTGCTGCCATAGAGTTGTTGTAAAATGGCGATGTCGTAAAAATCTCTCATGCGGGTGTTGGTCGTGGTGCGGGTGATGATGGTTTCCAGCTTTTCAGCCAGCACGGTCTCCAGGTTATAGGCCCAAACATCAATGGAGCGGTCCTCCAGCATGAGCTTGAAGCTGTACCGCACCTCTTTAGGGGTGATGGCGTCGCCGGTGGAAATGTCGATTTTCAGCGGGGTGCGCACCCCGTCAAAGAGCGTTGTCATCGTGACCCGGATACCGGGATATTCCGCTTCATCCATGATTTCTGAAATGTTTTTCACCTGGAAGGTAACGCCGTCATCAATGGGAACGGCGATGATCTCGGCCATCATGTTCTCCACATCCTCGACACTGACGTTGGCCCCCTTGACCGTTGCGTCCAGGTCCATCGTGGAGCGGGCGTCCAGACCGACCATCGCGGCCACCAGCATCCCGCCCTTGAGGATGAATTTGTCCCGGTAGGACGAGAGAGAAATGCGTTCCAGAAAACGCTCCATCATATAGTTGCGCATCAAAATCTGCGCATCCGCAGCATTTTTCTTTGACAGGTTGCGGATCAAATCTTTCAGCTGTCTGGCTGTCTTTATCATAACAGTACCTCCAAATACTGGCGTAAAATCTTCTCGACCCGGAACAGTTTGGCATAGCGCACCAGCGTCCGCAGGTCCTTGTCTTTCCGGCGGGCATACGCTTTCAAAGCGTCCTGGAATGTCTGCATCTCGATGTGGCTCCGGCTGCGCAGCACATCGCAGATCGTCCGTTCCATATCATAGACCGGCACATCGTGGCCGAAGGGGGTTTGCGCAGTTGTCAGGCCGACCTCATGCAGCTCCGCCTTGATGGTAAAGACCTGGACGCCCTCGTCCTTGAGCCGGGTGGGGTTGTACCCTGTCTTGACCGTGACAGAGTAGGCCAGCGGCTCCCGGTCGGTCAGGTCGTGGAAAAACAGCGCCGTTTCATGGGAAAAAACCGCCTGCGGACAACGAAGATGCAGCAGATACATGGCGTCCACCCAGGCGTCTTTGGAAAGATAAATCCCATGCGCCGCCTGTTCCAGCCCACGAGACTGCACGAATTGATAAAAAACAGGTTTTGAGATCCCGGCCGCGAGGACCTGCCCGGTGCGCAGCATCCCGTCCTGACGTTCCATCAGCTGGTCCAGCTGTTGAAATTGGCTCACGTCCTTCACCTTCCTTTCATGCTAATATTATACGCGAAATTAGCACGAAAGTAAAGTCAAAATTGCCGGGGTGTATCTCCCGGCAATTCTGCATTTTCGATTCAGCCATACACCGCGTCCTGGATCGCAAACCGCAGGTCCTGCACCTTGCTCACCAGCCAGGCGGCAGCCATCGGCAGGCCCAGCGGGCTGACCAGGAAGGCACTCACCAGCAGGATCACGCCGTTTTGTGGCGAGTAGGTCACAAGCACCGCGATCCCCAGCAGCGCCACCACCGTGGAGGCCAGGCCGAAGATAAAGCTGGACACATACAGCAGCCCGAAGCACAGCCAGGTGAACAGCATCAGCGCCAGCACTACCGGCGCGGCAAGGATTTTCAGCCCCAATTTCAAAATAAACAGCACCGCTCTCATTTCAGCGCCTCCTTCCGCCAGTCCAGGTATGGCTGGCACAGTTCCTCTACGGCCTTTTCGTCCGCCTCTGTGACCTCCCGGCGCCCCCGCGTCCGGCAAATCATGGCAAAGTCCTGAAAATCCGAGAGAAGTATATCGAACAGTTCCTCCGGGGTCCGGCAGAGGATGCCATCCACGCAGTAGCGGGAATCCTTGTTCCAGGTCAATCGGACATAGCCGCGTTTGCACGGAAGGACTTCTTCCTCCGGGTCACGCAGCAGATACTCTTGAAACAACTCCAAGATATTTTCAAATGTCAACATCAGCCTTCACCTCCGTTTCTGATGATATTATCGCTTGTGGTTTGTAAAAGTGCAACGATACCGGCAAAGAAAAAAGAGGGAGGCCCGGCGATGCAGCCTGCACGCGCCGGACCTCCCTCACAGCCGGGGCGTATGCCCCTGTCACGTCAGCTTTGCCAGCTGGGTCAATACCTGATGCACTCCATCCCACAAAGCCTCCTGCCGCCGGGATATATCCTCCAGGTCGGCGTCGTAAATGCGCCCGGTTTCATGCGCACGGCGGGCCAGCTGGTTCAAGTTGTTGCTGGAATAGCGCATCAGGGAGACCAGCTCCTTCAGCTCCGGCAGTTCCAGGCTCACCACATAACCGTCCAGGGCCATCTTGCGCAGGTAGGCTTCCCGGTTCGTTGTTCCCAGCTGGGCCATCTTCTGCTCGATCAGCGCCAGTTCCTCCGGCGAGACCCGGAAGTTCAGCTGCACCTCCCGCTTGCGCTTGGGGGCGCTCACCGCTCCGGCTCCTTTTTCTTATGGATGGGGGATTTTTTCTCCGGCTTTTCAGCGGGACGCGGCTCCTGTTTCAGTTGGCGGCGGACAGAGCGGCGGGGCGGGCGCAGGTCCTTGCTGCGGTCCTCGCTGGCCAGGATGGTGACATAGGTGCCGGGCAGGTCCTTCATGCCGGTGATCGCCAGACTGCGGAATGGCAGCAGCGCCATCAGCTGGTCGTGGGCCTGGGTGCCTGAGCGGGCCAGAAAGTCCGGCGAAACGCGGGCCATGTAGTGGGTGCCGTGGGGGCTGTTGGGCGTATCCGGCGCACGAAGCTCCTGCAAGAGCCGGGCGGCCTCGGCGCGGATTTCCTCCGGCGTCAGCGGCTGGAGCCGCAGATAGTCCTGCCGCGCCTGGCTCAAGAACAGATCGACCAGGCCGGAGTGGCTGTCCACTACAAAGTCCAGATTGCGTTCGCCGCCGAAGCCGTCCGGGTTGGATGGGATGTCCACCGTCCTGCCCCACGCCTTGTTGGCCGGGCTGAACCGCCCATCCCAGTCCTTCTGTTGCACGGTGTTTGCCAGCACATAGAGGGTGCGGGTGTAGCCGAACTGTTCGATCACCTGGGGCACCGCATCCTTGTCCAGCCGGTTGTCCCGGTAATGTTCCGAAATGGACGCCTCAATGGCCTCCTTGCAGGCGATGTTGGCGCGGCGGGACGCCCGGTACAAATCCAGGTCGCTCTGTTCGCGGGCATGGGCGGCGTCGTGTCGGTAGAGCGGCAGTTCCCGCTGGGCGTCCAGCGCCGCCTCGGCCCGCTGCTCGATGCTGTCCCGCACCACATCCATGTAGGAAGTCTCCCGGTCAGAAAACTCCTTGTAGACGTCGGCCAGCGGGGACGGCGACGCCAGCAGCGCGGCGGCCCGGCTTTGGGGCAGGTCCAGTTCCTCCATCGCCATCACGATGTCCTCCCGGACCGTGTACTCATAGGTATGCTTTAGAATTTCCTCCGGGGGCTGGCTTTTCAGCCAGTCCCGGAACTTGTCCTGTTCGGCGGCCATCTTCTCATAGAGGGCCGTGTTTTTATCTGCGTTCATGTTATCGCACCTCCTCATGTTGTTTTGGTTTCTTGTCCGGGCTGCGCGGCGGCACCGGGCGTTTCAGCCCTTCCAGCACTGAGGGGCGGCTGCTCTTGGGAAGCACCGCCTCCGGCGCAGGTCGGCCCCGTCCGTCCATGTTCAGCAGTACGTCCAGTTCGGCCAGCCGGGCGGATTTGTCCCGCAGCTCCTGTTCCTGGGGAAAGGGCTTGCCCACCTCCGCCTTGGCGGCGGCCTGCTGCTGGTAGAGATTGTCCAGCTGGTTTTTCACCGCCTCCAGCCGCTGGGGCATCTGGCTGAGCGCATTGTCGATACGGGTGAGGTTGCCACGAGGGTCTATGCCAAGCGTCGCCCGGTGGGTCATCTGGCCTTTCAGCAGGAGCATATACTCCTGCCGGAAAGCGTCAAACGACACCGACATAGCAAAGCCCCGGTAACTGCCCACCGGCACCGGGTCGGTCCCTTTGACCTCCTTGCAGGCGTCCAGCAGCGCGGCCCCGGCGTTCTCCTTGTCGGTGAGGGTGTCGCCACGGACTTCCATCCCGGCAAAGCCGTCCTCCGGGTGAGGATGAGCGGCCAGGGTCGCCATATCCGCTTCCAGCCCGGCGATAAAGCCCTTGTTTTTCTCGATCTCCTCCGGGAAGGTTTTGAGCAGCTGGTCCTCCAGGCGGTACTGCTTGCTCTGGTGATCGGCCTTCATCAGCTTTAACCGCGCCACGTCCACATCCAGGTCCATGCGTTCCTTGATGCGCGGGTCCCCGGCGCACAGCGCCTTGATCTCGGCAAAGGACAGCGCCGTTTCGTCCACATCGTCGCAGCTTCGCACCGGCGATTTGGAAGTCATGATCTGGCTGATGAATTTCTGTTTGTTTTCCACCGTCTGCCAGAGGTAGGCGTCAAACGTCCCCTCGGTGACGTAGCGATACACATGGACGGTCTCGTTCTGGTTGCCCTGCCGTTCGATGCGGCCCTTTCGCTGGGCCAGGTCGCCGGGCCGCCACGGGCAGTCCAGGTCATGCAGCGCCACCAGGCGGTCCTGGACGTTGGTGCCCGCACCCATTTTGGCCGTGCTGCCCAGCAGGACGCGCACCTGGCCGGTGCGGACCTTGGAGAACAGCTCCTTTTTACGCACCTCGGTATTGGCCTCATGGATAAAGGCAATCTGCTCGGCGGGTACGCCCTGGGCGATGAGCTTTTGCCGGATGTCCTCATACACGGTAAAGGCCGGTTCCGGCTCATCCAGCGGCACCGCGTCCTCCAAAGCGTGGAGGATCGGGTTGTCCAGCGCCTTCGCCACCTTTTTGGCAGGCCGGGCCTGGGGCGTGGAGATGTCGCAGAACACCAGCTGGGTCAGCTTGTCGGCCTCGCCGTCCCGCCAGATCTGCATGATGTTGTTCACACATTGATTGACCTTGGTGCCCGGCTCATCCGGCAGCAGCTGGTTGATGATCCGCTGGTCCAGCCCCAGCTTGCGTCCGTCGCTGGTGATCTTGAGCATATTGTCCTGGGACGGGTCCACCGTGCCGCTGTGTACCAGGGAAGCGCGTTCCGAGAGCGCCTTCACCATTTCCTGCTGCTGTTCGGTGGGCTGGGCCACGATGTTGTGGTACTCCACCTGGGGCGTGGGCAGGTGCAGCTGGTCGGCGGTTTTAATGTCCGCGACCTCCTTAAAGAGATTCATCAGCTCTGGCAGGTTGAAAAACTTGCTGAATCTTGTTCTTGCCCGGTAGCCGGTTCCCTCCGGGGCCAGCTCCAGCGCCGTCACGGTTTCGCCGAAGCGGGAGGCCCAGCAGTCAAAATGGGCCATGCCCAGCTCTTGCAGGCGGTCATACTGGAGATACCGCTGCATGGTGTAAAGCTCGGTCATAGAGTTGGAAACCGGCGTGCCGGTGGCAAAGATGACGCCCCGGCTGCCGGTGATCTCGTCCATGTAGCGGCACTTGGCGAACATATCTGAAGATTTCTGCGCATCCGTGGTGGAGAGGCCTGCCACGTTGCGCATTTTTGTGTAGAGAAAGAGGTTCTTGTAATTGTGCGCCTCGTCCACGAACAGCCGGTCTACGCCCAGCTGTTCAAACGTCACCACATCGTCCTTGCGGCCCTCGGCTTGCAGCTTTTCCAGCCGCGCTTCCAGAGACTTTTTCGTGCGTTCCAGCTGCTTGACGGTGAACCGTTCCCCGCCGCTGGCCTCCACCTCGGCGATGCCCTCGGTGATTTCCCAAATCTGCTCATGCAGCAGCCGCTCCTGGCGTTCCTTGCTGATGGGGATCTTCTCGAACTGGGAGTGACCCATGATGATGGCGTCGTAGTCGCCGGTGGCGATGCGGGCGCAGAACTTCTTGCGGTTGTGCTTCTCGAAGTCCTTTTTGGTCGTTACCAGGATGTTCGCGGACGGGTACAGACGCAGGAACTCCGAAGCCCACTGTTCGGTCAGGTGATTTGGCACCACAAAGAGGGATTTCTGGCACAGGCCCAGGCGCTTGGCCTCCATCGCGGCCCCCACCATTTCAAAGGTCTTGCCCGCGCCCACCTCATGGGCCAGCAGCGTGTTGCCGCCGTACAGTACATGGGCGATGGCGTTTTTCTGATGTTCCCGCAGGGTGATGGCCGGGTTCATGCCGCCAAAAACAATGTGGCTGCCATCATATTCGCGGGGGCGGGTGGCGTTCATTTCCTCGTTGTACTGGCGCACCAGCGCCTGCCGCCGCTCCGGGTCGCGCCAAATCCAGTCGCGGAAAGCATCCCGGATGGCCTGCTGCTTTTGCGCGGCCAGGGTGGTTTCCTTGGCGTTCAGAACCCGGCGCTCCTTGCCGTCAGCGTCCTCCACGGTGTCGTAGATTCGCACGTCCCGCAGATTGAGGGAATCTTCGAGGATTTTATAGGCATTGGCGCGGCCGGTCCCGTAGGTCGAATAGGCGGCCACGTTGTTTTGCCCCACAACATTTTTGCCGGAGATCTGCCACTCCGCCGTAAAGGGGGTGTAGTGAACTTCAATGCTGCGCTGGAGGTAAAAAGGCGTGTCGAAGGTCTCGTACATGAATTGCTGGATATACTCCTTGTCGATCCACGTTGCGCCCAGCCGCACCTCGATCTCGGAAGCGTCCAGGTCTTTGGGCTGGGCGGCAGTCAGGGCCTCCACGTTGACCGCAAAGGCCGGGTCCTGCTCCGCCGCCCGCTGGGCCTGGCGCAGTTTCCGGCGCACGTTGCCGGACAGATACTCGTCCGCCGTGACGTATTGGGGCCGTTCGCCCTCCGGCACCGGGCCGGGCAGGCGGAAAATCACGCCCCGCAGTTCGGCGGCCAGTTCCTCGCCGGTTTTGCCGGTGAGCTGTTCCATGTAGGCCATATCCACGCAGGCTTTTTCAGAAATGGAGACTGCCAGGGCCTCGCTGGCGGTGTCCACGGTGGTGACGGCCTCATGGGGCTTGATCGTGCGCTTGGTGAACATATCTGCTTTGTGCTTCAGTTGGCCGTCCTCGTCCAGCACCTCCAGCGCACAGAGCAGGTAATAGCTGCTGTCATCGGCAAAGGCCAGCCGGTTCGCCCGGTCATTGATAAGACCGTACTTGGCAGAGAAATCGTCATAGCGGCGGTTCAGTTCGGCCATCTGTGCCCGGATGTCGGCATCCGGCGCGGCGGCGTCCATCTCCAGGTCGATGAGCCGCTGCACACAATCCCGTAGCCCCACCAGCCCTTTGACGCGGGCCTCAGCGGTGGCGTTCAGGTCAGGGCGCACCATGCGGCTGTTTTCCCGGAAGTACACCGCGCCGTCCACCACCGTGTAGGAGTAATTCTTCACGTTGGGGTCAGCCGGGAGGGATTCGTCGATGTCCTCGCCCTCGCCCAGCTCCGGCAGTGCGGCCTCCTGGTAGGTGCCGCGAATGTACTTCACGGCATCGTGCAGCTGGTCGGCCAGCTCCAGCCCTTCGATGGGGGCCACGGTGTAATCCTGTTTGCCGTATTGGGTGCTTTCGGCGGTAGGGCTGCCCAGCACCATCTCCGGGTGATCCAGAAAATACTGGTTGACCGTGAAGCCTTCCTCGGTCCGGCCGGTTTGGGTCCAGTCCGGGGCGATGTCCAGCGGACGGTCCCGCTTTTGCAGAAACAGGATGTCGGACACCACATCAGTCCCGGCATTGGCGCGGAAGGCATTGTTGGGCAGGCGGATCGCCCCCAGCAGCTCGGCCCGCTGGGCCAGATACCGGCGCACAGTGGAATCCTTGGCGTCCATTGTATAGCGGCTGGTGACAAAAGCCACCACGCCGCCCGGCCGCACCTGGTCCAACGCTTTGGCGAAAAAGTAATTGTGAATGTTGAAGCCCAGCTTGTTGTAGGCTTTGTCGCTCACCTGGTACTGACCGAAAGGGACGTTACCGATGGCAAGGTCATAGAAGTCTCGCCGGTCGGTGGTCTCGAAGCCCGCCACGGTGATGTCGGCTTTGGGGTAAAGCTGCCTGGCGATGCGCCCGGAAATGCTGTCCAGCTCCACGCCGTACAGACGGCTGCCGGCCATGCTCTCCGGCAGCATCCCGAAGAAATTGCCCACGCCGCAGGACGGCTCCAGAATGTTGCCGGTACGGAAGCCCATCTGCTCCACAACTTCATAGACAGCGCGGATCACAGTGGGGCTGGTGTAGTGGGCGTTCAGGGTGGAGGCCCTGGCCGCAGCGTATTCCTCTGGGGTCAGCAGTTCTTTCAGCTCCGCATACTCGGCGGCCCACGCGGGTTTGTCCGGGTCAAAGGCATCCGCCACGCCGCCCCAGCCCACATATTGTGAGAGAATATGCTGTTCTTCTGGGGTGGCATAGCGATTTTCCTGCTCGATCTGCTTCAGCGTGGCAATCGCCTTGATGTTGCGCCAGAACTTTTCCTTTGGCCCGCCTTTCCCCAGGTCATCGTCCAGAATGCGGAAATTCTCAGGCGGACGCTGTTCCGGCGGCGTGGGTTCCGGCTCGTCTATGTGTAGCCGTTCCACCACCACATCATAGGGAAGTCCGTTTTTGTCCCCCGGATAGACCGTTACCGGCTCGGAAGTGATTTCCGGCGCAGGGGGTTCTTTTTCCTCCTGCATGAACAGTCCGGCGTTTCGCTCATCCTGGCGCAGCCAGGTTTCAAACTGTTCCCGGCTGATGACATCATAGCTCCAGGCATAAGGCCCGGTATAAATGCGGACCGTTGTATCTTCAATAGCATCAATCGTGCCGGTGATGGGGTGGTCGGGCGCGGGGAGCGTTACCTGATCGCCCACCTGGTAAGATGGAGTTCCTTCCAAGGGGGAGGTGTGCCGGTCTGCGAAGCCTTCCGGGTCCTGAAAGAAGCCGTCCAGCTCCTTTACATACATTCCACGCAGAAGCGGAGCCAGTTCCTCCCAGCGGTATGCCAGGGTCGCAAGTTTTCGTTCCTCATGGTCCAGGATCTCCACCTCAACGCTGGTGGTGAAGGTGCGGTAGTCCGCTATGTCGCCGGTCACAAGGTCCATCGTCTCCACGCGCCCGGAATACAGGTCGGAAAGGCGTTTGGCGATTTTGGTGTTTCCCTCTCCATCCCGCAGCCAGCGGGAGATGTACTCCTTGTCCTGCCAGGTAAACAGGCCGGAAGTCAGCACTTCCCGCAGGTCCTGGTCCGCCGTGTCGGGATTGGCAGACAGGAACTCGGTGTAAAAGTCGTTGCGGTTGTCTGCCCGCAGAAGCTGCTCGAACCGCTCCCGGCTCTCGGCCCGGTAGATGGGATAGCTCATGCCGGTGGGCAGCAGCTGCACCGTATCTTCCCGCAGTTCGGTGATCTGGTGGGCGCGGTCATCCAGATAGACGGTATCGCCCACATTGTAAACCGGGGCGGACGGGTCGTAAGAGGTGCGCTCCGGGATGGTGCCCCGGATGGCGGCATATTCCTCGTCCGACACCGTGATGTCGATCTCATGGGTGGGTTCACCGCTGCCGATGGTGAGGGTGTCGCCCTCGCGGGTGATGGGCTGGCCGGATAAGTCAGGCACAGGCGGCTTTGCCGCTGCCTCGGCCTGTTCCCCGGCCGCGACGGCCTCCACATCCCGCATGACCTGCTGGATGAACGGGTCGTTGTCCAGCTTTTCCGGGTCCACCACCTGACCGTTCACGATGCCGCGCTCGGCCAGGGCCTCCCGGATGGCGATGGGGTCGATGTTGTCAAAACGGTCCTGCTCCGCCTCGGTGTAGAACCGATCTTCCTTGATGAGCTGGGCGATCCGGCGCTGCACCTTGGGCCAGGGCACGTCGCCCGCCGCGCCGTCCACCGTCACAGGCAGGGCCGGGAGATCATCGCCGTACTCCTGCCGCAGCCAGGCGGCGGTATCCTTTTCACGGGCGTGGTCCTTCATGTAGCGGACAACTGCGTGCTTGCTCTCGATCTTGCCGTTCCATTCCTGGATGGCGGCGTCAATGTCGGCCTGGGTCAGCGCCCGGCGCACCGGTTCCGCCTGCGCAGCGGGTTTGGGCATAGAAAAAGCAGAGGATGTTTGCACATTCTCTGCTTCGTCGATTTTATGGATTTGTTCCGCTTCGGAGAGGAACAGGCTTAAGGTCAGCTGCTGATAAGTTCCGCCAGCAGAATCTCCTCCGCCTGGGCCTTGCAGGTGTTCATCAGACCCACCCAGGCCATCGGGTCGCGAGTTTTCAGCGCCTCTGTCGCGCCCGCCGACTCTGCCAGCTGGGGCATCATCTGTTCGAGGCGGCTGTTCGCGGTCTCGTCGATCTCCCGAAGATGCGGGTACAGCTTCTCGCTCATCAGCAGCTGGTTGTAGAGGATGGGCCGGTGCTGCTTCAGGTACGCCTTGCGCATCCTGCCGTACTTGCCCAGGGGCTTCTCCGGCTGTTCGGACAGCTTCAGGTCGGGGATCAGGTAATCGCCGTTCCTCGTGTAAGTCAGGTTGTTCTCCATGTGTGGCACTCCTTTCCGCGCTCTTGGCGCGCTCATAGTTCTGGATGGTGACGCCGATCTGCCGCAGCACCTGTTGATTGATTTGGCTGACCGCCGTGCCCAGCGCCCCCACGGTGGCGGGGGTGTTGAAGTCGAAGATCGCCATGAAATCCTCATGGCTGAAATACTGCTCCGGCTCCAGCCCGCAGCGGGACATCAGGGCGTAGGTGATGCTGACCGTGGCGGCGGACTTGAACTGCATCCCGATATTTTCTTCATCGTACTCCTCCAAAAAGGAACCGTCAACGATGTAGAGAATGTCCTGCCGGTGATCCGTCCAGTATTCTTCCGCCAGACCGGCGGCCACATCGGCCAGCTGCTGGGGCAAGTCACTGCCGCTCACATCATAGTTGCGTTCCAACATCGCCATGACTGGCGCGGTGTGTTCCTCGTTCATCGTCCACAGCCAGGGGGTACGGGAGTGTTCACGGGTGCCGGTGTCGGAAATATCAAACACATACCGCAGCCGGGGCCGGTCCCCGGAATCATCCACCAGGGCGATGCCCTTGGACCCGCGCCGCACATACCGGCCCATGCGGTTGTTCCACAGGTCGTACTCGGCGCAGGCGGTGGCGTCCGGGCGCTGGGCGTAGATCATCAGCTGTTCATGGAACGGGTATTTGTAAAGCCGGGCGGCGGTGGTAAGAAAGCCCGCCCACTCCTGCCAGCTGCCGGTGAGCTGCCGTGCCACCTGGTCAGCCATCTGCGCATATTGTTCTGCTTTGGTTGGCATGGGGTTCTATCCTCCCTTCCTTCGGATATGAAAATGGGGCGGCACGGCGGCCGCCCCGGCTGGTTAAAACAGGGGGTTACTCGTCAAAATCCGGGTACAGTTCCAGCTCGTCAAACTCGGCGTCGGTCATAGCGCGCAGCTTGGCGAGGGTGCTGTCGGTCAGGGCCAGCAGCTCGGTCTCGTCCGCCTGCAAGTGGCCGCGCATCTCGGTCAGGGCCTCGATGGCCCCCTGGCGGGTGCCGGGGTTGTAGATGCACAGCAGGTTGGTTTCCTCAAAGGTCAAAGCGTTCATATCAGATCTCCCTTTCCGCGCTCTTTTTGGGCGCTGTCTTTTTATGTTCGGGTTTGGGCTGGCTTTTCAGCTGCTCCACAACGGATTTCTTCTTATCCCGGTCCTCCCGGTGGGCGGCGGCAGCCAGGTCCATCAGGGAAATGGGCTGACCGCTGCGGGCCTGCTGTTCCAGCTGGGCCACCGTCTGCTCCTTGGGGCCATTGTTGATGATACCGTCAATCATGCCGTAGTCATCCTCCACGGCCATCTCCGTATTTTTCAACGGGTTGTCCGGCAGGAATCCGGGAACCTCGGCAAAGCCGAAGCTGTCGCAGTAATGACAGGATACCTTGCCGTCCCGCTTGATGGCAACGATGTCGCTGACGCTCATGGATGGGTGGCGGTAGTCGGCGGGGTGTTCGTTGTTGAAGCGGTATTCAAGATTATCCAGCACGCTGCCTTTCAAGTCGCCGGGGGCCAGCGGCGCGGTGTAGACCAGATCATAATTGTCCCGCTGCACCGTCTGCCCGATGGACTTGATCCATTCCAGCCCCTCATAGCGGATGTCCCGCAGCTCGTCGGTGTGCTTCACCTGATAGATGGCGAAGCAATCGTCCTTGTGGTCGAGGAACGCCTGCTCCCGTTCCTGCTGGTGGTCCATACGCTTCTTGACCTGGGCATCGAAAGCCGGGCTTTCCTCCCATTCCTCGCGGGTGACGGCGAAGATCCCGTCGTGGGCGTCCAGGTCAGTGGTATCAAAGACCATCGCCGGGTTCTCACCCTGCTGGACGATATAAACGGTCAGGTCGCGCTCCATCAGCTCATAGGCCCGCTCTTTGGAGAGGGGCAGAAGGTCCCCGTCCAGATAGCCGCACTTTTCCAAATCATCCTGGGTCAGCGTGGGGTCCGGCATGGGGTATTCGTCCAGATGTTGTTCCGGGGCGTCCGGCAGCATGGTAGTTTCCGGGGCGGCGGCCTTGGCCTCTGTCTGCATCTGCTGGACAGCCGCCTCCTGCAAGGTCTCGATCATGGACAACGGCGCATACTGAATGGACTGGCCGCCCATCCCGTGCATCTCGCAGATTTTCAGCGCGGCGGTGGACAGAGGCAGCTCCGGCGCATCCAGCTGGCCGCCGTCCAGCTGCTTCATGGTCGCCACATCGTAGAGAGTGTAGTCCCAGCCGGTGTCGCAGGGCTGAACATGAAGATAGGTGGTATCGTCCAGCATCAGCAGGGCCTCCTGGGCTTCGGCGCTGGGGGAAGGTGCATCGGGCGTTTCCTCTGTGGGCTGCTGAATAGAGACCTCCGGGGCTGGTCCCGGCGTGGCTTCCTGCTGGGGCACCGCCTGTTCCGGCTGGGCAGTCAGGTCAATGCCGCGCTCCTTGCAGATAACCTTATAATGCCGGTCAATGTCCGCGATCAGTTCCCCGGCCGCCTTGTTGATGGTTTCCAAACTGGCCCGCAGCTCCGGCAGCGTCTTGTCCTGGCTCCAGGTGGCGATATAGCCGAAGCTGTTTTCGCCGGTCTGGATGCCGTAATACTGGCAGACGGCGTAGGAGATGCTCTCGGCCTCCACCTCCTCGGTGTTGCGGTTCTTGACAGCCTGTTTCACCGCCGTCAGATCTTCCTCCACCTCCAGCCGCCACTCAAACTGATTTTCGTCCACATAGCGCCAGTCATCCTCGGCGGCGGCCTGTTCCGCCTCTGCTTCGGTGGCGAAGTCCAGGCGATAATCGTGCTTGACACCGCCCCCACTCACCATCACGATTTTCCAGGTCGGCTCCGCCTCATACTTTTTGGGGTCGTGCAGCTTGCTGTGGGCGATCTCATGGACGGCGGCGGAAACGGTCTGCACCTCGCTCATGCCTGCCCGGATGGCGATGCGCTGCTGGTCCGGCGAGAAATACCCGTCCATGTTGGCGGCCATCGGCTCCACGGAGAGCGGCACCGGCGCGGACCGGCGCAGGGCCTCCATGAAAGCCTCGTAGTTCTGGACACTCCCAGAAAGGGTGGACGCCAGCTCCGGCAGCGGTTTCCCGTCCGTCTGGCTCACATCGAACACCTTCACCGGGCGGAACATGGGGATCTCAACTTCCCGTTCCTCCATGACCGCCTTGCCCTCTGCATCCAGGATGGGGGCTTTGGTGTCCGGGTCCAACTTCTGTTCCTCGATCTTTTTCTTGAACGGCGTGGGCGCGATGATGGTAATACCATGCTCACCCTTTTTCACATGGCGCTCAAACTGATTTTTCCACTTGTTATATCCGGCTACCAGCGTGGCGTCCGGCTTCTGCATATAGATGAGCATGGTGTTGTTGACGGAATAGCGGTGGAACCGGGACATCACAGACAGGTAGCGCATATACTTTTCGCTCTCGAACAGCTCCTTGATGCCCTGTTCAATGCCCGCCGTGATTTGCTGCAACCGTTCCCGGTTGGTGGGTTTGTCAGCCATGATGTTCACTCTCCCTTCTATGGCCGAAATTTCAGCGGTGTGTTCTGCGATCCACTGGTCCTGTTCCTCGGTGCTGCTGTCGAGAAAGGTGTCCAGCAGATAGCCCATGTAGTCTTTTTTTTGGACGGCCTCCAAAAAGCGCGGGTGCGGGTCCTCGTCCGCCGTCTTGGGGGAATAGTCGGCCTCCCATTTTCGGAGCAAGTGATAGTAGTCCGTCAGGACGCGCCAGCCGTGTTCTCGTTTTTCTTTCCGCACCTGCGCCTCGGTTTTCTGCCGGACATAACTTCGCCGGATCGGGGCCTTGCTGTCATAAGAAAGGCCAAAATCCTGGGCCAGCTTTTCAGCGGCCCCCTTGGGGGACAGGTCATAGAGCCGGGCGGTGAAGTCGATCACATCGCCGTCTGCGCTGCAGCCAAAACAGTGGAAACGGGTGTCCACCTTCATGCTGGGGTGGCGGTCATCGTGGAAGGGGCAGCAGGCCATACCGCCGCGCCCCACTGCGATGCCGTAAAGCTCCGCCGCCTCTCTGGCGGTGACGGACTGTTTTACGACTTCAAAGACGCTCTCGCCCATGCTTACTTGCCGCCCGCTTTCGGGACGGGTGGTTTGTACCCGGCGGCCTTGGCCCGTTCGCTGGCGGCCTTGCGGCGCTCGGCGCTGTACGGCTCCCGCACCGATACGCAGCGTTTGGGCACCGTAAAGGTCTGACGGTCCTTTTTCACGATCTGGTCCGGGTATTTTTCCGCCAGCCGCCGCAGCTTTTCCAGCAGGCGCGGGTCGTGGGAATAGACCTCGGCGGTGGGCTCGGCCTGGTTGTAGAGGATAATCGTTTCCTGTTCATACAAACTCAGTTTCATTTGCCGCCGCCTTTCTGCCGGTCAAATTCCAGCTTGAAGTTGACGTACTGGCCGGTATTTTCCAGCACCACGGTGGCGTCGTAGGTCTTGCCGTTTTTCTCGGAGTACAGCCCGGTCACATGGGCGCGGCCATCTTTCAGCAGCGCCGCCACAATGGCCTTGGTGGGTTGTTTGCGCTTCGCTGCCCACCAGTTGTTGTTCTTCCAGATCGCAAATTTGCAAGATTGGTCCTGACAGAAGAAGCCTTTTTGCATTTCTGCAATTTCACCGCCGCAGCGGGGGCATTTGCCCACCACCTCGCGGGGCGGGGCAAACAGGTACTCGCTGCCCTTGATGACCTGATAAGTTCCCACCAGCTCCTTCAGCATGGCGGTGATCTCAGCCATGAAGTCCTCCGGGGCCAGCTCGCCGCGCTCGATCTCGCCCAGCCGGTACTCCCACTCAGCGGTCAGCAGCGGGGATTGCAGTTGCTCCGGCAGGACGGTAATCAGGGAAATGGCATCGTGGGACGGCAAAAGCTGCACGGTTTTCTTGCTCTTTTTGCGTTCCAAGAAGCCGGTGGACACCAATTTCTCTAAAATTCCGGCGCGGGTGGCGGGGGTGCCCAGCCCCTTGCGCTCGGCGTCCTCCGGCATATCGTCTTTTCCGGCAGTCTCCATCGCAGAGAGTAAGGTATCCTCAGTGAAGTGCTTGGGCGGGGTGGTCTTGCCCTCCTTGACGGCGGCACCGGCAACCGGCAGCGCCTGGCCCTCGGTTAGTTCCGGCAGGGCCTTGTCCTCGGAATTGCCGTCCGGTTCCACATTTTTCATGCTGGCCCGGTAGGCGGCGTCCAGCGCCCGCCAGCCGGGCTGCTTCACCGTGCGGCCTTTGGCGGTAAACTCCGCACCAGCGCAGTCCACAACAACGGCGGTTTCTGCAAAGTTATAGGGCGGGGCCACCGCGCACAGCAGCCGCAGCGCCACCAGCTCCAGAATGGCCCGTTCACCCACCGGCAGAGCGGACAGATCCGCCTCGCGGATGTTCCGGGTGGGGATCACCGCATGGTGGTCGGTCACTTTCTTGTCGTGGATGACCGCCGCCGCATCGCAGGAAATGGCGATGCCTTTGCGAAACGGCATGGCGTTGGCGACCAAATTCACCAGCACCGGCAGGCCCTCGGCCATGTCGGAGGTCAGGTAGCGGCTGTCCGTCCGGGGATAGGTGCAGAGCTTCTTTTCATAGAGGTTTTGCAGGTAGTCCAGTGTCTACTGCGCTGTGAACCCCAGCAGGCGGTTGGCGTCCCGCTGGAGAGTGGTGAGGTCATAGAGGGCGGGCGGCTTCTCGGATTTGTCCCTGCGCTCCACCTGCTTGACCGTCACCGTACCGCCCTGGCAGGCAGTTTTCAGCTGTTCGGCATCGGCTTTTTTGTCCATGCGGGCGCTGGCAGCGGTAAAACCGGGCAGGTCCAGAGCCACAGAATAGAACGGCACCGGCTTGAAGGCGTCGATCTCTGCCTCCCGCTGGACGATGAGGGCCAGCGTCGGGGACATGACCCGCCCGATATTGAGGGTGCGGTGGTACAGCACCGAAAACAGCCGGGTGGCGTTGATACCCACCAGCCAGTCGGCCTTGGCCCGGCAGAGGGCCGCCTGGTGCAGCCCATCATAGTCCGCGCCGGGGCGCAGGTTGGCAAAGCCCTCCCGGATGGCGGAATCCTCCATGCTGGAAATCCACAGCCGTTTCATGGGCTTCTGGCAGCCCGCCAGGCAGTAGACGGTGCGGAAGATCAGCTCGCCCTCGCGCCCGGCATCGCAGGCGTTCACCACCTCGGTCACGTCCTCCCGCCGCAGCAGGGTACGCAGCACGTCAAACTGATCCCGCTTATCCTTGGCGATGGTAAAGCGCCAGGACTCCGGCAGAATGGGCAGATCGTCATAGCGCCATTTGGCATAGTCGGGGTTGTATGTGGCGGCGTCTGCCAGCCCTGCCAGATGCCCCAGGCACCAGGACACCAGCCAGCCGTTGCCCTCTAAGTAGCCGTCTTTGCGGGAAGTGGCCCCCAGCACAGCGGCCAGGGATTTTGCCACCGAGGGCTTCTCAGCGATCACCAATCGCATCTTCCTCTACCTCCATTTCTTCGTTGGATTTTTTCAGTTTTCTGGAAACGCTGTTGCCATCGTCCAGAAGGCAGTCATAACCGACGTTGTAATCATAGCGGTACAGCTTTCCCAGCAGGTCGTTGATGATGACACGGCAGGCCAGCAGCACCCGCGTCTTATCCACCTGCATGAGCTGGTAACGGCGGTAATCGCTGAAATATTCCTCGCGCAGATGTGTCCGGGCGGCGGTTTCCTCCATCAGAATGTCGATCACGTCCTTGTCGCCGTCCTCTTTCGCGCCCTCGGCATAGTTCAGCATCTCCATCACCATCGGGAAGCTCTGCTCATCCATCGGGGCTTCCTCTTTGAGATAGCCGATCAAGGCGCAGAACAGGAACCGGGCCGCTGTCTGCTCCGGCTCGGTCAGAGCGGAAAGGGTTTCCTGCCCGCTGGGCAGAAGTTTGTTGCAGACAAAATCGTGGACCTCGCCGCGGAACAAGTGGCGGATGGCGTCGATGGACAGCGCCGGTTTGGAGGTGTCTGTATCGTCCTCCACTTTGTAGATTTCAAATTCTTCTTCGTCTGTCTTTTTGCGCACCTTGGCGAGCGCCGTGCAAACGATGTCGCCGCCAAAGTAGACGCCGAAGCAGATCAGGTCGAACACAATGAGAAATTGGATAAAATAATTCATTTTGCTTTTCTCCTTTCGCGCAGCCACGCAGTCAGTTCTTTGTGGCAGAAGCCCACGCAGGGCTGGCCGGGGCGGTAGGTTCCGCAGCCATAGCAGGGGTGGCCGGGAGATAAAGAGGGAGGACGGGAAGCTGCCTTCCCGCCCTCCGGCCTGCGCGTCATCATGGGTTCATAAGGGCTGTCGGTGAACCGGGTCATTTGGCCGGGTTCTCGCTTTCCTCATCGCCGCCCCCGCCGGCGTCCTCCGGCTCGTCAGATTCCTCGGTCTCCCAAGGGTCCTCGTCCTCCTGTTCGGTATCGTCCTCGCCGTAGTCGTAATCATCCAGGTTGTCGCTGCCCTTGGTCTTGGGCTTCTGCTTGATGAATTTGAAGTAGACCAGCGCACCGATGCCGCCCAGCACAGCCAGCACCACCAGCAGCATCGCCGGGTTCAGCCCTGCCGGTTCCTGTTCCGGCTCCGGCTCTGTTTCCGGGTCAGGGGTGGGTTCCGGCTCCTGGCCCGTACACTCTGCCATATTCACGGCGCACACCGGGCAGGCCGTATTCACCGCACCGGCGGCGCACTTTTCCGTGCAGTTGCAGACGGCGGGCGTTTCCTCCGCCGTCTCGCCGTCCTCCATCAGCGCCTCCAGGTCGGCCTCGTCCACCTGGTTCAAGAAGTGGACGGCGGTCTCCTTGTCCTCGTTGGCGCGGTCAATGAGGATGTAAAAATAGTTACCCGCCTTGGTGGTGACGGTGATGAGCTGCTTGTTGCCGCCAAAGTCATCCACCAGGGCGGCGTTGCCCTCCGGGGTCAGGGCGGGGCTGTCCTCGGTTTCCTCCACCACCACGTTGCTGTCGTTGGTGGCGTCCGCCGCCGGTGTGGCCGTGGGCGCAGGGTCAGTGCCCTGGGCAAAGGCGGTCACAGAGAAGCCGCCCATCAGCATCAGGCAGGTGCAAAGGGCGGCAAAGGTTCTGAAAATCTTTTTATTCTTCATGGGTCATTTCCTCCTGTTCAGAATCGGCGGGACCCGCCGCCCGGCCGGGCACCATGCCGCCAGACAGCATGGCGGACAGCTGGGCCGGGGTCATACGCAGGGCGCGCACCATCTGGACGATCTCCAGGTTCTCCGCCTCGGTTTTCTGCGCTTCCAGGTCTTTCAGCTTTTCCTGCTGTTCCGCGATCTTCTCGCGGGTTTTGGCGATCTCCTGGTCGATGCGCTCGATTTTGTTTTTAGCCATAGTCAAATCACTCCTATTCTTCATAAAAATTTGTCACCAGTTCATCAAGCCGTAGCCCTTGATGCACTCGTAGGTCAGGGAATAACTCTTGATTTTGCAGGCGTCGCCGGAATTACCCTCTACGGTGTAAACCCGGCTGCCGTCGGTGCCCACTACGATGCCCACATGGTCGGCGCTGCCATCCAAGTCCCAATCGAAGAAGATAGCGTCGCCTGGGGCGATGTTGGCGTAATCCCGCCCGCCCCATTGTCCGTGCGACTGGAACCAGGGGATGCCCTGGGACTGGCAGGCGGCAAAGCGCGGCTCCGTCAGCCCCATCTGGCCGTAGCACCAGGACACGAAGCAGGCGCACCACTCCACGCGGGAGGTAAAGCCGTACCAGCTCCAATAGGGCTGGCCGCCCACGTTGCCCACCTGGCTTTTGGCGATGTCCACCACCGCCTGATTGCCGGGCCGGGTGCCGTTGACAAACTCCACACCGGCCAAACTCTCGGAATCGCTGGTGTCGGCGGACCCGCCGCCGAAGATCAGGGGCTTGTTGCCCAGCGTCTGCCGGTACACCTGGTACATCTCCAGCTGGTCCGGCGTCAGCAGTTCTGACGCCACAGAGGAGATGGGCTTGCTGGTGAGGGTCACATTTAAGATGTAATAGTTGTAGGGCACTTCCACATCATACTCGTTGCCCTCGCTATCCGTCCGGGTCTCGGTACGGTAGCGCACCTCCACTTCCTCGGTCAGCGTCAGCAGGTATTGGGCTGCGAAGATGCGTTCCAGCTCCGCCTGGGCGCTTGCCCGCGTGTAGCCTTGCAGCACAGCGGACAGGTAGGCCGCCAGCTCATGCGGGTCGTGGCCGATCATGTCCAGGTCATAGCGGTACTCGTCATAGCCGGGGTGGCTGCTCTCGATGTTGTCGATCTCGGCTTGCAGCGCGGCCTCCTTGGCGGCGTAGTCGGCCTCCACCGCCACCAGCTCCGGGTCATCGGAGGGGTAGGTGGTGCCGGAGATCGCCGAACCGATGCTCTGCGCCATCATGGAGCAGGAGGACATGGTGTTGAGCAGCAGGCAGACCAGCAGGAAAATCGCCAGCACGATGCCGAAGCCCTTTTTGTGGCGCATCACATAGGCCCCGGCCTGCTGGGCTTTCTCCTTGACCGTCTTGGCCGCCTTGCCGGTCTTTTGGGCGGCACCGGCGGCGCTCCCGCCGGACTGTGCGGCCCGTTTGGCGGCGGCGTACTGCTTCTTGATCTGCTGTTTCTGCTGCCAGCGGGACAGCGGGTTGCTGGCAAGCTGGGGATTTTCCTGCAAAGACTTCTGATAAAGGGCGTTCACATTGGCCTTTTCCAGCTTCCGCTCGGCCTGGGCGGCCTTGCGGTAGGGTTTCAGCTTGTGGCTGCGGTAGCCCTCCCTCGCCAGATGCACGCCGGTCTCCACGGCTTCCTCGGACTTGTGGGCGCTCTCCACGCCCGCGTTATCGTCCTCGGTCTTGCGGATCTCCTGATGGAGCTTGCCCGCCACCGCGTTGCCCGGCGCGTCCCGCACCGTATGGGACAGCTTGGAGGGCGGCCGGGGCTTATCTTCCAGCACCAGCTTGGTCGTGACCTTGCCGGTCTTGGGGTCCACCTCGGCCCGTTTGACCTGCTTTTTCGGGATTTTTGCCTGCGCCTTGTCCGCTTTGGCGGCGGCCTTTTCCGCCTTGCGGATGGGCTTCTCCAGCGCCGGGTCCGCCCGTTCTTCCTCCGTGAAGCGCAGGCGCGGTTCCTTAATCAAACCATTCCCCCAGCATGAGGGAGGCCGCCATGCTGGAAAGCTCCGCATAGGCCGCCAGCCCCAGCGGCCCCACGAAGCGGCACTCGGTCAGGCAGGCGTAGAGCTGGGCCACCACGTCGGCCAAAATCTGGACCTCGGTGCCCTCCAGCACAGTCTCACCGGCCTGCCCGCGCTGGACCTTGGCGGCGCACAAAATCTCCACCAGCCGCAGCAGTCCAGTCTCGCCGGTCTCGGTCAGTTCAGCGGCCTGGTCCGCCGCCGTGCGGCACTCGGAAACAGCGTCCGCCATCGCCGTCAGGAGCGCGGTGCGCTGGGTTTCCAGCGCCCGGTCCAGAAACATCATGTGGTCGTTATGCAGAATTTCGGGTTTCATCGTCCATCAGCCTCCTTCATTTCCTGGGGTTTGGTAGTCATAATGCGATACAGCTCGGTATTCTTGGGGAAGTGGTCCACAAAAGGCAAGATGGTGGAGCCGTAGAACAGCAGCCCCTCGCCCTCGCCGGAGTGGGTCACATAGGACAGCTGGTGCGGGGAAATGCCCAGCTGCCGGGCCAAAATCTGCCGGTCACCGCCCGCCTGGTTGAGCAT
>ERZ824480.375-NODE-375-length-62229-cov-3.477306_pt1 | contig 62229 bp, 60 predicted proteins | sample MGYA00519861_ERZ824480 | MGnify/ENA primary metagenome ERZ824480 (study PRJEB31778, sample SAMEA3449152) | human gut metagenome | biome: human gut; feature: human-associated habitat; material: faeces | place: United Kingdom | collected 2010/2012 ... | reverse complement strand
TTGAATTTCTATAAGGACGGCTCGTCCGCTCCTTTGGGAAGATTTAACTATCTCTACACCGAGATTGAGCAGACCGCGCTGTCTGACTCAGAGCGCATATCGCTTAAAAACACCTCCATATTAAAAGCCGGAGCAAAGAAGATGATAGTTTCCGGCGGAAAAATGAACGTGTATGACACTGACACGCGCATTACGGCATTCGAGGCGGAAGGAACGCTTTATATCCCGATGAGCACGGCGGAGGAAATACTCGGCAATGGGCAGAGTAAGGTATACTATGACAATAACCTAAACCTTCTTTATATCGAAAGAAGCAGACTGGTTGACGAAAAAGTGGATTCACACTGGGCATGCAACGTATTCGGAGGCCTTGAGTTAAGAGTCGACGGAAAAATCACTTCCGCATCAAAGCCTGCCAAGGTGATAAACGGAGTGATATATCTTCCCGTTACCATGCTTTCTGAGAGCTTCGGCTACAAGGTTGAAAACTTCGAGGGCGCATGGGTCATCTCCGAGGGCGAACCGCCCCTTGTAACGGTTAAAAACGTGCTTGGCCACATAGGTTAAAGGAGGTAAAACGATGAAAAAAATAACTTGCATTTTATTAACGGCATTGTTTCTTTTTTCGTTAGCGGCGGCAGTCTCGGCCGAAAGCTACATATCGCACTCCGGCTGGAAGGTGACCGCCTCCTCGGTGAACGCGAATGAAAAGTGGGCGCCCGAAAAAATGATCGATGATGATGTGACGACCTATTGGCATTCGGCATATACAGACGGGGGAGCAAAGGATATGCCGCCATACATCATTACCTTCACGCTTCCTTCAAAAACGGCGGTTTCGGGCTTTAGCTATGTTCCGAGAAACGACAACCCCTCAGGAATCGTTACTGCGTATAATCTCTATGTATCGGATTCCGATTCGGGAGAGGCTGAGCTTATCGATGAAGGAACGTTCGTAAATAATGCGGAAACGAAAAATGTTCGCTTCAGATATAACATTGAGGTCAGAACCGTGATTTTCGAGATCACCGCCGGCGCGTTCGATTACGGAACGTGTGCGGAATTCAATCTGATCTCACCGTCCGGAAGCGTGAAAAAAACTATTGCACAGGCTTCCAAGGGCAAGAGAATCGAAATCGGAAAGACTGACACGGCGGGAGACACCCTGCCGCGCGATGGTTGGCGCGTGACGGCGTCGAGCACATTTAAGGAGCGCAAGGCGGAATTGATGATCGACTCCAATCCCGATACCTACTGGCACTCAAATTATTCGGAGGACGGATCGAAAGACGAAGCGCCCTTCAGACTTGAATTTACACTTCCTTCAAAAACGGCATTTTCGGGCTTCCGCTATATTCCGAGGCACGACAACGGCTCCGGAATAGTAACGGCATATAACATCTATGTATCTGATTCCGATTCCGGCAGTGAAACAAAAGTTTTTTCCGGAACGATGGACGGTGATATGAAAACGAAAAACGTCGATTTCGGATTCAACGCATCGGCGAAGAAAGTTATTTTCGAGATCACCGCCGGCGCTTACGGCTATGGTACCTGTGCGGAATTTTATCTCCTGGCGGCGAAAGACGCATATGGGGACAAAGCACCCGGGGATGTGAAAAATGAGCCTGTTCCCGGCGGCAAAATAACTGATAAATCGCGCTGGGTCGCTACGGCATCGTCTGAAAAAGCACCGAAGAACGTGGCGAAAAACGCGATCGACGGCGATAAGAAGACGATCTGGCACTCGGGCTATACAGACGACGGCGTTGCGACGATACTTTCAAAGGAGCCCGGCCCTCACTGGCTTTCCGTCACACTTCCCGAGGTTACGGCGATCTCCGGCTTTTCCTACACTCCGAGAGAGGAGCAGACAGGGCGGATATGGCGGTATGAGTTCTATGTGTCGGAATCCGACTCCGGTGAGGACTGGTTCAAAGCCGATTACGGCGAGTTTAATGACGACGCGAGCGAAAAGACAGTAAAATTCCCGGCTAACATAAAGGTGAGAAGAGTGAAGCTTTTGGCGCTTACCAGTGCGCTTGACTATGGCGTTATCGCGGAGCTTGACCTTTTCTCTGAAGATCCCGATATAAAAACGGCTGAAAGCTATTCGGAGTTTGAAACGATATACGGCGAGAACAAGCTTTATAAGATCCCGAGCGCGAACGGCGAGATGACGGCGACCGCTTCAAGCGTGTGGAGGGAGCGCAACAGCGCCGCTATGGCGGTTGACGGCGAGAAAAAGACGGCGTGGCATTCATCACCCGACGATGTGAAAAAATATCCCGTAACACTGGACGTGGATATGGGTGCCGTTCACGATGTTTGTGAAATAATTTACTATCCGAGGACGGAAGATGTCAGCTTGAAAAACGGAATATGGCTCTTATTCAATATCTGGGCGGGAGAGAGCATGGAAGACCTTAAACCCGTTATGGAAAATGTTACGCTTAAGGATACCTGGGATCCGCAGACGATAAAATTTGACGAACCGGTCAGGGCGCGCTACTTTGAATTTGAGATATTAAAGGGCGTGAACGGCTATGCGACCTGCGGCGACCTTGAGTTTTACGAAAAGCTCACCGAGAGTACGGGCGACGAGGGTACCAAGACAAAGTACACCTTGAAGATCGGCTCGAAAACGATAAAGATCGAGGACGAAAAGGGATCCCGCGAGGCCCAAACCGATGTCGCACCCTATATCGACAACGGCTATACGCAGATACCGCTTCGCGGATTACTCGAGCAGATGGGCGCAACCTTTGAGTGGGACGGCGAGTATAACAAAATAACCGTCGACGCGGACGGCGTGATAATCAAGATGCAGATATACAACAAGCTTGTCACGGTGACGCACAGGGTCTACGGCGAGATACGCTATACATTGCACAGCGTTCCGCAGATCAAAGATTCAAGGACGTTTGTTCCGCTTCGCTTTATCTCCGAAAATCTCGGCTATAGTGTGGAATGGAACGGCGCGACGCAGGAGATCACGATCACAAAATAAAAAACGGGGGCTTTTCGCCCCCGTTTTAAGGTTGACACGGCGCATGTTTTGTGCTATTATGTAGAAAAAGGGGTGCCGAAAGGCTGAGATCATACCCGTTAAACCTGATTTGGATAATGCCAACGTAGGGAAAATACGGCTTTTTAACGCTCCTTTTTAAATTTTTATAATTTATAAGGAGTGTTTTTTATGAAAACAAAGGAACTTGTGACCACGGCAATGCTTTTGGCGATCGCGACGGTGCTCTCGATCTTTAAGCCGTTCGAGCTTCCGTACGGCGGCGGAATAACAATTGCTTCGATGATGCCGATAATTCTCATTGCATTCTGCTACGGAACGAAAAAAGGAATCCTTGCCGGATTTCTGTTCAGCATCATTCAGATGCTTTTCTCGCACGGAACGATCAGCGCGGCATTTTTGCCGGGCGAGGATCAGATGGTCTTTTACAAGGCAATATTAATGTGCCTTTTGGACTACACGCTCGCTTTCACCGTTCTCGGCCTCGGCGGAATTTTTAAGGGCAAGGTAAAAAGTGATGTGACGGCAATATTTTTGGGTGCGCTGCTTGCAACGTTTTTAAGATATGTCTGCCACTTTTTCTCCGGCGTTATCCTCTGGGGAAGCTATGCCGAGTGGTTCTTCTCGCAGGAGGGCTTTGCTTTCGGCGCGTCGGTATTGGCTAAATATTCCGGAATGCTTTTATCGGTGATCTATTCACTCGTATATAACGGACTTTACATGGTTCCCGAAATCATCATCACTTCGGTTGTGACGCCCCTGGTCTATAAGGCGTTAAAAAGCGCGAAGGTGTTATAACTGTCAGGGGTATTGACTTTGACGGTAAAATGATGTAAAATAGTAATCAATACTATGTAGGGAGGGCGCACAATGCAAAGAAAATTTACTTATAACGAAGTTAAAAAGTTTAATTCCATTACCGAGATGATGGAGATTGCCGTGGCTGACGCAGGCGATAAGGACGCCTACAGGTGGCTTGATAAAAAAGAGATCAAGTCTTCAACATACTCCGAGTTTTATAAAACTCAGAATATTTTGGGAACGGCATTGGCCTCGCTCGGCCTTTCGAAAAGCCATGTCGCGACGACGGGCGAAAACAGCTATAAGTGGGTGTGCTCATACCTTACCATGTTAAGGTCGGAGGGCGTTTTTGTTCCCGTGGACAAGGAGCTGCCGATCGACGATATGATAAATGTTTTGACACAGAGCGATACCGAGGCGATATTTTATGCCTCCAAATTCGAGAAGATATTCCACGAAAGAGAAAACGATCTTCCGAACATTAAATACTTCATCGGGTTTGACAGGGAGGAGGACGAAGGAAAGTTTCTCTCCTATGACAAGTTGATTGAAAAAGGAAAGAAGCTTTTAGATGACGGCGACAGGAGCTATTTAGACCAGAAGCCCGACCCGAATGCGCTTAAAATGCTTGTCTACACATCGGGCACGACGGGTGACCCCAAGGGCGTTATGCTTTCGGAGCACTACTTAGTCAGCATGGTATATTACGGAATGCGGGTCTCCAAGCCCGAGACGACCGAGCTTGCGGTTCTTCCGTTCCACCACACATACGAGGCAGTTCCCGGCGTTCTTGTTTCACTTCACAAGCACAACACGATGTGCATAAATCAGAAGCTCACACAGGTGCTTAAAAATATGCAGGTCTTCCGTCCGGACTATATGTATATCGTTCCGGCGTTCGCGGAGCTCTTTTATAAAAAGATATGGGCGGCCGCGCGCGAGGGCGGAAAAGAGAGAGGACTTAAGATGCTCATTCATATGAGCAACGCTCTTCGTAAGATCGGCATCGATAAAAGAAGAAAGCTCTTTAAAACGATATTGGATTCGTTCGGCGGCGAGCTTAGAACGCTTATATGCGGCGGCGCTCCCGTGCGCGCGGAGCTCGGCTATTTCTTTGACAGCATCGGAATCTATCTTATGAACGGCTACGGCATAACAGAGTGCGCACCGCTGATCAGCGTTAACCGCTTCGATCTTGACGACTGCACGACGGTCGGCTTCGTGCTCCCGTGCCTCGAGATTAAGTTTGACGATGTGACGGACGAGGGCATCGGCGAGATCTGCGTTAAGGGCGACAATGTTATGCTCGGCTACTATAAGCGCCCCGACCTTACGGAGCAGGTGTTAAAGGACGGCTGGTTCTCAACAGGCGACTACGGAATGCTTGACAGCGAGGGAAGGCTTAAAATTACCGGCAGAAAGAAAAACATCATCGTTCTGACAAACGGAAAGAACATCTATCCCGAGGAGCTTGAGGAAAAGATCGGCAATATTGACTATGTAAAAGAGGTCGTTGTATATGCCGTTTTAGACGAAAACGGAGCGGAGGACGGACTTTGCGCCGAAGCGTTCTTGGATGAAGATATGGTTTCTGATATGAACGAGCCCGACATTAAGGCGCGCTTTAAGAAGGACATCGATGAGGCTCTTGCCGAGCTTCCGAGATATAAGCAGATCAGCGAGGTCGTTATCCGCGACACTGAATTTGTAAAAAATTCGTCCAATAAAATAAAAAGGAACTTAGTTGGGCCCAACGCAAAGTAAAAAATAAGGAATTTTATTGACAGCACCGAAAAAATCGGTGCTGTTTTGCTTGACTTAAAAGAATATTGCGAGTATAATTATAATGAGTAGGAGTACGGACCAAGGAGGAAGTAAAAATGGATAAGGTGTATGAGCTTATAAGAAATTTAGAGAGCCCGAATCGAGAATTTTCGCCGGTTCCCTTCTGGTTTTTAAATGATGAGTTTTCCGACAATGAAATTATAAGGCAGATGGAGGATTTTAATTCAAAGGGAGTGCACGGAGTAGTGCTTCACCCAAGAATCGGAATTCCGGAAAGCATAGAATATCTTTCCGATAAATTTATGCACACGATTGAAACCGCCGTAAAGACTGCGGCAAGGCTCGATATGAGAATAGTGCTTTACGACGAAGGAATGTACCCGTCCGGAAGCGCGCACGGACTTGTCGTTAAGGAAAATCCGCGCTATGCTTCACAGGCTATCATTCTCACGGATAATAAAGATGAAGGAAAGCTTATAGCGAAGACGGATGACGGAAAATATATCGTTCAGGTGAATTCCGGCGGAAGAATTCGCGGAATCCATTTCGGCGAGGATGACGGGCAGGAAAATGCGCCGCTTGCGGCTGACCTTTTGTCTCAGGACTCGGTTGACACGTTTATTCGCCTCACTCACGAGCGGTATTATTCATGGCTTAAAAAGTATTTCGGAAACACAATAACTGCGTTTTTCACCGACGAGCCGAGCGCTCTCGGACGATGTGAAAGACAGGGATGCTTTGCATGGACCTGGGGCTTTGAAAAGGAGATAGAAAAGCTCGGAGGAAGGGTTTCAGAGCTCTCCGGTCTTTTCACGGGCGAGGAGAACGAGACGGTAAAGATATATAAAAAAGCGATATTCGAGCGCGAATGCAACATTTATTATAAAAGCCTTTCGGATTGGTGCACGGCGCACGGAATCGATCTTATCGGCCATCCGCACAGGGGCGACGAAATTGAGTGCGAGCGGTTTTTCGGAATCCCCGGGCAGGACATTGTGCTTCGCTGGATCGCACCGGAGTCCGGCGCCCTCTCAGGTCACGAAAGCACGCAAGGAAAGTGCTCGTCGGACGCGGCGAGGATAATGGGAAGAAGGCGCAACTTAAACGAGTGCTGCGGAGTTTGCGTCCGCGATAAAAAAGAGTGGTATTTCACCGGAGGCGACTTTAAGTGGTATATAGACTGGCTCGGAGTTCGCGGAGTTAACTATTTTATACCGCACGCTTTTTTCTATTCCGTGACGGGAAAGAGGAAGGACGAACGCCCGCCGGATGTGGGACCGAATAACATATGGTGGCGCCACTTTGATAAGATCAGTACATACATTAAAAGAATCTCATATATAATGACGGATTCATATAATACGGCGCGCGTCGCTGTTTTGTGCAGAAACAGGGATCTTCACCCCGATGAGGTGGCTGAGTTTTATAAAAATCAGGTCGAGTTTAACTATGTGCCCTATAACTTCATTCCCGATGGTGCGTTTGACGGGGAAAAGCTTAGGATAGGCGATAACTGCTATGACTATGTGTTCTTTGACGATGAGGAACGTTTCCCGGAGTCGATGCGCATTTCATCGGTATCCGAGCTTGATTACAGGGACATTTACACCGATGTTCACACGGATGACTTAAGAGTCTCCTCCGTTGTTAAAAATGGCGTCAGAATGTGGCTTTTGGTGAACGAGGGTGAAGGTGAGATAAGAACCGGCGCGGCAGTCGAGGGACATGGGAAAGCCGTTCGGTATGACCTTTGGAACGGCAAGGCGTATTCGCTTGATTCGGGCGAGAAGGACGGCAAGGTGCACTTTGAACTTTCGCTTAAAAGGCGCGAGAGTGCACTCATAATTTTAGACGGCGGTGAAAGGAAGTATCCTTCAGAGCCTGTGAAAAAGTATGCCGCGACGGATTTTCGCCTTACGGAGGAGTCTGAAAAGGACTTTACGAAGACCTATGTTTCGCCTCTGCCCGGCGGAAAAGAAGAAAATCTCTACATTAAATTTAAGGCCGAGGAAATGGCAGAGTGCTTTGTGAATAACAGCCCGGCGGGCTTCAGCCTCTGGAACGAGCATGAATTTTATGTTTCACCTTATCTTCACGACGGGGAGAACGAGGTCAGAATAGTTGTGACCGGAAGTGCCGCAAACAAATTTACCGATAACAAAATTCCCTACGGTATGATTGAATGAGGCAGAACGAAAGGATTTAAAATGGATAAAATTATTGATAAAACCGACTATGCCATATTGACATGTCTTAAGGAAAACGCGAGAATGAAGGCGTCGGACATCGGAAAGAAGATAAACCTCTCGGTGTCCGCGATAATCGAGCGTATTAAAAAGATGGAGTCGCTCGGAATAATCGAGTCATACACCATCACGCTCAATCAGCGTCTTTTAGGCAACGACCTTATCGCGCTGATGGACGTCAGCCTGGAACACCCGAAATATTACGACGATTTTGTCGAGATGGTGAAAAACAGCGAAAACATTCAGTCGTGCTATTACCTCACCGGTAAGTATGACTTTATGCTTAAGATACTCACCGATTCGTCGGAGAGCCTGGAGCGCATACACCGCGATATAAAGAGCTTGGAGGGCGTCAGCGCAACGGAAACGCACTTTGTCTTAAAGGCGATAAAGCATGACATTGCGGCGATTCCGGATTTTGAGGATTTCGGAGTCAGAATAAAATAAAGGACGGCGTTAGTGTTTTGACTAAAAGAATATCGGCCCTGATCAATCTGGGCGCTATCAGAAGAAACGCAGTTAGAATCAAGGAAAAATCCGGCGGCAAAAAGCTTGTCGGCGTCGTTAAGGCGAACGCATACGGCCATGGCGATGTAATGGTCGCGCGCGAGCTTTCGGATATTTGTGATATGTTCGCCGTCGCCGAGGCGCATGAGGCGCTTCACCTTAGAAAAAACGGGATCGGAAACGACATAATGATATTGAGTATGATCCCGGAGGAAGACATAAAAGAGTGCGTCGAAAACGGAATTATCTTAACCGTGTCGAGCCTTTCGGAGGGTGAGAGAATTTCGCACGAGGCAAAGAGCATCGGCCGCATCGCACGCGTCCATGCCGCCGTTGATACCGGAATGAGCCGTATCGGCTTTAGGGTTGATGGGGGAGCGGAGAGAATAAAAAAGCTTTCAGAGCTTGAAAACTTAAAGGTCGAGGGCATTTTCTCGCATTATGCGGTGTCGGATATTAAGGATAAAACGTTCACCGCACTTCAGACGGAGCGGTTTAAAAAGGTGTGCGCCGTTTCGGGCGAGGGCAGGCTTTGCCACATTGAGAACAGCGCCGCAATAATGGATCTTGACTCTGTTTACGGTGGGGCGGTCCGCGCCGGGATCATTTTATACGGGCTCTTACCGTCCGACGAGGTCGATAAGAACAGTATTTTGTTAGAGCCGGCGCTCACATTTAAAAGCCGCGTGTCCTTCGTTAAGGATATTGAAAAAGGCGACGCGGTGAGCTATGGGCTGACCTTTACGGCGGATAAAAAAATGAGGATCGCGACGGTCTCCGCCGGCTATGCGGACGGGTATCCGCGCTCGCTTTCCGGCAAAGGCAGAGTTTTGATAAACGGGAAAAGCCACAAGATAGTCGGAAGGATCTGTATGGATCAGTTTATGGTCGATGTAACGGGAAGCGACGTGAAGGCCGACGACGAGGTGATATTAATCGGCAAAAGCGGAAACGAATATATAAGTGCGGACGAGGTGGCAAACCTTGCCGGCACGATAAATTACGAAATTGCGTGCCTGATCGGTGCGAGAGTGCCGAGAATATATATTAAAGGAGAGAAATAATGAGTATCATTTACAACGAACAGGAAAAGCTTTTTAATCTTAAAACAAAAAACACAAGCTACATAATGGGCGTTTACAAGGGCTATCTTGTGCACGCATACTACGGAAAGAAAATAGAGCATTTGGACACGCTTACCGATGCGCTCGGCTCAAGCCCCTACAGGGTGAAAAGCTTTATTGCAAGGGATTTTGAAGAGGATGGGAAGACTCCCGGAATCAGCCTCGGCGGACTTCCGCAGGAATATCCGGCGTATAATTCGGATATTCGCGAGCCCGCTTTTTTGGCCGAGTTTGCGGACGGAAGCACCTATACATTGCTTAAATATAAGGAGCATAAGATTTATAAGGGCAAACGCCCATTAGGCATCATGCCCGCTGTCTATACAGAGTCTGACTCAGAAGCGGATTCGGTTGACATCACACTTTATGATGAGCTTAAGAATCTTAAAGTGATTCTCACATACTCGGTATTTTCGCAATACGACGCGATAACAAGAAGCGTCCTTGTTATAAACGAATCCGGCGAGAATGTTTCGCTTAAAAAGGTTATGAGCGCGTCTTTGGATATAGAGCGCGCTGACTTTGAGATGACGAACCTTTACGGCGCATGGGCAAAAGAAAGGCAGATCGAGAGAAAGCCTATCTTCCACGGGCTTGAAAAGATCGACAGTAACCGCGGCGCAAGCAGCCACTGCCAGAACCCGTTTATCGCACTTTCATCGCTTGACGCGACGGATTCTTACGGCGACGTTTTCGGGTTTTCGCTTGTCTACAGCGGAAACTTTGAGGCGAGCGCATATGTGACCGATTCTGACGAAACGAGAGTCGGCATCGGAATAAACTCCTTTAATTTTTCGTGGCTTTTGGAGCCCGGAGAAGAATTTTTATCGCCCGAGGCCGTTTTGGTGTATTCCGATAAGGGCTTTAACAAAATGTCGCAGACCTATCACAGACTCTACAGAGAGCGCCTTTGCCGCGGAAAGTTCCGCGACTCGGTTCGCCCGGTACTAATAAATAACTGGGAGGCGACATATTTTAACTTCAACGAAGAAAAGATTCTCGCCATAGCAGAAAAGGCTAAAGAAGCCGGGATCGAGCTTTTCGTGCTTGATGACGGCTGGTTCGGCAAGCGCGATTCGGACAATTGCTCGCTCGGCGACTGGAAGGTATATGAGCAAAAGCTCCCCTGCGGAATCGGAAAACTGGCAGAGAAAATCAACGCTATGGGAATGAAATTCGGTCTCTGGTTTGAGCCGGAGATGGTTTCGCCCGATTCCGACCTTTACAGAGAGCATCCCGACTGGTGCATCCATATTAAAGGAAGAGACCGCCTTGAGTCGAGAAATCAGCTGATACTTGACTTTTCGAGAAAAGAAGTAAGAGATCATATTTTAGACGAGATGACAAAAATACTCTCTTCGGCAAATATCGAGTATGTCAAGTGGGATATGAACAGAAATATGTCCGAGGTCGGGAACGAGATTCTTCCCGCGGAAAGACAGCGCGAGCTTCCGCACAGATATATGTTAGGCCTTTACGAGATGCTTGAAGAGATCACGAAAAGGTTCCCGGACGTTCTTTTCGAAGGCTGCTCGGGCGGCGGCGGAAGGTTTGACCCCGGAATGCTTTACTACTTCCCGCAGATCTGGACGAGCGACGACTCGGACGCTATCGAGAGGCTCTATATTCAGGAAGGAACATATATGGCATATCCTGCGTGCTCGATGGGCGCGCACGTTTCGGCCGTTCCCAATCACCAGGTCGGCAGAGTCACATCGATCGACGCGAGAGCGGCGGTAGCTATGACCGGCCAGTTCGGCTATGAGCTTGACTTAAATAAGCTCAGCGACGAAGAGTTTGACAAAGTCAAAGGGGAAGTTGCGCTGTATAAAGAGCTTTCGCCCGTTATAAGAGAGGCCGACTACTCCAGAATCAAGAGCGTTTACAAGGATCACTATTCGGCTTGGGAATTCAACTATAAAGAGGGTGAGAAGGCGGTGCTAATGATTTGCGAAACGCTCGGCCGCGCAAACCCGGCGCCCGACTATATCAAGCTTACCGGCCTTGATCCGGACGCGATGTATAAAGAGCGCTTTACAGAAAGACGTGTGCGCGGAGAGTACCTTATGAATGTCGGGCTTATTCACTATTCGAGAAGAGATTTTGAAGCAAAACTTCTGATTTTTGAGAAGGAATAATTAAAAGGTTTGTATGCCAATTACGGCGGACTTTTTGGTCCGCCTTAATTATTTTACAAAAAAACATATATTAAAGCAAAAAAATAATATGAAATTTACAATGCGTTAAAAAAGTTTTGTGAAAATGGGCGCAAATATAAAAAAATGCTTGATTTTTTTGGGGGACTACAGTATAATATAAAACATAATTTTCGGTAAAACACAATTTTACCGAAAAAAATAAAAATAGGAGGCATTTCTATGAAAAAATTATTGTCGGTAGTTTTGGCGGCCGCAACAGTATTTGCTTTTGCAGGCTGCTCAAAGAAGGAAGGCGGCTTTGATTCAAGCACGAGCTACACCTCCTCGAACACAGAGTTCATCATCGGTTCTACAGGTCCTTTGACCGGTGACGCTTCATCTTACGGTATTTCAGTTCAGCAGGGCGCGCAGCTCGCAGTTGACGAAATCAACGAAGCGGGCGGAATCAACGGCGTTAAGATTAAGTTTGATATGAAGGACGATAAGGCTGCAACGGCTGACGCCGCTACAGGATATGACGCTCTTTACGAAGCAGGCATGAACGCTTCTATCGGTAGCGTAACCTCCGGCTCCTGCGACTCCTTCGGGGCAAAGGCAGCAGAGGATAACCTCTTCTTCATTACTCCCTCCGCTTCCGCGGCAAACGTAATTGAAGGAAGAAAGAACGGATTCAGAGTTTGCTTCGGCGACCCCGATCAGGGTACCTTGGCAGCTGAAGAGCTTACAAAGAACTTCACCAAGATCGGCGCTATCTATGATACAAGCGATCCGTATTCTTCAGGTATCTTCGAGGCATTTGACGAAGAGATGAAGAAACTCGGCGTTGAATACACGGTAAGAACTTTCGACGCGGAGAATAAGAAGGACTTCTCGACTCAGGTTGAAGCAATGGCTGACTGCGAAGTTATTTTCCTTCCCATCTACTACACGGAAGCAGGCCTTATCGCAAGAGCTGCTGTAGCAAAGGGAATCGGTGCGGAGCTCTTCGGATGCGACGGACTTGACGGTATCGCAGACCAGGTTGACGCAAGCGTTACAAACACGATCAAGTACATCACTCCCTTCAACGTAAACAGCAAGGACGATAATGTTGTTAAGTTTGTTACCGCATACCAGGCTAAGTACAATGCACTTCCCGACCAGTTTGCGGCAGACGCGTATGACGCTATTTACACACTTGCACAGGCAATGGAGAAAGCAGGATTATCCGATCCTACAATTTCACCGTCTGACCTTACCGATACGATCATTCCCGTAATCACCGGCTCTGACTTTAAGGTTGTCGGTGTTACCGGAACAATGACTTGGGATGAATCGGGCGCTTGCTCGAAGGAGCCTCAGATCGTTACACTCGGCGAAGAATAAGATTAAAACGAACGGCGTTTTGGTTGGGCGGCATGAAATTTTGCCGCCCGACCAAAATCTGTTTTAAATTTTACCGGCGCTATGCAAGGTGACTTGCAGGGCTGCCCTGAAAGGAGATTTTTATGAGCACTATAATTGACGGCTTGAGCCTCGGCAGTATATATGCTCTTATTGCGCTTGGCTATACAATGGTATACGGAATTGCAAAGATGTTGAACTTTGCGCACGGCGATATTATCATGGTCGGTGCGTATGCAATTTTAACAACGATTATGGCATTCGGAAACGTGCCCCTTGCAATTTTGGTCTCCGTGATAGTCTGCACAGTTTTGGGAATTCTGACCGAAAAAGCTGCATACAAACCTTTGAGGGGAGCTTCTCCGCTTGCGGTACTTATCACCGCAATCGGCGTCAGCTATTTATTACAGAGCATCGCACAGATAATATACGGCGCACAGTCAAAGCCCGTGACGATTGCCGAGCCTAAGAGAATCAACATTTTAGGCGTTGAGGTAAGCAGAGCTACATTGATAACGCTTCTTGTCGGCGCTGTTATAATGATAGCGCTTAACGTTTTCATCAACAGAACGAAGGTCGGCCGTGCAATGCTTGCCGTGTCTGAGGACAGGGGAGCGGCACAGCTTATGGGTATCAACGTAAACGCGATAATTTCAATCACATTTGCGATCGGCTCGGCGCTTGCTGCATTCGCGAGCGTGTTCTATCTTATGCAGATACCTTCCGTTAACCCGACGCTCGGCGCAATGCCCGGTATCAAGGCGTTCACCGCGGCGGTAATCGGCGGAATAGGTTCGATTCCCGGCGCTATGGTCGGAGGCGTGCTTTTGGGACTGATCGAGAAGATCGCGCAGAGCATTCCGGCAATCGAGCAGTACACCACCGCGATCGAATTCGGACTGCTTATTGTAATACTTTTGGTTAAGCCGACAGGTATACTCGGCAAACAGAGAAATGAGAAGGTGTGAGTTATGGCAAAGAGTAAATTAAAAAAAGCTTCGGGCTATATAAACTATGCCGTTGTTGCGGCGGTTCTCATAATCACATCGATTCTCGGTTACGGCGGTTATCTTGACAGATCGACGATGAACCTTCTTACCATGATCTCATATTCGATCATCCTTGCGGTTTCGTTAAACCTGGTTGTCGGATTCTTGGGCGAGCTCAGCTTAGGTCATGCCGGATTTATGTGCGTCGGCGCATACCTCGGTTGCTTTCTGGCAAAATATCTAAATGCGGTCATTTCGTCAAAGCTTTTGGTGCTCATAATTTCGATGATCGTCGGCGGTCTCATTGCGGCGGTGTTCGGCTTTCTGATCGGCCTTCCCGCGCTCAGACTTAAGGGCGACTATCTTGCGATAGTAACTTTGGCGTTCGGCGAGATTGTGAGAAACATATTTAAGAACTTAAAGCTTTTCGGCGGAGCAAAGGGTCTTTCGACCGATAAATACGGAATTGAGTTATACATTCCGGCGCTCGTAGTCGTGCTTTTGATGCTCTTCGTTTTGCAGAACCTTATAAGGAGCAAGCACGGCCGTGCGATAACCGCGATAAGAGATAACGAGATTGCGGCAAGGGCAATGGGCATCAACGTGACGTTTTATAAGCTTTTGGTCTTCGTCATTTCCGCATTCTTCGCCGGAATCGCCGGCGTTATCTATGGGCATTACAACACGCCCGTAATGTACACGTTCTTCTCATATAACTATTCCATCGAGATCCTGGTTATGGTCGTGCTCGGAGGAATGGGAAGCGTGAACGGTTCGATTATTGCGGCAACGCTCATCACTTGCATCAACTACTTTTTGCAGACGAAGCTGTCGGGCGACCTTGCGGCGATCAAGAACCTTGTATATGCGCTTATCCTTATTGTGATGATAATCTTCAACAACGCGCCTGCATTAAAGGGCGTAAGGGAAACCTTATTCGGCAAAAAGGAGGCAAAGTGATATGAGTTTAATGCTTGAAACACAGGAACTTGGCATCACCTTCGGCGGACTTAAGGCGGTACAGGATTTAAATATAAAGGTTGAAAAAAATGAACTTTACGGTCTTATCGGCCCCAACGGTGCCGGAAAGACAACAGTCTTCAATATGCTGACGGGTGTTTACAAGCCCACCTCCGGGCGGTTTTATCTGGACGGCGAGGACTTGACGGGAAAGAGCCAGATAGTCACCAACCACAAGGGTATCGCAAGAACATTCCAGAACATCAGACTGTTTTCGGATATGACGGTCATTCAGAACGTTTTGGTCGGCCTTAACAACCGCCGTGAATATAAGTGCAATCCTATGGAAAGTATGTTTAGACTGCCGAGACATTTCTCCTCCGAAAAGAAGATGGGAAAAAGAGCGAAAGAGCTTTTGGAGATATTCGGCCTTGAGGGCGAGGCGGACGCACTGGCCTGCAACCTTCCCTACGGAAAGCAGAGAAAGCTTGAGATCGCGAGAGCGCTTGCGACAAATCCGAAGCTTTTGCTGTTGGACGAGCCGGCAGCCGGCATGAACCCCAATGAAACGAAGGAGCTTATGGAGACTGTCCGTTTCATCAGAGATAAGTTTGATATGACGATCCTTTTGATCGAGCACGACTTAAAGTTTGTATCCGGCCTTTGCGACGAGGTCACGGTTTTAAACTTCGGTACGGCGCTCGTTCAGGGAAAAGTAAGCGACGCTTTGAATGACCCCGAGGTTATTAAAGCTTATATCGGCAATTAAGGGGGCGTATTTATGGCATTACTTGAAGTTAAAAATCTTGAAGTTTACTACGGTGTTATCCAGGCGATAAAGGGAATCAGCTTTGAGGTCAACGAGGGTGAGATCGTCACGCTCATCGGCTCGAACGGCGCCGGAAAGACGACGACTATGCAGAGCATTATGGGGCTTATCCCGGCAAAGCACGGCGAGATCATCTATGACGGCGTTCCGATAAACAAGGTTCCGTCGCATAAGATAGTACAGATGGGAATGACCCAGGTGCCCGAGGGCAGAAGAGTGTTCCAGGAGCTCACGGTTTTCGACAACCTTTTGATGGGTGCATACACAAAAAAGGACAATAAAAAGATAAAAGAAGACATAGAATCCGTTTATGACAGATTCCCCCGTCTTAAAGAAAGAAAAAATCAGATCGCCGGAACATTATCCGGCGGCGAACAGCAGATGCTTGCGATGGGCAGAGCGCTTATGAGCCATCCGCGTCTTTTAATGCTGGACGAGCCGTCGATGGGTCTTTCTCCGCTTTTGGTCGATCAGGTGTTCTCGATAATCAAGGACATTCACAAGGAGGGTACGACTATTCTTTTGGTCGAGCAGAACGCCGGAAAGGCGCTTGCGATCGCCGACCGCGCATATGTGCTTGAGACCGGAAACATCACGATGACGGGCGAGGCCGGAACACTTCTTAACGATGACAGGATCAAGAAGGCATACCTGGGCGGCTGATAATTCAATAAATGAAGGAACTTAGAAATAATGCGAAAATGTTTCGCATTATTTACGGTTCCTTTTTTGTTGACAGATTTTATTTATATGTGTTAAAATGTATCATAAGATCTTTATAGGAGGAAAGCAAAGATATGTATTACAAAGACCCGAACGAATTTTGGGGCACAGACTCGGAAAAAATTCAGTCCGCTGTTGCCGAGGCGAAAAAGAGCGGCATAAATAAAGTGGTGATACCGCCCTTTAACAAAGATCGCGGCGAAAATAAATGGGTGATCGAAAAGGCGATAAAATTGCCTTCGGACATTTCGATCGTCGTCGATAACGCATATATGGTCATGGCGGACGGCGTTTTTGATAATATGTTCATCAACGAAAATTTAAGAACAGATGAAGGCAGAAAAAAATCCGGAACGCAGAAAAACATCACCATCGAGGGAATCGGAAACGCGGTTCTTTCCGGCGGAAACTATAACGGACTTTCCGAGGCTGTGAGCGGCACGGGCGACTATCCGCATGTAAGCTATAACAATATGATCCTCTTTGCCGGGGTTGATTCTTTTACCGTTAAAAACTTAAAGGTGAAAAAACAGCGCTGGTGGGCGCTTAACTTCCTTTATTGCAAAAACGGATATATCGGAAATATCGATTTTGAGGCTGACTTTACGTGGGACTGGCCGGACGGGGTGAGCCGCGAGGAGGCGCCCGTCGGCGACGATTATATCGAATATAAGACGATCCATGTTAAAAACGCGGACGGGATCGACCTTCGGTGCGGATGCAGTAACATCATAATCGAAAATATCACGGGCTACACGGAGGATGACTCGGTCGCGCTCACCGCAGTCCGCGGCGGAACAGAGGAGCTCTACCGCGTCGAGGACGAGTCAGACTTTGATATTCATAATGTTATCATAAGAAATATTATGACAAAGACCCTTTGCTCCAATGTGCGCCTTTTAAATCAGGGCGGAACGAAGATGTATAACATTCTGATCGACGGGGTGTATGACGCATCGTTCGAGGAAAAATACAGAAACGAGACAAACAAGGTCAACATCGGCCACGGCGTGCAGATCGGAGATACATATAACTACGGGTCGCGCCAGAACACACCGGAGGAGACTTATAACATCACGGTGAGAAACGTGTTCTCGCGCGCAAGACTAAAGCTTGAAGTATCGGGCGGCCTTTCGGACAGCCTGATCGAAAATATCAAGTCCTTTGACAAAAAAGAGGGACGGTGCGACTTTTCGCATGCCGACCTTGTCAGGGTCACAATTAACGAATAGGGAGTGGGGAAAATGGAATATAACAAAGCGAAGGAACTCATAAAAGATTACGCGTACAAAAACTATAAGGATATGACGAGAGAGCCGGACGGGATAATAAAATATCCCTTCATCGTGCCCGGAAGCCAGAGCTATCAGCATTGCCTCTGGGATTGGGACAGCTGGCTTACGGACATCGCGATCCGCCAGATAATAAAGGACACCGGCGAGGGCGAGGATTTTTATACCTATGAAAAGGGCTGCATATTAAACTTTTTGGATCACACCGACGAGGGCGGCGGAATCCCGATCGTTATTCAGCCGCAATTAACGATGCCGGATAAAAATTCCATCTACGGAACAAATATGCACAAGCCGTGCCTTGCACAGCACCTTGCATTTGTTATGAAGGAAAACGGAGACGACGCCTCCTGGATGGCGGACAAGTTTGACCGCCTTGAAAAATTCATAGGGGTATATTTTAAGAACTACAGGCATAAGACGGGCCTTTATTTCTGGCAGAATGACCTTGCGATCGGCGTCGACAACGATCCCTGCACATTCTACAGGCCGGAAAAGAGCTCGGGCTCGATATACTTAAACTGCCTTATGTATAAGGAGCTTGAGGCGATGGCATATATCGCGGACAAGCTCGGTTTTGCCGATAAGAAGGCATATTACGAAAAAGAGGCCGAGGACCTCAAGACGGCGATCAGAACACATTGCTATGACGAGAGAGACGGCTTTTACTACAGTGTGGACTTTAACCTCCTTCCCATTGATGAGGACGCGCCGCTCCACAAGGGCGCGCCGAGACATTGGGACTGCCTGATCCAGAGGATCGATGTGTGGACGGGATTTCTTGCAATGTGGGCAGGCATCGCGACGGACGAAGAGGCGAAAAGAATGGTCGAACACCTTAAGGACGAGCGCACCTTCTGGGCGCCCTGCGGCGTGAGAACGCTCTCCAAGCTTGAAAAGATGTATGTTATAAAGGCTTCGGGCAACCCGTCGTGCTGGCTCGGGCCGATCTGGGGAATCTCCAACTATATGGTATTTTCCGCACTCGCCAAATACGGTTTTGACGAAGAGGCGAGAGAGCTGGCGTTAAAGACGGTCGATATGTTCGGCCGCGACATTGAGGAATGCGGTGAAATGCACGAATACTATGATCCGGAGTCTGGCGCGCCCGTCATCAACCCGGGATTCCAGAACTGGAACCTTCTGTCGCTCAATATGATAGCATATCTTGACGGGAAGGAAAGAGTCGTTGAGTTCTGATGAAGCTTGCCGAGCGCATTAAATTCATTCTGTTTCCGCCAAGGTGCTTAGCGTGCGGAAGGACGATCACGCACCGCGATGTGTTTTGTGCGGACTGCCTTCCGGAGATCCCGTTTGTCGAGGGCAACCTCTGCGCGGTGTGCGGGATCGAGATGCATCCGGACTTTCCGTCCCCGATCTGCGGGCGGTGCAGGGAGCTTGAACCGAAATTTTTGAAAAACTTTCCCGTGATAGAGCATAAGGGGCTCGGGAGACAGGCGGTATTAAACTTTAAATACGGATCTGAGGGCACGGTTCCCGACGCGGCGCTCCTGCTTGCGCGAAAGATCGCCGGAAGCGGAGTGCTTCCCGAGGTCATCACAAGCGTGCCGGACACTAAAAGCGCGAAAGTGAAAAAAGACGGTTCGCGCACCGAGGCGCTTGCGCGCTATACGGCAAAGTATCTCGGCGCGAAATACGAAGAGGTTCTCATCAAGAAAAGAGAGACTAAAAAGCAAAAGAGCCTGACCGCGGCACAGAGAAAGCAGAATGTGCGCGGCGCGTATATTGCGTTTAACCGGCCGGAGGGTGAGAGCCTTCTGATCATCGACGATGTTTTCACGACCGGCGCAACGTTAAACGAATGCGCGAAGGCGGTGCGCCGCATATATAAGGGCAGGATCTACACCGCAACACTTTCTATAAGGGACAGGGAATAGCAATGGTTGACATGCATTCACATTTTCTTCCGGCGATCGACGACGGAGCGAAAAATATCACAGAAGCGGCCGAGATGTTAAGATATGCCAAGGATAACGGAACGGACATCATCGTCGCGACTCCGCATATACGGCCTTATTGCGAAGAGGATATATCGGAAGGGATAAAAAAGAGAAACGAGGCGTTCAGTCTTCTTTGCAACGGGGGAACCGATGGGTTTCCCGAAATCAGGCTCGGGTTCGAGGTCTATCTGGGAGCGGAGATCACACAACATCAAAACTTTGCGGATATGTGTATCTTGGACACTAATCTGATGCTTCTTGAGATGCCATTTAAGGTGTGGGACGATTTTGCTGTAGAGCGCGTCACGCTTGTGAGGGACGCCGGCATAACGCCGATACTTGCGCACATTGAGCGCTATATCGGTTTTCGCGGCAATAAGGAAAAGACGCTCTCGCTTGACGGGGTGATCTATCAGGTTACGGCGGAAGCGTTTTTGCACTTTGGAACGCGCAGATTTATCGAAAAGCTCATAAAATCAGGGAAAAAGGTCGTAGTCGGGAGCGATATGCACGACCCGACAGTGAGAAAAAGTAAAATGCGCGAAGCATTCGAAAAAGAAAAAAATAAAGGAGAGGCATTTATAAAGGCGTTCAACGCCGAGGGTGTCTTATAATAAAAACGGGCTGTAAATGAATTTTTACAGTTCGTTTTAAAATGTATTGAAAAAACGATGAAAATGTGGTAAAATACATTCGGAGGTGTTTTTATGAAAATTACTGACGATATTATTTATACAGGTGTCGACGATAATGAGGTCGACCTTTTTGAGGGGCAGTATATTGTTCCGGCCGGTATGTGCTATAACTCATATGTCATTAAGGACGAAAAGACGGCGGTTATGGACACGGTGGACGAAAATTTCGGAGATGAGTGGCTTGAAAAGTTGAGAGCCGCCCTCGGCTCCGATGAGCCCGACTATTTGATAGTTGACCATATGGAGAGCGACCATTCGGCAAATGTCGGCCGCTTTATGAAAGAATACCCCGAGGCGACTGTCGTTGCAACGGCCAAAGCCTTCACGATGATGAAGCAGTTTTTCGGCACGGATTATTCGGATAGAAGAATCGTTGTTTCGGATGGTGACAGCCTCTCTCTCGGCCGGCACGAGCTTCATTTTGTGACCGCGCCGATGGTGCACTGGCCCGAGGTTATGGTGACATACGACTCATTTGACAAGGTGCTCTTCTCGGCGGACGCGTTCGGCAAATTCGGGACATACGGCTCGGAGGATAACTGGGTGGACGAGGCAAGAAGGTATTACATCGGCATAGTCGGAAAATACGGCGTTCAGGTTTCGGCACTTCTTAAAAAGGCTGCGGCGCTGGATATTAAGATGATATGCCCTCTGCACGGCCCGGTGCTTGGAAACGATCTTGGAAAATACATTTCGCTCTATGACAAGTGGGCACGCTATGAGGCGGAGGAGGACGGTGTAGTGATCGCCTATGCCTCTGTCTATAAAAACACCGAAAAAGCCGCAAAGCTCCTTTATGAAAAGCTTTTAAAAAATGGCGTTAAGGCTGAAATTTATGACCTTGCACGCTGTGATATGGCAAAGGCGACCGCCGCGGCGTTCCGCTATTCAAAGCTCGTTTTGGCCTCGACCACCTATAACGGCGACGTGTTCCCTTTCATGCGGTTCTTTATCGACCATCTGACCGAGCGCGGCTATAAAAACCGCACTGTCGCATTCATCGAAAACGGCTCGTGGGCACCTGTCGCGGCTAAGGTGATGGCAAAGATGCTTGAAGGCCAGAAGGATATAACCTATGCCGAAAACACCGTGACGGTACGGTCGGCGCTTAATGAAGAAAGCGAAAAAATGATAGATGCTTTAGCTGAAGAACTCAAATAAAAAATGACCCGTAAGGGTCATTTTTTATTTGACGATATTTTTTATCGAACCATTTCGTCCTGCGGGCCGGTGGAATTGTGGGTGGCGATGACATTTTTTATTTCGTCGATGCTCGAGACCGACATATCGCCGTAGACCGTGTCTTTGACGGCGGAAAGTGCATTTCCGTATGAGAGCGCGCTTTTTATATCACCGGATGTTAAAATGCCGTAGAGCACACCGGCGACATATGCGTCGCCGCTTCCGACTCTGTCCACAACGTCGATATTCATATAGGGTGCTTCGGTGTAGTACTCACCGTCCGAATAGATTACAGAGCCGAAGTTGTGCCTTGTCGGGCTCACGACCTCGCGCTGGGTCGTTGCGACAACGCGGCAACCGTAATCGTCGGCATAGCTTTTCTGAATCTCGGAAAGCGTGCCGGTTCTTTTGAGCATTCTTCGGGAGGTCTCCTCAGAAACGAACAAAATATCGACCATCGGGAAGATCGATTCGATGACCTTTCGCGCCTCCTCTTCGCTCCAGAGCGCCGCGCGGTAGTTAACGTCAAAGCTTATCGCAACATGATGCTCCTTCATTTTGCGGATGACGTAAAGCGCGGTCTCGCGAAGCTTGGGCGAGAGTGCAAGAGAGATCGAGCTTATGTGAAATATCCTCGTTTTGTCATAAATATCCTCCGGGATCTCGCTTATGTCAAGCGAGCAGACAGAACTTTGTGCGCGGTCGTAAACGACGGAGGACTTTCTCGGATATGCTCCGCTCTCGTAATAATATATTCCGAGCCGGCAGCTTTCCCTTTTGTCATATATAACATAGTCGTCACTCACATTGCCGTAACGTATCTTTCTTCTCACAAAGTGGCCGAGCTTGTTTTCGGGAAGCTTGGTGATGATGGCCGAGCGCACGCCCGAAAGCATCGCCGCGCCGGAGACGACATTAAGCTCGCTCCCTCCGGCGTTCTTTTCGAAGATCTCACTTTGCGATATTTTCTCTTTATCTGGCGCGGAGAGGCGCATCATAACCTCGCCGAGGCCTATTAAATCAAATTCCGCACAGGGCTTTATAAAATCCATATAATACTCCTTCTTTCAAGAAATATTATACAATAAAACCGATGCATTTTCAAGGGAAAAATCAGCCGCGCTTTAAAATAAAGTCAAGATCCTGTTCGGGAGCGGTGACCGGGTGAAGGTCATATGCTTCGGCGAGAGTTTTGACCACATTTTCGGAGAAGAACGCCGGAAGCGTCGGCCCGACATACATATTTTTGATTCCGAGCGCCAAAAGCGTTAATAAAATGCAGACGGCTTTTTGCTCATACCAGGTCAAAACTATGGTGAGCGGAAGCTCGTTGACACTGCAACCGAATGCGTCGGCAAGAGCGAGGGCGACCTTGACGGCGATATAGGCGTCGTTACACTGACCCATATCGAGGATCCTCGGGATTCCTTCAATCTCGCCCAAGTCAAGGTCGTTGAAGCGGTATTTTCCGCATGCGAGAGTCAGGATAATGGAATCTAAGGGGATCTGCTTCACAAAATCGGTGTAGTAGTTTCTGCCCGGGTGCGCGCCGTCGCATCCGCCGACGAGGTAGATGTGCTTTATCGCGCCTTTTTTTATCGCAGAAATGAGCTTGTCCGCGTTGGCAAGCACCGCGCCGTGGGCAAAGCCGGTCGTCATAATGTGGCCGCCGTTTATGCCGCTCATCGAGTGATCGTGCTCATAACCGCCGAGCTCTTTGGCCTTTTTTATAAGGGGCGAAAAGTCCTTCTTTCCCTCCGCGTTTTCTTCGATGTGGCAAAGCCCCGGAAAGCCGACGACGGAGGTCGTATATATCCTGTCGGCATAGTTGTCCCTCGGCGGCATGATGCAGTTTGTGGTAAAGAGCACTGGCGCCGGAATGTCGGTAAATTCCTTTTGCTGGTTCTGCCACGCCGTTCCGAAATTGCCCTTAAGGTGGGGATATTTTCTTAATAGCGGATAGCCGTGCGCCGGCAGCATTTCTCCGTGGGTGTAGACGTTGACGCCCGAATCCTTGGTTTGCTCAAGGAGCATCGAAAGGTCTCTTAAGTCGTGCCCGGAAACGACGATAAAGGGCCCTTTTTCAATATCGGTCGGGACCTTGGCAGGCTCCGGAGTGCCGAAGGATTCGGTGTTCGCCTTGCCCAAAAGCTCCATACATTTTAGGTTGACATTGCCGAGCTTAATGATAAGGCCGAGCCACTCCTTAACGGTGTGGCCGCGGTCAAGCTCTGACAGCGCTTCATAGAAAAACGAAGTCACCTCATCGTCGTGATAGCCCAAAACGGCCGCATGGTGGGCATATGCCGCCATGCCCTTAAGCCCGAAAAGAAGCGTTGAGCGGAGCGATACGATGTCGTTTCCGCCCTTGAAAAGCTCAATATCGGGGTCGGGCGCTCCGCCGAGCGCGGCGCATTCCGATTCCGCGCGGCGGATCATATTCTCGATAGCGGAGTTATCGAAATTAACATTGGTAAGAGTGGTAAAGAGCGAGTCTGTTATAATGCGGTCGGCCTCTTTACTCCGTTTCCCGGTTTTTGCGAGGCGGATAAGCGCATAAATAAGCTCGTCCTGAAGATTTGCGGTGTCTGGCTGTTTGCCGCAGACGCCGACGCGCATACAGCCTTTATTCCCGGCTGTCTGCTGACACTGAAAACAAAACATTTCTGACAAGATAAAACCTCCTTTTTGAAAGTATTTACAGAAAAAGCGCTTTCTAATACTTAAATTATAAAAAACAGTTGAAATTTTTTATAATTGCCTATATAATAGATAGTTGTGAAAGGATGGCGATCTAAATGAACGAAAAACCGTTTGATAATATTATAAGAGACGGCGGATTTACAAGGATATTCAGAACGATAGGATGCATAGGGGACAGCTTGTCCTCCGGCGAGTTTGAGTCGATGGATAAGGCGGGCAACCGCGGCTATCACGATATGTTTGAGTATTCATGGGGCCAGGTACTGGGCCGCGCCTGCGGAAGCAAGGTATATAATTTTTCGCGCGGCGGAATGACGGCAAAGGAATATATCGAATCATTCGGCGAGGAAAACGATTTCTTTAATCCCGAAAAGGCGTGCCACGCATATATAATTGCGCTCGCGGTCAACGACTGCTCACAGATTCTCCTGGGGAATATGGAAATAGGCGAGATAACAGACATTGATAAAGAGAGCCCCGAGAATAACAAAAAGACCTTTATGGGATACTATGGAGCGATCATTTCGCGCTATAAGGCGATTCAGCCCAGGGCAAAGTTTTTCTTAATGACAACTCCGCAGTCACCCGATATGCGGCTTCCGGAAAGACTGGAGCTTGAAAAGAAAATGAACGATAAGATCCGTGAGATCGCGGGGATATTTGACAATGCATATGTGCTTGATTTTGAAAAATACGCGCCTTATTATGATAAGGATTTTCATGAGGAATATTTCCTCGGCGGCCATATGAGCCCGGCCGGATATGTGCTCACGGCAGACTATGTCGGAAGCTATATCGACTATATTATAAGGCATAATATGAAAGAATTTAAGGAAGTTGGGTTCATCGGAACTGATCTTCACAATGTAAGTATTGATTAAGGAAGGATAGAAAAAAGTGAAATACGATGTAGCGATAATCGGCGGAGGTATCGGCGGACTTATGGCCGCTTATAAAATAAAAGAGAACGCTCCGGAAAAAAACATTATTATTTTGGAACGCGGATTCCGCCAGGAAAAAAGGCATTGCCCTGCCAGCAAGAACAAAAAGTGTGTTCACTGCAAGGTTTGTTCCATTTCGGGCGGCTATGCCGGCGCCGGCGCGTTTTCGGACGGTAAGTTCAACATCGGAACGGCATACGGCGGCTTTTTGGGAACAGAGCTCGGCGAAGAAAAGGCGATGGAATATAGCAATATGGTGGACAAGGTTTTGGAGAGCTTTTCCGACGACTATCCCCAGATGTATTATTCCAACGAGGAGCTTAAATTAAAGTGCCTTCAGAACAACTTAAGACTTCTCGATATGAATGTCAGACACCTGGGAACGGACAAAAACTATAAAACGATGCTCCGCTTGATCGAGCACCTTGACAAGGCCGGCGTCGTTATGAAGGACAAGACCGAGTGCACCGATATTGACAAGACGGATCAGGGATATAAGGTCAAATTTGAAAAGAACGGCGAGGCAAAAGAGGTAGAGGCCGAAAAGATCGTCATTGCGACGGGCAGAAGCGGCGCTTCGTTCGTTAAGAACATCTGCGAAAAATACGGCGTTAAGATCAACGCAAACTCGGTCGACATCGGCGTCAGGGTCGAGATGAAGGACGTTATCTGGCGCGAATTTTCGTCCAAGATATATGAGCCCAAGATACTCTACAGAACAAAAACGTTTGAGGACAGAACGAGAATGTTTTGCTTTAACCAGGGCGGCCTGGTTTCAGCCGAAAACAACCACGGCATAATCACCGCGAACGGCCATTCATATGCCGAGAAGGAGAAAAAGACGGATAACTGTAACTTTGCGATTCTTTCTTCCATCCACTTCGAGGGCGACTTTGACAAGCCCACGGAGTATGCCGAGAATATCGCGAGAAATATGAACTTTGCCGGAGAGGGCAACATCATCGTTCAGCGCTTCGGCGATTTGAAGCGCGGAAGAAGAACGAACGCTCACCGCCTCGGCGCGAACAGCGTTATACCGACGCTTTCGGCGTTCCCCGGCGACCTTTCGATCGTGCTTCCCTACAGAGCGCTGACGAATATCATCGAAACGATATATGCGCTTGACAAGGTTGCGCCCGGCTGTGCAAACGACGACACGCTCCTTTACGGATGCGAGAATAAGTACTACTCGATCCGCCCCGTGCACGACGGCAATTTCTCAATAATCGACGGGATATATATGATCGGCGACGGAAGCGGTATCACGAGAGGACTTTCCCAGAGCGGTGCTATGGGTCTTTTCGTGGGAGACGCGATAACAAAATAAAAAATGCGGCGCTAAATAAGCGCCGCATTTCGTTGAGGTGATAGTTTTGTCAGATGAAGAATATAAGGCCGCGGCGGCGCTTTTAAAGCTTTCGGGAAAAGATAAAGCACTGAAAAAAGAAGCGGAGAGCTTTATAGAAAGCGCGAATGCGGTGCTTTCCTTTACTGAATGCCCGGAAAAAGAAGAGGGGCATTCTTATCTTTGCGCGGATAAAGAGAGAAAAAGCGTTGACAGAGAGGAAATATTAAAAAACGCAAAAAGCGTTGACGGCGGATATTTTTGCCTTCCCGAAAGGGGGAAAATATTCTGAGCATCAAAGAAATAAAAGAGGCGCTTGCTTTAGGGAAAACGACTGAAAGAGAGCTTTTTGACGAGTGCATGAAAAGGGCGGAAAACTCGCGCCTTAACGCATATATAACTCTTACCGGCTATGAAAAAGGAAAAGACGGCCCGCTTTCGGGCATTCCGTTTGCCGTTAAGGATAATTTGACGACAAGAGGGATAAGAACGACGGCCGGGTCAAAAGCGCTCTATGACTATGTCCCGTTTTATGACGCGTTCGCGGTGAAAAAGCTAAAGGAAGCAGGCGCCGTCATCTTAGGAAAAACAAATATGGACGAGTTTGCGATGGGGAGCACCGGCGAGACAAGCTTTTTCGGCGCAGTGAAAAACCCGATAGACGAAAAAAGAGTCGCCGGCGGTTCATCCTCCGGCTCGGCCGCGGCGGTGGCGGAGAAAAGCGCAGTCTTTGCATTAGGAACGGACACGGGCGGAAGTGTGCGCCTTCCGGCGGCGTTCTGCTCCGTCGTCGGTTTAGTGCCGACATATTCGCTCGTCTCGCGCTACGGGCTGATCGCCCACGCCTCGAGCCTCGACAGAATCGGAATCACCGCCGGATGCGTTAGCGACGCGGCAGAGGTCTTGGGCGTTATATCCGCTCACGATGAGGCGGACAGCTCAAACAGCGAAAAAGAATATATTTACGATGAAGAAAAAATCGCCTCCGGCATTAAAAATATGCGCGTCGGGCTCGATCATGAGCTTTTGATGACCGCCGGAAAAGAACAGGCGGCCGGCGTTTTGGCCGCGGCGGACGCGCTCGGCAAGCGCGGAGCTACGATAGTTCCCGTCCGTATCGGGCTTATCCGCGAGGCGATGGCGGCATACCGCGTCATCTCGTCGGCCGAGGCGTCGAGCAATCTTTTAAGATACGACGGGGTAAGATACGGGCTCGCGGAAGACGGGCAGGGTTATGAAGAGATGATCGAAAACACGAAAGAAGCATGCCTCGGTGCGGAGGTTAAAAAAAGAATCGTCGCCGGGTGCTATTTCACATCGGCCGGGAGGAAGTACCTCACCGGCGCGTTAAATGTGCGAAACGCCGTTAAAAACGAGTTTTCGAGGCTCTTTTCCGGAGTGGACGTTCTTCTTTTGCCGACGGCAAAGTCGCTCCCTCCGCTTATTGGCGAAAAGGGCGACCCGGACTCGGACATTTTCACGGTTTCGTCAAGCCTTTCGGGCAATCCGGCCGTCACCGTTCCGGCGGGCGATATGGTCGGCGTTCAGCTTATCGGCAGGCACTTTGCCGAGGATGATATATTAATGGCGGCATTCGCGGCAGAGGAGGCGGCGTGCTATGAAATTTAGCGCAAAGATAGGGCTTGAAACGCATGTTGAGCTTCTGACAAAGACGAAGATATTTTGCCGGTGTAAGAACGAGTTTTCAAAAGAACCTGATATAAACTGTTGTGAGGTCTGCACAGGCCAGCCCGGCGCGATGCCGAGCCTTAATGAAAACGCCGTCCGCCTTGCGGTTCTGGCCGGCACGGCGTTAGGCTGTGAAATTGATAAATATGTTTATATGGCGCGGAAAAACTATGTTTATCCCGACCTTGCCAAGGGCTATCAGATAACGCAGAGCGACAGGCCGCTTTGCAAAGACGGAGGTATGACGCTTCCGTCGGGCAGTAAGATCGGCATCGAGCGGATACACATAGAAGAGGACGCTGGGAAGCTCCGCCACGAGGGCAGAAAGGTTCTTATAGATTATAACCGCTCCGGCGTTCCGCTCATCGAAATCGTGACAAGGCCTGAATTTAAATCAGGCGATGAGGTAAAGGAATACCTTGAAATGCTCACGCTTTTATTAAGAAGCATCGGCGTTTCGGACTGTAAGATGCAGGAGGGCTCGTTGAGGTGCGACATTAACATCTCGCTTGTCGCAAACGGGAAAAACTATGAGCGGTCGGAAATTAAAAATGTTAACTCGTATTCTTTTGCGAAAAAGGCAGTGGAATATGAGATCGGCCGCCAGAAAAATATTATCATGGCGGGCGGCGAGCCGGAAAGGGAAACAAGGCGGTTTGACAGCGCAAAGGGCGAAACGGTGCTGATGCGGAAAAAAGAGTCCGGCACGGACTATCGCTATATCGACGAGCCGGACATTTTGCCCATTAAAGTGCCCGAAAGATTTATTTTGGAGGCAAAGGAAAAAACGGCCGACCCGGTGCATGAGAAGATGAGGCGGTATATATCCTCAGGCCTTTCTTATGACGAGGCGCTGGCGATCTTAAAATACCCTTCTGTCACGGCCTATTTTGAGGAGCTTAAAAATTTGACGGGTGATGATATTTTCGGCGCAAAAATAATCCGTGCCCATGTTTTTACCGCATATAAGGAAGAGGAGCGAAACGGCGAAATTCTGCCGGAGGCCTCCGAGTGCGCGAGCGTTTATGGCATGATAAAGTCCGGCAGGATCGACGAGCGCTTTTCAAAGAAGATCTTTTCGGAAATGTTTAAAAATAAAAAAGGCTTTTCCGAAATCTTTTCAGAGTCCGATTTTTCGGGTCTTTCGGATGAAGAAATGAAAAAAGCGGCGAAAGAGGCGGTATCGGAAAATCCGGGAGCGGCAAAGGATTTTCTCGCCGGAAGGGAAAAAGCGCTTTTCGCGATTCTGGGAAGCGCGATGAGGAAAACGCACGGAAAGGCCGACCACGAAAAAATGAAGGAAATAATTGAAAAGATAATTAATGAAAACTGTAAAGAAAAATAAAGAGATAATTCTGCACAGCTTAATGTGTTCGGTCGGCGGACTTTTGGCCGGCTATGCGATACTTTGCCGCGGAAACCTCGGCTCGGCGCAGACGCTTAATTTAATAGACATAATGCTCGGCATCGTCGGCAGAAACAGGGAGGAAGTCATCTTCCGCGTCTTTGGCGCTGTCATATATATTTTAGGGATCGAGAGCTATATATTAATCAAGGAAAAGACAAAGATAAACCTTCGCCGCTACTCCGTCGTGACGGATATGGCAGGTTGCGTCCTTCTCGCGTTCATTCCGCCGGAGGCGGAGCACGTGGTGGGTATCATGCCGCTTTTTTACATTCTTTCGATACAGTGGAGCGTGTTTCGCGGAACGCACGGCCACAACGCCTCAACAGTGTTTTCGACGAATAATTTATACCAGCTGGCGCACGCGGCAAGCTATGCCGTGATGAAAAAAAGCAAGTCTGAGCTTATCCGCACACTTTACTATTTAAACACGCTTTTCTGGTTCAACGCAAATGTCGTGCTCAGTTATTTTCTGGTGGAGCGGTTCGGCATGCACGCGTCGCTCTTTGCGTTTATTTACCTCGTGCCGGCATATATAATAACGTTTTTTGACGAAAAAGAGCACGACAGAGAGGCAAGAGTCCAAAAAGAGCACGAAAGAATCCGGTCATCTTTATGACAATTTAAAATTGACACGGCTTTTTATTTGTGCTATAATAAAACCGAACTAATGAATAGGAGGAATATTAAATGCCGGTAGTAAATTATGAACAGTACCTTAATATGATGAAGGCAGCATACGACAATCATTATGCGTATCCTGCCGTAAACGTTTCTTCAATGGAAACGGCAAACGCAGTTTTGAAAGGCCTTGCGGACGCAAAGTCTGACGGTATCGTTCAGGTATCGGTCGGCGGTGCGGAGTTCGCATCCGGCCTTAATGTAAAAGACAAGGTGCTCGGCGCTATAAGCCTTGCCGATCACGTTCGTCTCATGGCTGAAAAATACAACGTTTATATCGCACTTCACACAGACCACTGCACACACGGAAAGCTTGAAAGCTTCATGCTTCCCCTTATCGCGGAGACGGAAAAGCGCCGTGCGGAAGGCCGCCCCAACCTTTTCAACAGCCATATGTTCGACGGAAGCGATATTCCGCTTGACGAGAACATCAAGATCGCAAAGGGCCTTTTGGAGCGTTGCGCAAAGAACGACATCGTGCTTGAGGTTGAAGCAGGCGTTGTCGGCGGAGAAGAGGACGGAATGAACAACGAGGGCGTTGAAAATTCCAAGCTCTACACAACTCCCGAGGATATGATAAAGATCTATGAGGCACTCAATCCCATCGGCGGAACATACACCGTTGCGGCAACCTTCGGTAACGTTCACGGCGTTTATAAGCCCGGTAACGTTAAGCTTGAACCCAAGATCTTAAGAGACGGTCAGGCGGCGCTGGCTGAGAAGTACGGCAAGGACGCGCACTTCTATCTCGTATTCCACGGCGGTTCTGGCTCCGAGAAGTCGGACATTCACGAGACACTCGGCTACGGCGTTATCAAGATGAACGTCGACACCGATACTCAGTATGCTTTCACAAGACCTATCGCTGACCATATGTTAAAGAACTATGACGGCGTGTTAAAGATCGAGGGAGAAGTCGGAAACAAGAAAGTTTACGATCCCAGAAGCTATCTTAAAAAAGGCGAAGAGGGCATGGCAAAGAGAGTCGTTGAAGCGACGGAAGACCTTAAGTCTATCGGCAAAACCCTTTATAAGTAATGAAAATAATGCCGGGCGTTATGCCCGGCATTATTTTTAAGCCAAGGCAGAGGATTTTTGACATTTACGTCGAATAAAAAAATAGTAGAAAAAAGTTTTAGAAAGGTTGTCCGGAGGATAAAATGTATAAAAGAGTATTACTGAAGATCAGCGGCGAGGCACTCGCCGGAAGCAAAGGAACCGGAATAAATGAGGACGTTGTCGGCAGAATAGGCGATGTTATTGCCGAATGCGTCGAAATGGGCGTCGAGATCGCTATCGTTGTCGGCGGCGGAAACTTCTGGCGCGGCAGAAGTGGAGAGAAGATGGACAGGACAAGAGCGGACCATATGGGAATGCTTGCGACCGTTATAAACGCACTCGCGCTTCAGGATTCGTTTGAGAGACGCGGGATCCCGACGAGGGTGCAGACGGCGATCGAAATGAACAAGATCGCGGAGAGCTATATCAGAGGAAGAGCCGTAAGACATCTTGAAAAAGGCAGAGTTGTCATTTTCGGATGCGGAACGGGTAACCCCTTCTTCTCGACGGATACGGCCGCGGCACTTCGCGCGGTCGAGATCGACGCGGACATAATTTTACTTGCAAAGAGGATCGACGCGGTGTATGATTCCGACCCAGAGAAGAATCCCGACGCGAAAAAGTTTACCGAGCTTACATATCTTGAGGTCATCGACAGAGGGCTCGGCGTTATGGACTCGACGGCGACAACGCTTTGCATGGACAATAATATGCCCATCCGCGTTTTCGGTCTTGACGATCCTGAAAATATCAAACGGGCGATCAACGGCGAAGAAATCGGAACTTTAATACATAAATAAGGAGGAATTTATAAATGGACGCAATGAACGAACTTAAAACAAAAATCGAAAAGAGCATAAATTATTTTGAGGAGGACTTGACCTCTATAAGAGTGGGCAAGGCTTCTGCCGGCGTGCTTGACAGAATTATGGTAAACTACTACGGAACGGACACGCCCATCAACCAGATGGCGACCGTTTCCGCGACGGACGCTCACACTCTCACTATTCAGCCGTGGGACGCGAGCACGTTAAAGGAGATCGAAAAGTCGATCCAGAAGTCGGATCTCGGCATCAACCCCGCTAACGACGGCAAGGTTATCCGCCTTGTTTTCCCGGCGCTTACAGAGGAGAGCAGAAAAGAGCTTTGCAAGACACTCAGCAAAAAGACTGAGGAGGCAAAGGTCAACATCAGAAATATCAGACGCGACATTCTGGAAGTCTTCAAAAAGCAGAAGAAGGACGGAACGCTCACAGAGGACGATATGAGAAACGTTGAAAAGGATGTTCAGAAGGCGACTGACGACGCTATTAAGAGTATCGAAACGATCTCGGCAAACAAAGAAAAGACAATAATGGCGATATAATGTTTAAAAGGAAAAAGGATTATCTTTCGCTGATAGATAAGAACAACCTGCCTTATCACATCGGCATTATTATGGACGGAAACGGAAGATGGGCGAAGAAGCGCGGCATGCCGCGCTCTTTCGGCCATAAGCAGGGCGCAAAAACGTTTGACGAGATAATTGACTTTGCCGGAAACCTCGGTATCAAGGTCGTGACGGTCTATGCGTTTTCGACGGAGAACTGGTCGCGTCCGAAAGAAGAGGTCGATTCCATTATGGAGCTTTTGGCGGACTATCTTGAAAACGGTCTTAAAAAGCTCGCCGGGAAGGACACGAAGGTCAAGGTCATCGGCGACATCGGTTCTATGAGCGAGGACATTAAAAAAGGCGTTAAAAACATCGAAGAAAAGACGAAGGACGGAAAATCGATGACCGTTCAGATCGCCTTAAATTACGGCGGAAGACTTGAGATCGCCGAGGCGGCGAAAAAGGCGGCTTTGATGGCGGTATCGGGTAAAATATGCCCCGATGAGATCAATTCGGACCTTCTCTCGTCTTTAATGTATTCGCCGGAAATTCCCGATCCCGACCTTATCATAAGGCCGAGCGGGGAATACAGGCTCAGCAATTTCCTTTTGTGGGAAAGCGCGTATTCCGAGTTCTGGTTTTCGGATATTTTGTGGCCCGATTTCAAGGGCGAAGATTTGCTCCGCGCGGTGTATGATTATCAGCAAAGATCAAGGCGCTTCGGCGGAGTGTGATTAATTGGAGTAAGCTATGAAAAAGAGAATTATTGCGGCGCTTATAATGATTCCGCTGACGGTTGCGGTTCTGCTCGCGAATGATGAGATCGTTCTTTTCGCGGTAACGCTTCTGTCGCTCGCGGCGGCATATGAAATTTCTTTGTCATACGGATTTGGCGTGAAAGAGACCCCGGCAGCGTTTATTTATCTTATGGCCTCGCCGCTCATTGCCGGGATGATGACTTTGAGCGTTTTGAAGACCGGCCGCTCGCCGGAGGTGGCAAAGCTCATATTTTTTATATACCTTGTGCTGGGCTTCATAATAATTTTATTCAATCATGCCAAAATAAAGGTCAGGAACGTGATGTCTGCCATGGCGCTCTGCTTTGTCATCACGTTTTTCTTCATGCACGCGGTGAATATAAGGACAGACCTTGAATTCGGAAGAGAAAGCCTTTGGATCGTTCTGGTCGGTGCGTGTCTGACGGATACGTTCGCGCTCTTTGTCGGCAAATATTTCGGCAAGAGGAAGCTCGCGCCCGAGATCAGCCCGAAAAAAACGGTTGCCGGTTCGGTCGGCGGCTCGGCCGGAGCGGTTTTGTCCGTTCTTTTATACGGCGGTATCTTAAAGCTTATCGAGCCGTCGCTCGGCATCAACTTTGCGCTTTTGGCACTGCTCGGCTTTTTGTCGTCTCTTTTTGCACAGCTTGGCGACCTTTCGCTGTCCGCGGTCAAAAGAGAGGCCGGGATAAAGGACTACGGAAACATAATTCCCGGACACGGGGGAATATTGGACAGAATAGACAGCGTCGTTTTCACGGCGCCTTTGGTGTATTATTTTCTCCTCTATTTTCATGTGTTTTATTAAAGGAGAAAAAGGGCTATGAAAAAATTAAGCATTTTAGGTTCGACAGGCTCTATCGGCACGCAGACGCTTGATATAGTAAGGCGCGATAAGGAACATTTTAGTGTCTCTGCGCTCACAGCGGGAAAGAATGTTAAGCTTATGGAGGAGCAAGCGCGCGAGTTTTCACCCGAGATTGTCTGCATGGCGGACGAAGGGGCGGCAAAGGACTTAAAGCTTCGCCTTGCCGATACCGGTATTTCGGTCACAGCCGGGGAGGAGGGGCTCATCGAAGCCGCCTCGGTCAAAAGTGCGGATATGGCAGTCGGAGCGATAGTCGGTATCGCGGGGCTTGCCCCTGTCATCGCGGCGATAGCGGCCGGAAAAGATATTGCGCTTGCAAACAAGGAAACGCTTGTGACAGCCGGCGACATCGTTATGAGAGCGGCACGCGATATGGGTGTTAAAATTCTCCCGGTCGATTCGGAGCACAGCGCGATATTTCAGTGCCTTTTGTGCGGCTCTGCGCCCGAAAAGATTCTTTTAACGGCGTCCGGCGGCCCGTTTTTCGGAAAAACGAGAGAAGAGCTTACAGACATCACACCGAAACAGGCGCTCCGCCACCCGACGTGGACTATGGGCGCAAAAGTCACGATAGACAGCGCGACCCTTGCAAACAAGGGGCTTGAGGTCATAGAGGCGTCGCACCTTTTCGGCGTCGGTGCGGATAAAATCGAGGTTTTGGTGCACCGCCAGAGCATCGTTCATTCGATGGTCGAATTTGCCGACGGGGCGATTTTGGCACAGCTCGGCTCTGCGGATATGAGAACGCCGATCAGTGTCGCGTTAAATTACCCCGAAAGAAGCAAGATCTCGGGCAAAAAGCTCGATATGTTTTCCGTCGGCAGTCTGACATTTGAAAAGCCGGATCTTAAGACGTTTAAATCGCTCCGCCTTGCGTTTGACGCGCTTGGGGCGGGCGGAACGCTCGCGGCCGTGATGAACGGCGCAAACGAGGAGGCTGTCAATATGTTCCTGTCCGGGAAATGCGGATTTTTGGACATAGCGGATATGACGGAGGAAGCAATGAAAAATAATAAAAATATCAAAACCCCCGCCCTTGCCGACATATACGGCGCGGACAGGGAAGCAAGAGAATTCATTCGGAGGCATAAATGGGCATAGTTTGGACTTTAATAATACTTGGGGTTATGATTTTTATTCACGAGTTGGGGCATTTCGTTTCGGCGAGGATCTTCGGCGTTCATGTTGAGGAGTTCGCGATGGGAATGGGCCCGGCGATATTAAAAAAACAGAAGGGCGAAACGCTCTATGCGCTTCGTGCTTTTCCCTTGGGCGGCTATTGCAAAATGGAGGGCGAGGACGGCGGCAGTGAATCGGCACACGCTTTTTCAAACATCGCTCCGTGGAAAAGGCTCATCGTTTTAGCGTCCGGCGCTATGATGAACATTTTGCTTGCGCTGATCCTTTTTATAATAGTCAGCTTTTCGCAGGGCGATTATGTGTATGCACCCAAGATCGGCGCTATCGCGGACGGGGACGCTCCGGCCGCGGTATTCGAGGTCGGCGACATAATCGTGAAAATGGATAACACGAAGATAAATATTTATGCCGACATCACACTTAAAATGATGGAAAATAACGGCGAGGACATTAAGATCACCGTTGACAGGAACGGGGAGAAGATCACGAAGACCGTCACTCCCTATAAGACGGAGTCGGGCTATAAGATCGGGTTTTCCCCGGCAGTCATTGACAACACACCCGGCGTCGCGTTAAAAAACGGAGTTTTCGAGACGGCGTTCAGCGTGAAAACAGTGTTCTGGTCGATAAAACAGATGATAACCGGAAGGATCGGACTTGACAGCTTATCGGGCCCTGTCGGCGTTGCGACAGTGGTTGGCGACGCGGTGACGGGAGCAGAAAGCGTGCCCGATGCGGCGATGAGAAGACTCGTGCTTTTCTTAAACATCGCGTATATTGCGGCGCTGTTCGGCGCAAACCTGGGCGTGATGAACCTTTTGCCGCTCCCGGCGCTTGACGGAGGAAGAATCTTATTCACACTGGTTGAAATGATCATCGGCAAAAAAGTGCCGGAAAAGTTTGAGGCGGCGGTTCACGCGGCAGGTTTCGCACTGCTTATGATACTTGCGGCCGTCGTGACATGGTCCGATATTTCAAAGCTTATAAAATGAGGAGAAAGAAAAATGAGCAGAAAGTATGCGAGAGAAAATGCGTTCAAGGTTGTCTTTACCGACATTAAAGAGGAAAACAGCTTAAACTGGGAGGAGCTTGCTTCCGAGGAAAAGGACGGCGAGATCTGGTCCGGCAAAGCGCCCGGCGAGGAGGACAGAAAATATATCGAAAATGTGTGCACCGGCGTTAAGGAGCATGCCGCCCAGATCGACGAAACGATCGGAAAATACCTTCGCGGCTGGGCGATCGACCGTATCAACCGCGTGTGCCTTGCCGCGCTCAGAGTCGCGGTTTACGAGATGAAATATTTAGATGGCATCCCCGTAAAAGTCAGCGCGGCGGAGGCGGTTGCCATCGTGAAAAAATATGCCGACGAGAAGGAAGGTAAATTTGTCAACGGCGTTTTGGGCGAATACATAAAAAACGAGCTTTCGGATCAAAAGGAGAACTAAATGGAACCTTTGAAGATGACGGTCTCCGAGCTTAATTCGAATATGAAAAAACTGCTCGATTCACGCCCGGGGCTGCGAGATATCTGGATTCAGGGAGAAATTTCGAATTTCAAGAGAAACATGACCTCGGGGCACATCTATTTAACGTTAAAGGACGAGGGCGGTGTGCTTAAGGCGTGTATGTTTAAAAGCAGTGCCGCGTCGCTCACCTTCCGCCCGGAGGACGGTATGAAGGTCACGGCTCACGGCAGGGTGACGGTGTATGAGCAGGGCGGAAGCTATCAGCTCTATATCGACAAGATGCTGCCGGACGGGCTGGGCGAGCTTTATGCCGCATATAATAAGCTTTTGGAAAAGCTTAAAAACGAGGGCCTTTTTGACGAGGCGCATAAAAAATCGATTCCCAAATACCCCAAAAGGGTCGGCGTCATAACGAGTGACACGGGCGCGGCCGTACGCGACATCATAAATGTCATCAAAAGGCGGTTTCGTTATGCCGATATAATTCTTTACCCATCCAAGGTTCAGGGTGAGGGCGCGGCGGAAAATGTGTGCCGCGGAATTGAATTTTTCAACCGCGAAAAATATGTTGACGTTATCATAGCCGGGCGCGGCGGCGGTTCAATCGAGGATCTCTGGGCGTTTAACGAGGAGATCACCGCACGCGCGATATTTAAAAGCGAGATACCGATTATATCTTCCGTCGGCCATGAGATCGACTTTACGATCGCGGACTTTGTGGCGGACTTAAGAGCACCCACGCCTTCCGCCGCAGCAGAGCTGGCCGTTCCGTCCACCGAGTCGCTTTTGGCGGAGCTTTCAAACATCAATAAAAGAATGGGAAGTGCGGTCGCAAAAACGCTATCGGAGGCTGAGGGCAAGATCTCCTATGCCGAAAAGCTTTTGTCGCCGATGCGGTTTACGGACAGAATCGATTCTCTGGCATTAATGATCGACTCGGTAAGCAGAAGAGCGCTTTCGGCAACGGAAAAAACTGTCGAATCGCTTTCAAGGTCGCTTTCCGTGCACGCGGCAAAGCTTGATTCGCTGTCGCCTTTGGCGGTATTGGCAAGGGGCTATGCGGCGCTTTCCGACGAAGATGGAAAGACAATAAACAGCGTGTCGGAGCTTAAAGAAAATATGAACATCAACATTCGGCTGTCGGACGGTAATGCTAAAGCCGAAATAAAGGAAGTTTCATAAAGGGGTGGAAAATACGTGAACGAATTTGAAAAGATGATGGAGGAGCTCACCGGAATTACCGAGAAGCTCGAAAGCGAAAAACTCACGCTGTCCGAATCAATGGAGCTTTTTGAAAAGGGAGTTTCTCTCACAAAAAAGTGCAGTGAGCTTTTGGAAAACGCAAAAATCAAAATAATGAAAATAACCTCCGACTCCGAGGGAGCGGTGAAGGAAGAACCGTTTGACGTTGGGGAGGAATAAAAATGGATTTTATAAATGAGCTGAACAGCGCCGTTTCTCTGGCGGACGAATATATTAAAAGCGTTCTGCCGAAGGAAAAGCTGCCGCAGGAGGAAATAGTTAAGGCGATGGACTATTCACTTTCCTCGGGCGGCAAAAGGATCAGGCCGGTCATCGCGATATTTGCCGCAAAGTCGCTCGGCGCAGGAAGCGAGAGCGTGATGCCCTATGCCGCGGCGATTGAGCTTATACATACATACTCGCTGATCCACGACGATCTTCCTTGCATGGACAATGACGACCTTCGGCGCGGACGGCCGACAAACCACAAGGTTTTCGGCGAGGCAACGGCCGTTTTGGCGGGAGACGCACTTTTAAACTTTGCGTTTGAGACGGCACTTATGGCCGATACCGAGCCTGAAAAAAAGATCGCTCTTTTAAAGATCATTGCCCGTTCGGCCGGACTTTACGGAATGATCGGCGGCCAGATCCTCGATATGGAGGGCGAAAAGAGAAAGCTTGCCGCAGATGAGATCCGCCTTATGCAGAACCTAAAGACCGGCGCGCTCATTAAAGCGGCGGCGGCAATCGGCGCTGTCACCGCCGGCGAGAGGAAGGAGTTTTTCGACGTTTATGCCGAAAACCTTGGCCTCGCATTTCAGTTAAAGGACGATATTTTAGACGTGACGGCAACGACGGAAGAGCTCGGAAAGCCGGTTTTGAGCGACGAGAAAAACGAAAAGTCGACCTTCGTTTCGCTCTACGGAGTGGACGGGACAAAAAGACTTTTGGAGGAGACGACCGAAAAAGCGATCGCTTCGCTTCCGGAGGGCGCAGAGCTTTTAAAAGAGCTTGCACTTTATCTTTTGGAACGGAAAAAATAATTTAAGGGGTTCGGTATGTTTTTTTACGATTTGATGAAAAACAAGGTTTTGATCTGTGCCATCGTCGGCTGGATGGCGGCGCAGTTTTTGAAAGTTGTCTATATATTGATACGCGAAAAGCGGTTTGACATCAAGCGTTTCGTCGGCACGGGCGGAATGCCGAGCTCGCACAGTGCCTTTGTCAGCTCGATGGCGACGGCCGTCGGATTTGTGGACGGGTTTTCTTCGGCGGAGTTTGCGATGGCGTTTGTCGTTGCCTTCGTCGTGATGTATGACGCTTCGGGTATCAGGAAGGCGGCAGGCGAGCAGGCAAAGGTTATCAACGACCTTCAGGAGATGATATTTGAAAACGCGCCGGTCTATTTAAAGGAGCTTTTGGGCCACACAAGGCTTGAGGTCGTGATCGGTTGCATTTTGGGGATCGCCGTGTCGCTTATTATGTTTATGTAAAAGGCGGTGTCGTAATTGACTGTAAGACAGATGATCGAAGAGCGCGGAAAAGAATGGCTTTCGCCCCTCGCATGCCTTTCGGCAAACACGAAGGGAAGAGAAAAGCCCTACACTCCGTGCGATTTAAGAACGGAGTTTCAGCGTGACAGGGACAGAATCGTTTATTCAAAGGCGTTCAGGCGGCTTAAGCACAAGACGCAGGTATTCATCGCGCCTTTGGGAGACCATTACAGAACGAGACTGACGCACACGCTTGAGGTTGCCGAGATCGCGAGGACGATCGCACGCGCACTGCGCTTAAATGAGGATCTTACAGAGGCTATCGCGCTGGGGCACGACCTGGGGCACACCCCGTTCGGCCACGCCGGGGAAAGGGCGCTTGCCGAGCTTTCGCCCGGAGGGTTTCGCCACAATGAGCAGAGCCTTCGCATCGTGAAGGATTTAGAGGGCGGCTCGGGAATAAATCTGACCTATGAGGTCATGGAAGGGATATTAAACCACGTCGGCGAAAATATGCCGTCAACGCTCGAAGGAAAAGTCGTCAGAATATCGGACAAGATCGCCTTCATCAATCACGATATTGACGACGCCGAGCGTGCGAATATCCTGACGGAGGATATGCTTCCCAAGGCGTCGACCGATATAATCGGCCACAGCCACGGAAAAAGGATCGACACTATCGTACGCGACGTGATCGCCCACAGTGAAGATGATATTATGCTCGGCGACGAGGTCGGCGGCGCAGTCCGCGAGCTTGAGGATTTTATGTTTGCAAACGTTTATATTAAGTCCGAGGCGAAAAAAGAGGAAACAAAGGTTCACGGAATCGTCAAGGCGCTTTACGAGTATTTTATCGAGCGGCCGGAGCTTTTGTCTGATGAGCCGGGATACGGCGTGGTTCCTCCGCATGTCACCGTGTGCGACTATATCTCCGGAATGACGGATATTTTCTGCATTTATAAATTCAACGAGCTTTTCGTTCCGGAATCATGGCACAAAAGATAGGCGAAAATGAACATGATAATAGTAAAAATTGAAAAAAGGATTTTTTGATAATTTGTCGAAATAATTATTACATGGAAGAAAAAAGGAGAGTGAAAAAATGGCAGGGCTTTATCCCGAAGAGGTCATAAGCGAGGTACTGTCGCGTACCGATATAGTTGACCTTGTGGGTAGCTATGTCCGTTTGAAAAGGGCGGGAAGAGGCTATATGGGTCTTTGCCCGTTTCACAAAGAAAAATCTCCCTCCTTCCATGTGTCTGACGATAAACAGCTCTACCATTGCTTCGGATGCGGAGTCGGCGGAAACGCTATCCACTTTGTTATGGCGGCGGAAAACCTTGATTTTGTGGACGCTCTTAAATATCTTGCCGACCGCGCGGGCATAATACTGCCGGAGCCGGATACCGCAAGGCAGGACGGGGCAAAATATGAATTTAAGAAAAAGATGTATGCGGCAAATATTTTCGCCGCAAAGTTTTTCAGAGATCAGCTCTCCGGCGAAAAGGGGAAAGAGGCACGGGACTATGTTGAAAAAAGAAAACTGCTCCCGGCGACCGTCCGCCATTTCGGGATGGGCTATGCCCCCGGCGACGGGTCGCTGATCGCGGCCGCGAAAGAGTCGGGAATCGGGGAGGACGTGCTTTTATCGCTCGGCCTTATCATGCGCACCGAACGCGGAAAGTTAATCGAACGCTTCCGCAACAGGCTGATCGTTCCGATAATCGATGTCAGAAAAAACGTCATCGCGTTCGGAGGAAGGGCACTGTCGCCGGACGAAAAGGCGAAATACTTAAATTCTCCGGAAAGCGCTGTGTTCACCAAGGGAAGGGAGCTTTTTGCGCTGAACTACGCCAAGGCTTCGAAAGACAGCCGGATGATCCTCTGCGAGGGATATATGGATGTTATAAGCCTCCACCAGGCAGGGTTTACAAAGGCGGTTGCCTCCATGGGAACGGCGCTCACGGCCGACCAGGCGAGAACGATTAAAAAATACACTTCCCAGGTCTATCTCTGCTACGACTCGGACGGCCCGGGACAAAAGGCGACGAATGCGGCTGCGGAGATATTTTTGCCGCTGGATATAAAGGTCAAAGTCATCACCTTGCCCGACTGTAAAGATCCGGACGAATATATTAAAAAATACGGAGCGGACGCTTTCGGCGCCGTGATAGGCAACGCAAAGAGCATTACCGATTTTAAGATCGGCGCGCTTAAAAAGACTTATGATATAAAGGATATTGACCAGAAGGTCGATTTTACAAAAGCGGCTTCCGAGGTGCTTTTGAAAATCAGAAATCAGATCGAGCAGGAGGCCTATATAAAGAAGGTTTCCGATGAGACGGGCATTTCGGAGGACTCCATAAAGGCCGAAATGATGAAGCGCGACAGCGCGATGCGAAAAAGGGAAGAAAAGAAGGTTTTCGCCCGCCCCGTCGCACCGAAGGAACAGGGCGCGCCCGTTACCGTTTCGGGCAGGGCGTATGAGGCCGAAAAGATATTGCTTGCATTGATGGCACGCGACAGAAAAGTGTTCTTAAAATACTCCGAACTGGTTAAAAAAGAAGACTATTCGACAGAGGCGCTCCGTGCCCTGGCGGACAAGCTTTATTCACTGCTCGCGGAGGATAAAGTGCCCGATCCGGCGGTCATAATCGCGTCGCTTCCGGGCGAGCTTTCCGGGCAGATCGCGTCCGTCTTTTCGGACGACGACTACGGAGACAACCTAAAGGCAGCGCTTGACGCCTATAACACTATCGAGGACGAGAAATTTGATGAGCTCTCGAAAAAATATATAAAAGAAAACAACGTTGAAAAGTTAAACGAACTTATAAGAAAAAAAGCGGAAAAGAAGCGGAAAGAAGGTCAGTGATATGAGTGAGAACACCATATCTGCAAAGAAGCTCGCAGTAAAAGAGCTTTTGGAAAAAGGAAAGAAGAAGGGACTGCTTTCGTATAAAGAGATCGCAGACGCGCTTTCTGAATTTGAGCTTGACGAGGAACAGATGGAAAAGGTCTATGACACCTTAGACCGTGAAGGCGTTGAGGTTGTCGGCGATCTTGACAAGGAGCTTGAGCAGATCGAGCCCGTTCAGGTTGAAGAAGAGATCGATATGAATATGCCTGACGGCACGAATGTTGACGACCATGTCGGAATGTATTTAAAAGAGATCGGCAAGGTTCCGCTTCTGACTGCGGAGGAGGAGCACGAGCTCGCAAGAAAAATGGCCGAGGGCGACGAAGAGGCAAAGCAGAAGCTCATTGAGACTAACTTAAGGCTCGTTGTCAGCATCGCAAAAAAATACGTCGGCAGAGGATTGCTCTTCTTAGACCTTATTCAGGAGGGTAACCTGGGTCTTATAAAGGCAGTTGAAAAGTTTGACTACTCAAAGGGATACAAGTTCTCGACATATTCGACCTGGTGGATAAGACAGTCCATCACCCGTGCGATCGCAGACCAGGCGAGGACCATAAGAGTCCCCGTTCATATGGTCGAGACAATAAATAAGCTCATCAGAGTTTCAAGACAGCTCCTTCAGGAATACGGCAGAGAGGCGACTCCCGAGGAGATTGCAAAGGAAATGAATATGTCCATCGACAAGGTGCGAGAGATCATGAAAATCGCGCAGGAGCCTGTCAGCCTCGAAATGCCGATAGGTGAGGAGGAGGACACGAAGCTCGGCGAGTTCATTCCCGACGAGGACGCTCCGGCTCCCAGCGAGGCGGCGTCGTTCATGCTCTTAAAAGAACAGCTTGTTGACGTTTTGGACACGCTCACACCCAGGGAGGAGCGCGTATTGAGATTGAGATTCGGACTTGACGACGGAAGAAGCCGCACGCTCGAAGAGGTCGGCAAGGTCTTCAACGTAACGCGTGAGCGTATCCGTCAGATCGAGGCGAAGGCTTTAAGAAAGCTCCGCCACCCCTCAAGAAGCAGAAAATTAAAAGACTTTTTGGCATAGAAAACACCACGATAACCGACACACGATAAGAAAACAACGGTTTTGTGTGAAAAAGTACTGCGACTTTTAAGTCGCAGTACTTTTAATAAATTCAAACCGGGGGAAATATGCTTTTACGGAGTTGCTGTTTCTTTACGGGTCGGATCATATGCGACGTTTTTTTAGAACGGAGAAAAGATGAAAAACCTCACCGAAAGAATGAAAAAGATAGTTAAGATGACGCCGGCGTCGGACACTGTGGCGGACATCGGGGCAGATCACGCTCTGGTCTCGATTGAGCTTTACAAAAGCGGCAAGGCGAAAAAGGTCTATGCGTGCGACATAAACGAAGGGCCTGTCGCCCTGGCGAAAAGAAACATCGCCGAGGCAGGGGCGAAAGGCGTGACGGCATTGCTGTCCGACGGACTTAGTGCCGTCTATGACAAGGCGGACGCTGTCATCATCGCCGGAATGGGCGGCGAGCTCATTGCCGGGATACTTGAAAAATATCCGCTTGAAAAAATAAAAAACTTTGTCCTTCAGCCGATGAACAGGGCGGACAAATTAAGAGAGGCGCTTTTAAGGCTTCGCTTAAAGATAGATGACGAATGCCTCGTCTCCGATATGGGGCGTATATACGCCGTCATCCGTGCGTCACACGGAGAAATGGAGCTTTCGCGTTCCGAGGTTCTTTCAGGGCCCGTCATAATCAAAAAAAGAGGCGAGCTTTTTCCCCGTTACCTTGACCGTATTATCCGCTATGAGGAAAGCAAGACAAAGAGCGCCGAGGACGGAAAAGTGCACGAAGAAAACGTTTCGGCACTTAAAAAACTTAAGGAGTGATCACATTGGTCAGTGCAAATGATATTAAAAACGCAATAGAGCGCTTCGCCCCGGCAGAGCTTGCCGAGGATTTTGACAATGTCAGCCTTCTGGTGGGATCGGGCAAAAAAGAGGTCAAAAAGATCCTCCTGGCGCTGGACGCGGACGAGAACGTTGCCGGCGAGGCGATCGGAAAGGGGGCGGATATGATCGTGACGCACCACCCCGTGATCTTTAATGCGCCCAAAAGCATAACGGATGAAACACCGTTGGGAAGAACGCTTTTGCGCCTTATCGAAAACTCGATTCCCGTTTTTTCGGCGCATACCAATATGGACAAGGCGAACGGCGGCCTTAACGACCTCATGGTAAAAAAGCTCGGGCTTGAGGTCGAAGAGAAGTATTTTGACATCAATAACTGCATAAGAATATGCCGCGCGGACACAACGCTTTCTAGCCTTGCGGAAAAGTTAAAGGAGGAATATCACCTTCCTTTTGTCCGCTTCACGGGAGATCCCGAAAGAAAGATAAAAAGAGTCGGCCTTTGCACGGGCGGCGGAAGATCGATGGCGAAGGATGCTTCGGATGCAGGGTGCGACTGCTACATCTCGGGCGACCTTCATTATTCGGACATAAGAGACCTCGTCTTCTCCGGGACTGATTTTATCGAAATCGGGCACTATTATTCGGAAAGGTGCGTGACGGAAATATTTGAAAACATCATAAAACAGGCATATCCTGCAATTAGCACAATAATTTCCGAAGAAATGGATGTATTTTTAAATACTTTTTAAAAAAGCGTCAAATTTTGATGCTTTTTTTGTTTCAAACGGGATTAAAAGATTGACAGAAAATCGACAATATGATAAAATTGATAAGGTATAAAATAAGTAAAATTAACAGAAAAGGAGAATTAATATGTCTTGTAAAATCACAGTTATAGGCGCAGGAAGCGTTGGCTCTACCATCGCTTACACACTGTCAACCGAGGACATTGCAAGCGAAATTGTATTAATTGACATCAACAAGAAAAAGGCGGACGGCGAGGTCATGGATATTATCCAGGGTACAAGCTTCCGCGACCCCATTTCAATCGTATCCGGCGATTATTCCGACGCGAAGGATTCCGACATCGTTATAATTACTTCCGGTATCGCAAGAAAGCCCGGCCAGACCAGACTTGAGCTGACACAGACCAATGTTGACATCATAAAGAGCATCACTCCCGAGATCACAAAGGCCGCACCCAACGCGCTTTATATCATTGTCAGCAACCCTGTTGACATTATCACTTATGCATTTACCAAGATCTCCGGCCTTCCCGAGAACCAGATATTAGGTTCGGGTACTATTCTTGACACTTCGAGATTAAGATTCGGACTTGCAAAACACTTTAACATCGCGCAGAAGAACATTCACGCATATGTTTTCGGCGAGCACGGCGACACTGCGTTCGTTCCATGGTCGTCCGCCCAGATCTCGAGCGCGTCTCTTGACGAATATGCTGAAATCATGAAAAAGGCAGGCCGCCCCGTTGCGCCCTTAGATAAGGACGCTATGGTTGAATATGTTCATAAGTCGGGCGGAGAGATCATCTCCAACAAGGGCGCAACATTCTATGCCGTTTCAATTTCGGTTTGCAGGCTTTGCAGTGTGCTTTTATCGGCATATAACTCCATTACGACTGTTTCGACGCTTATGCACGGCGAATACGGAATCGATGACGTTTGCTTAAGCACGCTTAACATGATAGGCCCCAACGGCGTTCAGGGCAAGCTTCCGATAAAGCTCACCGACGAGGAACTTAAAAAGCTCCAGGCAAGCGCTGATAAGCTTAAGGAAACAATGAAGCAGATCAACTTATAATTCCGGGCCTTAAGAAAGGATGAATCAGATGAAATACACATATTATCCCGGCTGTACGCTTAAGAACAAGGCGAAGGATCTTGACCTTTATGCAAGAAAATCCGCTCTTGCTCTCGGTTTTGAACTTTGCGAAGCAGAGGACTGGCAGTGCTGCGGAGGCGTTTATCCTTTGGGGAGCGATGAGATCGCGACGAAGCTTTCATCGGTAAGGGTTCTGGCCCAGGCAAAGGAAAAGGGCGAGGATCTTGTAACGGTTTGCTCTGCATGTCATCATGTCATCAAAAGAGTAAACGACGATATGAAAAACAACGATGATTTAAGAACGCGCGCGAATAACTATATGCAGCTTTCCGAGCCCTATGCCGGTGAAACCAATGTTCTTCATTTCCTTGAAGTTCTTCGTGACAGAGTCGGATTTGACGAGCTTTCAAAGAAGGTTAAAAATCCGCTCACGGGAAAGAAGATCGGCGCATACTACGGATGCCTTTTGTTAAGGCCGTCGTCCGTTTTGGCGTTTGACGATCCGGAAAATCCCAGCATTATGGAAGATTTTATTAAAGCTCTCGGCGCAGAGCCCGTTATCTATCCTTACAGAAACGAGTGCTGCGGCGGATATATGACTCTTTCGGACAACAAGACCTCCGAAAAGATGTGCACAACGATCGAAAAGTCAGCTTGCGATATGGGCGCCGATATGCTTATTACCGCCTGTCCGCTTTGCATGTACAACTTAAAGAAGAACGGCACAGGCTCCATTCCGGTTTATTACTTTACCGAGCTTTTGGCAGAGGCGCTCGGAGTTAAGGAGGAAGACAATGAGTAAGATAACCGCAGAAGAAATCAAAGAGATCTCCGGCACTAACCCCAGAAAATGTATGAAGTGCGGAAAGTGTTCGGCAAGTTGCCCCGCCTTTGACGAGATGGATATAAAACCGCATATGTTTGTGTCCTATGTTGAGTCGGGCGACATCGAAGCGCTTTTGGCTTCAAAGGCGGCATACCGCTGCCTGTCATGCTTTGCCTGTCTTGAAAGATGCCCGAGGGATGTTCAGCCCGCAAAGGTGATCGACGCGGTAAGACAGGCTGTGATAAGAAGAAACTCGATGGACTATCTTAAGGCTGACGATATTCCGGAAAAGATCGATTCCGATACGCCTCAGCAACTTTTGGTTAGTGCATTCAGAAGGTGGAAGAGGTGAGCGTTTTGCAGAGAATCGGTGTTTTTGTCTGTCACTGCGGAAGTAATATCGCGGCGACGGTTGACGTTAAAAAGGTAGTTGAAGTAATTAAAAACGAACCCGGAGTTGTTCATGCCGAGGATTATCCCTATATGTGTTCCGAGGCCGGACAGTCCTTGATTGCAAAGGCGATCAAAGAGGAAAACTTAACGGGTATCGTGGTTTGCTCATGCTCGCCCAGAATGCATGAGGCAACCTTCAGAAAGGCCGCTGAAAAGGCAGGGATCAACCCCTATATGGTTGAGATCGCAAATATCCGTGAGCAGTGCTCCTGGATCCATAAGGATATGGAGGAGGCAACGAAAAAGGCCGTTATCTTAGCGCGTGCGGCGGTTGCAAAGGTTAACCTTAACGCACCGCTCCAGGCCGGCGAGAGCAGAGTTACGAAAAGAGCGCTCGTAATAGGCGGCGGTATCGCCGGAATCCAGACGGCGCTTGACATTGCAGACGCGGGCTATGAGGTCGACATCGTTGAGAAGACCCCGTCCATCGGCGGAAGAATGTCTCAGCTTGATAAGACGTTCCCGACTCTTGACTGTTCTGCCTGCATTCTGACACCCAAGATGGTGGATGCGGCGGCGAACGAGAAGATAAATATCTATACCTACAGCGAGGTTGAGAAGGTGTCGGGCTTCGTCGGCGATTTCACGGTCGATATAAGAAAGAAAGCAAGAAGCGTTGATATAACAAAGTGCACGGGCTGCGGCCTTTGCCAGGAAAAGTGCCCCTCTAAAAAAGCAAAGAGCGAATTTAACAGAGGTCTTTCCACAAGAAGCGCTATTTACACACCCTTTGCGCAGGCTATCCCGAATGTTCCGGTCATCGACAGAGAGAACTGCATTAAGTTCAAGACCGGAAAGTGCGGACTTTGCTCAAAGGTCTGCGCGGCCGGCGCTATCGATTACGATATGAAGGATGAGATCATCACCGAGAAGTACGGCGCTATCGTCGTTGCGACCGGTTTTGATATGATAAAGCTCGACAAGTACGGCGAATTTGCATATAACGAGAGCAAGGACGTGATAACGAGCCTTGAGCTTGAGAGAATCATGAACGCCGCGGGCCCGACAAAGGGTCACCTTGAGAGACTTTCGGACGGAAAAGCTCCCAAGAAAATGGTGTTTATTCAGTGCGTGGGAAGCAGATGCGCAGATAAGCGCGGAAAGAGCTATTGCTCCAAGATTTGCTGTATGTACACGGCAAAGCACGCAATGCTTATAAGAGATAAATATCCCGATGTTGACGTTACGGTATTCTATATCGATGTCAGAACCCCCGGCAAGAACTTTGATGAGTTCTATCGCCGCGCGGCAGAAGAATACGGCGTTCATTATATCAAGGGTCAGGTCGGCAAGGTCTGCCCCCAGAGCGACGGAACGCTCCTTGTAAACGGCGTTGACCTTCTGGCTGACAAGCAGGTCAAGATCGAGGCGGATATGGTCGTTCTCGCGGCCGCGATCGAGCCCGATCCTTCGGTAAGACATATTGCTACAATGCTCACAGCAAGCATTGACACCAATAATTTCCTCACAGAGGCACATCCCAAGCTTCGTCCCGTTGAATCGCCGACAGCCGGCGTGTTCCTCTCCGGCGTGTGCCAGGGACCTAAGGACATTCCCGAGACTGTTGCACAGGCAGGTGCGGCGGCGGTCAAGGTCATCGGCCTTTTGGCTAAGGACAAACTTATGACCAACCCCTGCACAGCAAAGCCGAATGAGCTTTTGTGCAACGGATGCTCGACATGCGAAAAGGTTTGCCCCTACGGTGCGATCAGTTATGAGACAAAGCTCATCAACGATCACGGCGTTAAAGAGGAGAGAAGAGTTGCATCTGTTAACAGCGCTCTTTGCCAGGGTTGCGGTGCCTGCACGGTAACCTGCCCGAGCGGAGCTATGGATCTTCAGGGCTTCTCGAACAGACAGATTATAGCGGAGGTGGATGCAATATGCCGTTAGAGAATACCGAATTCAGACCCAAGATAGTGGCTTTTTGCTGTAACTGGTGCAGTTATGCCGGCGCGGATCTTGCCGGAAGCAGCAGACTTTCCTACAGCGCGGATATTAAGATAATCAGAGTTCCCTGCTCGTGCAGAGTTAACCCGATGTTTATTTTAAGAGCATTCGAAAAGGGCGCGGACGGCGTTATCATTTGCGGATGCCATCCCGGAGACTGCCACTATTCGACAGGTAACTTCTATGCAAGAAGAAGAATGACGCTCCTTTTCTCGATGCTTGACTTTATAGGCGTTGAGAGAGGCCGCACGAGAGTTGAATGGGTGTCGGCCGCTGAGGGCGTTAAGTTCTCGCAGACAATGAACGAATTTGCCGAAAAAATCAAATCTCTCGGTAAAAATGTCAGATTGGGGGATTTAAGATGCAAAGACTGATTAAAAGAGCAAACGAGCTTTTGGCCTCCGGTGAGGTGGCAAGAGTTCTGGGCTGGAGAGTTTCGGACGAGAAATTCAATCCCGAGCCCGCGTATTTTGAAAACGAAAAAGAAATGGAAAACTTCGTTTATAACGGCTTTTGCGGTGCCAACCTAAGCAAATTTATGATCGAGGCATCGAAAAAAGAGGGCAAGACCTTGGTTTTCTTAAAGCCGTGCGATACGTACAGCTTTAACCAGCTCATAAAAGAGCACAGAGTAGACAGGGAAAAGGCCTATATCATCGGCGTCGGATGCCGCGGTAAGATCGATATGAACAAGATCAAAGCGGCTGGCTTTAAGGGCATTACCGACATTGAGGGAGCGGACGAATTTGAAAGTACCGACCTTAAGATAAAGACCGTTTACTCTGACGGCGAGATGAAATATTCCGATGCGATCCTTTCCCGTTGCCATATGTGCAAGGGCAAGGAGCACAAGATATTTGACGAGGTAATAGGCGACAGTGCGGACACTAAGACGGAGGGCAGATTCGACGAGGTCGAAAAGATTGAGGCGATGAGCCCGGCTGAGAGATTCGCTTTCTTTAAGAGCGAACTTTCAAAGTGCATCAGATGTAACGCATGCAGAAACGTTTGTCCGGCGTGCAGCTGCAGAAAGTGCGTGTTTGACGGCACACAGTTTGACAGTGCACAGAAGGCGAACACCGATTCCTTTGAGGAGAAGATGTTCCACATCATAAGGTCGTTCCACGTTGCCGGAAGATGCACCGACTGCGGCGAGTGCTCAAGAGTTTGTCCTCAGGGCATTCCGCTCTACCTTTTCAACAAGAAGTTCATAAAGGACATTGACGAGTATTACGGAGAATTTGAAGCCGGTGCGGATGCTGAATCCGTCGGACCTTTGACAAGCTACAAGTTCGAAGATTTAGAGCCCGGGGAAAGGAGGTAAGCGCCGATGAAAAAGATGAAAAAAGAAGATCTTAAAAAGGTTTTTGACCTTATAAGCGAAAAAGAGGAGCTTTACCTTCCCGTTAAAAACGCAGAAAAAACGAATTTTGACCTTTATACAAAGGATTCCGAGCCCGACTTTGACACGCTTAAGACAGTTAAGTCCGCCAAGGATATATTCTTCCCTCAGAGCGAGACACTTTATACATGTCTTGAAAACGGCGGAAAAATAAAAATAGAGCCCGAAAAGCTTATGGACAGAGATTTCGTCGTAATGGGAATAAGAGCGTGCGACGTTGCCGGAATGAATGTTTTGGACAAGGTGTTCTTATCAGACCCGGTCGACACGTTCTATGCGGCAAGAAGAGAGCACGGCACGGTTGTTGCTTTCGCTTGCTCAGAGCCTGAGGAATCGTGCTTCTGCAGTGTGTTCGGCATTACTCCCGAAGAGCCGGGGGCAGATGCAACAATGTGGATAGCCGGCGACGAAGTGTTCTTTAAGGCGAACACCGATAAGGGCGAAAAGTTCTTAGAGGATATTTCGTCTCTTTTGACCGACTCTGACGATGCCAAGGTCGAGGAGCAGAAAAAGAACACGCGCGAAATTATGGAAAAGCTTCCTTATACTAAGCTTTCTTTAGAGGGCTGGGGAATTGAGGAAAAGACCGACGAGTTATTCGACTCTCCGCTTTGGCAGACGCTTTATTCCTCATGTCTCGCATGCGGAACGTGCACCTTCTCGTGCCCGACCTGCCAGTGCTACGATATTAAGGACTACACGGCGAACGGAAAAATTCAGCGTTACCGTTGCTGGGATTCCTGCATGTATTCAGACTTTACGATGATGGCGCACGGAAACAACAGAACGAGCCAGATGCAGCGCTTCCGCCAGAGGTTTATGCACAAGCTCCAGTATTTCCCGGTCAACAACGGGGGAATGTTCTCCTGTGTCGGATGCGGCAGATGCGTTGACAGATGCCCGTCCTCGCTTAACATTGTAAAGGTTATAAAAGCATTTTCCAAGGAGGGCTTAAAGTAATGAGCGAATGTACCTGTCATAAAAATTACGTTGAGGACGTTCTCATTCCCAAGGTCGGCGTTATAACCGACATCAGGGAGGAGACTCCGGACGTTAAGACCTTCAGGGTGAACGCACCCGAGGGCGGAAAAATGTTTGAGCATATGCCCGGCCAGTGCGCTATGCTTTGCGCACCCGGCGTGAGCGAGGGAATGTTCTCGATCACTTCTTCGCCGACAAACAAGGAATTTCAGGAATTTTCCATTAAAAAGTGCGGTATGCTGACCGAATATCTCCACAGCCTTTCGGTAGGTGATGAGATCGCGATAAGAGGGCCTTACGGCAACCATTTCCCGGTCGAGGACAAGTTAAAGGGAAAGGACCTTCTCTTTATCGCCGGCGGTATTGGACTTGCACCGTTAAGATCGGTCATAAACTATGTTTTTGACAACCGTGACGATTACGGAAAGGTCGATATATTATACGGCTCAAGGTCGAAAGACGATCTTGTTGCTCTCCGTGAGATCCAGGAGGTCTGGGCAAAGCAGAAGGACACAAATGTTTATCTGACTATCGACAGAGAGCAGGAGGGCTGGGACGGCCACGTCGGCTTCGTTCCGAGCTATCTTAAGGAGATCGGATTTGACACAAACAAGACCGCACTTATCTGCGGACCTCCCATCATGATAAAGTTCGTGCTCCAGGGTCTTACCGAGCTCGGATTTTCCAAGGAGCAGGTATACACCACGCTTGAGCTTCGTATGAAGTGCGGAGTCGGCAAGTGCGGAAGATGCAATATCGGATCGAAGTATGTGTGCAAGGACGGACCGGTATTCCGCTGTGACGAAGTGGATGAGCTTCCGGACGAATATTGATAAAGGAGAATGCTGTTATGGAAAAAAATATGGTAAATATATTTTTGTTCGGCAAAAAGTATCAGGTTCCTGCCGAGCTGACGATTATGACGGCTATGGAATATGCCGGCTATACCTTAAAAAGAGGTTGCGGTTGCCGTCACGGTTTTTGCGGTGCCTGCGCCACAATTTACAGAATCAAGGGTAAGAACGAGCTTAAGACCTGCCTTGCCTGTCAGACACAGGTCGAGGAGGGAATGTATATCGCAAGCATTCCGTTCTTCCCGATCGATAAGAGAACCTATGACATCGAGGAGATCAGACCCGATCAGAGAGTCATGATGGAGCTCTATCCCGAGATATATTCGTGCATCGGCTGTAATGCCTGCACCAAGGCGTGCACGCAGAAGCTCAACGTTATGCAGTACATCGCATACGCTCAGAGAGGCGAATTTGAAAAGTGCGCCGAAGAGTCGTTCGACTGCGTAGGCTGCGGATGTTGCTCGGTAAGATGCCCGGCCGGAATCAGCCACCCCATGGTCGGCCTTCTGGCAAGAAGACTTACAGGAAAATACATCGCTCCCGAGTGCAAGCACTTGGAGGAGAGAGTTGACGAGATCAGGCACGGAAAATTTGACGACCTTATAGAGCAGGTTATGCAGAAGCCCATCAGCGAGATGCAGGAGCTTTACAATAACCGCGATATAGAGAAATAAGGAGGGGTGACGATGTTTACAGAAAGCATGGAGCAATCCGTAAAAAAAGTTGAAGCAACAAGAAGCGCCCGTTTGGGAATGGAGCCGAAGAGGATGAGCGCCGAGGAAAAGGACGCACTCTTAAAGGAATTTCATCCCGATTACAGACCCGAGGGCTTCGCTGAGATCAAGATCGGCCCCAACAAAGGCGAGAAAGCACCGGTTGAGCTTTGCAACCTTTTAATGAGCAACAGCCGCCTTTTAGGCGAGAATATTGACCTTAACAAGGTTGACTACGACGTTGACGTTCTGGTAATCGGCGGCGGCGGAGCAGGTTGCTCTGCGGCTATCGAGGCATCGGAGGCCGGCGCAAAGGTTATGATTGCGACAAAGCTCAGAATAGGCGACGCAAACACCATGATGGCTGAGGGCGGAATCCAGGCGGCAGACAAGCCGAACGATTCCCCGGCGAGACATTATCTTGACGCATTCGGCGGCGGCCACTTCGCGGCACGTCCCGAGCTTTTGAGACGTCTCGTTATGGAAGCACCCGACGCGATCGCTTGGCTCAGCAATCTGGGCGTTATGTTCGATAAGACAAAAGATGGCGAGATGATCACCACCCACGGCGGCGGAACATCAAGAAAGAGAATGCATGCCTGCAAGGACTATTCCGGTGCAGAGATCATGAGAACGCTTCGCGACGAAGTGTTAAACAGAAAGATCCCGGTTGCGGACTTCACGGCCGCAGTCGAGCTTATTAAGGACGAGAACGGCCTTGTTGCCGGCGCGGTTCTCTTAAACATGGAGACTGACGAATACCTTGTTGCAAGAGCAAAGACGGTCATCATCGCAACAGGCGGCGCAGGAAGACTTCACTATCAGCATTTCCCGACCTCGAACCACTACGGAGCAACGGCGGACGGACTTATCATGGGTTACCGTGCAGGCGCACCGCTCCTTTATCAGGATACGATCCAGTATCATCCGACGGGCGTTGCATATCCTTCGCAGATATTCGGCGCACTCGTTACCGAGAAGGTAAGATCTCTCGGAGCAATGTTGGTTAACTGCGACGGTGAAGCGTTCATGCATCCGCTTGAAACGCGTGACGTTGCGGCGGCTTCCATCATCCGTGAGTGCACGGCGCGCGGCAAGGGCGTGACGACTCCGTTAGGCACGGGCGTTTGGCTTGATACTCCCATGATCGAGGCGATCGGCGGCGAGGGAACGATCGAAAAGAGAATTCCCGCAATGCTCAGAATGTATCTTAACTATGACATCGATATGAGAAAGAAGCCGATTTTGGTTTATCCGACGCTCCACTATCAGAACGGCGGTCTTGAGATCGGCGGCGAGGGCTACACCAAGGCTATCGATAACCTTCTGGTTGCCGGTGAGGCTGTCGGAGGAATCCACGGCAGGAACAGACTTATGGGTAACTCTCTTCTCGACATCATTGTATTCGGCAGAAACGCCGGAAAAGCGGCGGCAAGACGTGCAAAGGAAGTTTCACTCGGAAAGATGACGCTTTCGCACATCGAAAAATATGCTGAAGAGCTTAAGAAAGCGGGAATCGAAACGGGAGAGACGTCTCCGCTTCTTCTTCCCAAATATGCTCGCCACGAGAGATAAAGGGGAATTGGGGAAATGGAATTTTTATCACAGTTTGTTGACAATATAATGGGTCATTCACTCATGGTTGTTTTCCTGGTAGCCGTAATCGGTTACCTGATCGGAAGCATTAAAATCAAAGGCATTGAGATCGGCACTGCGGGGGTTCTTCTCGTAGCGCTGGTCTTCGGTCATTTCGGATATTCTGTTCCTAAGGAGATTCAGGAAATGGGTCTTATCCTTTTCGTAACCTCTGTTGGATTCATTGCAGGTCCGAAATTTTTCAGAAACTTTAAGGTAAACGCAAAGAACTACATTCTTTTAGGCTTCATTATCATTCTTGCCGGAGCGCTGACGACCGTTGCGATCATCAAGATCACCGGAGTTCCCACGGATATTGCAGTCGGAATGATGTCCGGCGCTCTCACAAGCACACCCGGTCTTCCCGCTTGCGCTTGCAATCGTTTTGGGAATCATCCTCGCAAAGATTACAATTCCGCTTCCCGGCGGAGCGAAGTTCTCACTCGGCACATCGGGCGGTCCCCTGATTGCAGGCCTTATCTTAGGTCATTTCGGACACATCGGAAACTTAAGCTTAAAGGTTGAAAAGAGCGCTCTTGAGTGTATGAGAGAGTTCGGCCTTTGCATGTTCCTTCTTGGAGCAGGTACTGCGGCCGGCGCAGGATTTATTGAAACCTTAAAAGAACAGGGTGCAATACTTTTCTTATACGGGGCAATAATAACATTGGTTCCGATGATAATCGGCTATATCATTGCGTCGAAGGTATTAAAACTCAGAATTTTCAACACTCTGGGTTCTATCTGCGGCGGTATGACAAGCACACCGGCGCTCGGAACGCTGATAAGCGTTACAGGAACGGACGACGTTGCCTCCGCTTATGCGGCGACATACCCGATCGCGCTTGTATGCGTAATACTTGCAAACCAGTTTATCGGCTTGTTTATGTAATTTGGTCTTTATAAAATAAAGAAAGGATTGATATAAATGCGTGAGATCAACGTTAGCGAATTGACGGACGTTATCGAGAGACTTTGTATCGAGGCAAACACGCACCTTCCCGAGGACGTTAAGTGTGCGATACAGTCCTGCCGCGCAGCGGAGGATGGCGACATTGCTAAGGGAATACTCGACAATATCGTGAAAAACTACGAAATTGCGGATTCTGAAAATGTTCCGATTTGCCAGGACACGGGCGTTGCGTGCGTGTTCCTTGAAATCGGACAGGACGTTCACCTTGTAGGAGGCGACCTTAGAGAGGCCGTAGACGAGGGTGTTCGCCGCGGCTACACAAACGGATATTTGAGAAAGTCCGTCGTTGCGGACCCGATCAGAAGAGGAAACACCGGCGACAACACACCGGCAATGCTCTATACAGAGATCGTGCCCGGCGAAAACATTAAGATCACAGTCGGCCCGAAAGGCTTCGGAAGCGAGAATATGAGCATGATAAGAATGTTCAAGCCCTCTGCCGGACTTGACGGGATCAAGAATTTCATTCTTGAGGCTGTGGAAACGGCAGGCCCGAACCCCTGTCCTCCCATGGTAGTGGGCGTCGGGATCGGCGGAACGTTCGATAAGTGCGCGCTCCTTGCAAAGAAAGCTCTTATGAGAGACCTGGGCTCGCATAATCCCGATCCTTACTATGCTGACCTTGAGGATGAGATGCTCGAAAAGGTTAACAAGCTCGGTATCGGCCCTCAGGGCTTCGGCGGAAAGACGACGGCGATCGCATTGAACATCGAGACGATGCCGACTCATATCGCCGGGATGCCTTGCGCGGTAAACATCAACTGCCATGTTACACGCCATAAAACGGAGGTGATATAAATGGGTGAGAAGCATATAACGCTCCCGCTTACCAAGGAGCTTGCAAAGACTCTCCATGCCGGAGACAAGGTCTTATTGACCGGAACCATTTATACCTCGCGTGACGCTGGACATAAGAGAATGTGCGAGGCACTCGCACGCGGCGAAAAGCTTCCCTTTGACCCGACGGACGCGACGATCTACTATGTCGGCCCGACGCCGGCAAAGCCCGGCCACATCATTGGTTCTGCGGGCCCGACAACAAGCGGACGTATGGACGCTTATGCTCCCACTATGATGAGCGTCGGCGCAAGAGGAATGATCGGAAAAGGTGCCCGCCTTCCCGAGGTTGTGGACGCGATGAAGAAATATTCGGGCGTTTACTTCGGTGCGATCGGCGGCGCAGGCGCACTTTTGGCTAAGTGCATTAAAAAGTGCGAGCTTGTGGCTTATGAGGATCTTCAGTCCGAAGCGCTCAGAAGACTCTATGTTGAGGATATGCCCCTTGTTGTCGTAATCGACTCTGAGGGAAATAACCTTTACGAAGAGGGCAGAAAGGCTTATCTTGAGAGCGTGAAAAAGTGATTTTTAAGCGGCGGAAAATTCCGCCGCTTTTTTGTTGACTTTTTTTAGTTAATGCAATATAATTAAATCAACAAAATAACGGAGGGAAAAACATGAAAAAGATTAGATGTATTTTACTTGCTCTCATTATTGCGGCGCTTTTTTTAGTGCCGGTATCGGCTGAGACGGGCGTTATCAACGCGCTTGACTACGGCTTTAACAACAACGGCACAGTGCTGAACGACAAAATAATGGAAAAGTATATAAGGGACGATTCCGGCACGCCGATCTATTTCCCGAGCGGAACATATCTTTTTTCCGAAACGATAAGCTTTCCGGAGCAGTGCTATGTCACGCTTGCCGCAAATGCTGAGTTTAAGCTTTCGAGCAATGCGGTGCGCGACTATTTCATAACGCTTCGCCGCGGCTTTGTCGGCTCGGGATATACGTTTAATTCGTACATCAAGGGTGGATACATCAATGCGAATAACTGCGCGAAAAACGGTATCGGAATATATAAGACAAGGCACGTTGAGTTCTCGGATTTCGTTTTGAAAAATGTTCTCGAAAAGGGTATCGTCACAAGAACGGAGGAGAGAGCGGACGGACAGTCCTATATCAGAAACGTCCTGATCGAGAATGATTTCGGCATAAAGGGTACTATAGGCGTTTATGACAATGCAGCCGACACACGCTGTGAAATGGTCGAGGTCGTTAATTTTGAAACGGCGTTCTATACAATCAGCGGAAGATTTACACAGTGTAACGCATGGCTTCGTGACAGCTCCCTGGTTGAAAACTCTGTCTACGCGGTGATAGACGGTTATCACATTTTGTTCGACTCGCCCCAGGTCGATACCTACCGCTACGGATTTAAGATAATGAACCCCCGCTATAATGTGCTTATCACAAATATGCTCTGGATAACCAACGGCGGAGTTTACCGCTCTGAGCTTCAGGCACAGTTTCCCAGATGTATCTTTTATGCCGGCGCGCCCGAGTGCAGCTTTCAGTTGAACGGGCTGGTGATAGGCAGCGAAACGAACCTTGATTTTTCGAACATTGAGCTTCCGTACTCCTCGTTTTTGAATGTACGTGTGCCGGCGGATATGAACAAGGGCAATGTTAAATATTTCAGGAACGATTCTGAGTCTATTGTCAGCGTCTCGGGCGGTTCCTCAGCCAAGAAATTCGATAAGTCGTATAACTTCAACAATGCCGTTGTTCCCGGAATATATGAAACTGATCTTACCAAGGGCTTCGGCGGCAGTAATTTCCCGGGCGTGAGTGACACAGGCGTACTTGAGGTCACAAGGAGCGGAGCCATCACACTCCAGAAATTTATGGGCAAAAAATATTTTGCATACAGAACATTGATCAACGGCTCCTGGCAGAGCTGGACAGTCAAATAAAAAGAACGGTGCGCTTAAGGATTTTCCTTAAGCGCACCGTTCTTTTATAAATAATCTAAGGGTGGAGAGAAAATTACTTGTTTAATCCGGAAAGGTTTTTGATTGCCTTTGCCGCGTCCGATGCCGTTACGTTAGCTTTGGGAGCGGTGAGCTCCATAATTTTTGCGGTCTTAAGACTTGCAACTGCGGGAAGAGCCCACTCGGATACGCCCTTGAATTCCTCTGCTTCGGGATCGATCTTAACCGAAGGAAGCTCGATGTTTAAATACTTAGCCGCGCGGGAGAGGATCACCGCCGCCTCTTCTGCCGTGATCTTGTCGTTCGGCGCAAAGGTGTTTTCGCCTCTGCCGGAGACTATTTTCATATCGGCAAGCGCGTTTATCTTATTGTTGTCAACATCGGAGAATCCCTTTGAAAGCGCTCTTGGCAAGGTTGCCTTTCCGGCACCGTCCAACATATCATAGGTGAGAACGGAGAATGCTTCTCTTGTGATGCCTGTGTCCTCTGCCATTGTCTCGGTGTCAACACCGAATTTCGAGTCTAGAGGCTCATTGTCAACGATAACGACCTTGTTTGTGGTGGCCTGTGCCGGATAGCTTAAAGCCACAAAGTCATACCAGGCAGCAAGCTTTGTACCGATAGTAATGTCTGAAAGCTTAACGATGTTCTTTGTCTTATAGGGCTTAACAGTTGCGTCCTTTGTGATCGTTAAGATAATTCCGGCAGGCTTGTCTGTAACGGTTAAGCTGCCGCCCTCGTTTTCCTTAACATCCGTGACATTGATGAGGTTGACAGCCCCTCCTTTATCAACATTTGTTGCGATAAGGTATGCATTAGTCTGGCCGGGAATGCTCTTTGTCATTACGGATGAGTAATCAACCATAAATTTATCGCCCTTCTTTATATCGGAAACGCCGATTGCGTTTCCGCTTTCAGAGTCAAGGAGCACCGTATCATCCGAGATGTTGAACTGAATGAGCGTGCCCTGATCTGTCTTTCCGGTTATGTAGTTATCACCGATCTCTTCTGCAGTTGCGACTGCCGTCATGCTTTCGGCCTGGGCATCGGTCTGCGTCACGGTGTCGGGCGTCTTGATCTCATCGGCAAACGCCGTTCCCGCTAAAAGCATTGTAGCCGCGAGCATTACTGTTAATGTTCTTTTTTTCATAAAAATCATCCTTTCTTTTTGTGGGCTTTGTTACCCTTTTCACCTATAATACTTTTGAAAGTACAGAAAGGTTGCAAAAAGGTTGTGAACTATTTGTTAACACTTCTCCATTCGCCGGGAGCCATACCGGTCTTCTTTTTAAACACGCGGCAAAAATAAGCCGAGCTTTCGAAGCCGAGCGATTCGGCAACCACTTCAAGCGTGGCGTTACTGTTTTCAAGAAGGCTTTTTGCCATCTCGATTTTAAGATTGTTTCTGTATTCGACGGGACTCTTGCCGGAGTATTCCCTGAAAAGGCGGCGGAAGCACCCGCTGCTCAGGCCGCACGCGGCTGAGAGCTCCTCCACAGAATAGGAGGCAAAGGGGTTTTCCTCCAAAAGTCGGATACCCGGTGCAATCGACTGATATTTTTTGCCGAAGTCCTTTTTCGCGTCCTGTCCGAGTTCGGACAAAAGAGAATATATCGCCGCGCGCACCGCCGCCGGCGACCTTAGAGGCGACTCGTAGGCCGACACGGCTTTTTTGATGAGCTCCGCAATATACGGGTCAAAATCGTCCAACAGAAGCGGAACATCCGAAAGGACGGCGCTCTCGCCGCCTAACCTTAAATTGAACTCAACTAAATATGCGTCCGGCACGGAATGGCCGCAGTCGCGGTTTAAGCAGGTATATATCCCGCCCTGGGGGATATATACGATGCTTTTTCTGGGTGCCTCGAACGACCGGCCGGAAAAGGTATATGTTCCGGAGCATCCTTTTAAATATAAAATGCCGTTGCTTTTTCGCGGGTGATCCATTCTGAAGAGAACGCCTTCGACCCATTTCTGACGCATACAGAAAAGGTCGGATATTTCAAAGTCTGCACTGTAGAGTTTTTCGAAAGGAATTTTTTGCATATTATCACCACCGCAGTTCATTTTATCATAACTGTTCGAAAAGTGCAATAAAAATGTTCGGATAGTGGATTGATTTATTTTTGGTAAAAGTTATAATTATCAGGGAAAGGGGATGTTTTTATGGATAAAATCAATGTTACCGTATGGAACGAATATATGCACGAAAAGTTAGAGCCGGCAATCGGAAAGATATATCCCGAGGGGATTCACGGAGCAATCGCGAAAATGCTCGGACGGGACGAAAAGTATAATATCAGAACCGCGACTCTCGATATGCCGGAGCACGGACTGACTGATGAGGTGCTCGAAAACACGGATGTTCTGATCTGGTGGGGGCACATGGCGCACGACAAGGTGTCCGACGAGGTTGCCGAAAAGGTGAGGCAGAGAGTACTCGGCGGAATGGGACTCATCGTTCTTCACTCGGGCCATCTGTCAAAGCCCTTCGTTAAGCTGATGGGAACGGTCTGCCGCTCCAAGTGGCGCGAGAACGACGAGAAGGAAAGAGTGTGGGTCATCGAGCCGTCGCACCCGATCGCAAGAAACCTTCCCGAGTATATCGAGCTTGAAAAAGAGGAGACCTATGGAGAGAGGTTTGAAATTCCCGCTCCCGACGAGCTTGTGTTCATAAGCTGGTTCTCCGGCGGCGAGGTTTTCAGAAGCGGATGCTGTTACAACAGAGGCCGCGGCAAGATATTTTATTTCCGCCCGGGACACGAGGCATATCCGACATATTACCGCGAGGACATTTCGCAGGTCATCAAGAACGCCGTTGACTGGGCCGCACCCGTGAACGGGCCTGTTCCGACACTGGGGCATTTTGAGGCGCTTGAAAAGGTTCACGATAAATTCGAAGGTAAGAGCGACGAGGAAAGAAAACACTTAAACCTTCAGACAATGGGGGAGAAAAAATAATGAAAACATTGAAAATAGGCATAATCGGTTGCGGAGGAATTTCCGCAACGCATATCGACGGGCTTAAGAAGGCGAAGGACGGGGTCATTACCGCTCTTTGCGACATTAACTCTGAAAGGCTCAAGGCGAAGGGCGACCAGCTCGGGATTCCGGAGGAGAGAAGATTTTCGGATTATCACGACCTTATTGCCTGCCCGGAGGTGGACGCGGTCGAGATCT